>Ga0105053_10004640_pt1 | contig 20118 bp, 15 predicted proteins | sample BON01_FD_78093 | JGI IMG/M metagenome (GOLD analysis project Ga0105053, IMG submission 78093) | Freshwater microbial communities from Lake Bonney liftoff mats and glacier meltwater in Antarctica - BON-01 | ecosystem: Environmental > Aquatic > Freshwater > Ice > Glacier meltwater | place: Lake...
GCAAGGGCGGAAGCCTGCCTGTATGTGTCCGCCTTCGTTGGGTAGGCACCCGTAGCTCAGCTGGATAGAGCACCAGACTACGAATCTGGGGGTCGGGCGTTCGAATCGCTCCGGGTGCACCAAGGAAATTCAGTAAAATCAAATGACTGACTGGTTGCCTCATTTAAAGAGCGCCAGTTTCAGTCGAAATTTGTGCCAGATTTGTGCCAAGTGATTGTGGTTAGCCGCTTAGGTAAATTCTCCGGCGGGCTCGCGAGACCTGCCTTTTGATCGAGCCGAGCTGAGTGGGTAAGCGCTTCCTCTCAGCTGCAACAGAACTCGGATGAGCGGGCCGGTTCGTCAGTTAGACAGTTTTTCAGGTGCAGAAACAAAAGAGGGCAAGGCCGGAGCCCTGCCCTTTATCTGGTGCGATCGGACGCTTGCTAACGGCCAGACCACGATTTCTGAAATGCCATGATAGCAATACAATCCGTTGTTGCAAGTCTTCACATCAAAGGCGAAATGGGCTTTGTTTCGATAGCCGCGTGTGTTCGCGGGAATGCGAGGCTGCCCGCCCATGACCTACACACCCTACACGCTCGGCCTCGACATCGGGACGAACTCGATTGGATGGTGCTTGCGGGGCGACACCGGCATCCAGGACATAGGCGTCAGGATATTCTCAGATGGCCGCGACCCCAAGAGCAAGACATCTTTGGCCGTCGATCGACGCGCGGCCCGTGCAATGCGCCGTCGACGCGACCGGTATGTGAGGCGCCGCACCAAGCTGCTTAGCGTTCTCGTCGAGTACGGCCTTTTGCCCATCGACAAGCAGGAACGAAAGTCCCTTGAGGTCGGGAATCCGTATCAGATTCGTGCCCGGGCCCTGGATGAAGCCCTTCCGGCATTCCAGATCGGCCGGGCCCTGTTCCATCTCAACCAGCGGCGCGGCTTCAAATCCAACCGAAAGACCGACAAGGGGGATCCTGAGTCGGGCAAGATTTCGTCCGCAGTGATAAAGCTCGATGCATTGATGCAGGAAGCGGGCGCCAGGACCTACGGTGAATACCTCTGGAGCCGCCTCGAAGCCGGGCTGCCTGTAAGGGTGCGCATGCGCGATGGCGAAGGCCCCGAGAAGAGAGATGGAACGGCCGCGGAGGGATATTCTTTCTATCCGGACAGGGCCGCGCTCGAATCCGAGTTCGAGGCCATCTGGGCGGCACAGGCGCAACATCATGCGAGCCTGCTGACGGATGCACGCCGTGCGCACCTGTTCGACGTAATTTTTTACCAGCGGCCTCTCAAGCAACCGGACGTCGGACTGTGCACACTGCTCGGCGCCGAAACCGGCGAACGTCGTCTCGCCAAGTCGGACCCGCTATTCCAGCAACGCCGGCTGCTTGAGGAACTGAATGCCCTGACGATAGAACGCGGGCCCGGCACAGTGCCAGAGCGCCTGACAATCGAACAGCGCGACCGGTTGCTCATGCTACTTCGAGGCAAGAAAAGCGTATCGTTCTCCTCGATGCGAAAAACACTCAAACTCGGCGACGCCGTGTTTAACAAAGAGCGCGCGGGACGCGACAAGTTGATCGGGGACGAAGTGTTCGCAGAGCTTGCCAACAAGGCCCGGTTCGGACCGGCATGGGGCGAGATACCGCTGGACGATCAGCGCCGGATCGTTGCCCAGCTACGAGATGAGCAGGACGGCGAAGCCCTCGTCCTATGGCTGATGGCACAGTGCAGCCTCGGTGAAGAGCGCGCGCGTTCAGTCGCCGGTGCTCGCCTGCCTGAACAGTTTGGCCGGATAGGCGAAACGGCAACGCGTGCCATCATCCGTGAACTCAGCGCGCACACGATCGCGAGCAAGGTTTGTGTCTACTCGGAAGCAGTTACGCGAGCACCCGAGCTGAAACACCATTCCGATTTCCGGACCGGGGAAATCATGGATGCCCTGCCATATTATGGCGAGATACTCGAACGACATATTATGCCGGGAACAGGGGATCCCGGCGACCCGACGGAAGTCAGGCTTGGCAAGCTGACTAATCCGACGGTGCATATCGGCCTCAACCAGTTGCGGCGCTTGATCAACCAAATTCTCAAAGTGCATGGCCACCCACGCCAGGTGATCGTGGAAATCGCGCGAGACCTGAAGTCAAGCGAGGCGCAGAAAGCCGATCTGCAGAAACGTCAGAAACACGAACAGAAGGAAGCTGAACGGCGCGGCAAGGCCCTTGAGGAACTCAGTCAACCGAACACGGGCGCCAACCGCGCGTTGCTGAAGCTCTGGGAGGAACTCAATCCCAATAACCCGCTGGATCGGCGGTGCATTTACACTGGACAGGTCATTTCACCGCGCATGCTGTTTTCCGGCGCAATTGATGTTGATCACATCCTGCCATGGTCGCGGACACTGGACGACAGTTCGGCCAACAAGCTGGTATGCCTGTCTGACGCCAATCGACAGAAGCGCAACCAGACACCGTTCGAGGCGTGGGGTAACACGGCGGATTGGGAGGGCATCGTGGCCAGAGCTAGCGTGTTGCCGGTTGGCAAGGCGCGGCGATTCAACCCCGATGCCATGGAGCGGTTTGACGAGGAGGGCGGATTTCTCGCCCGGCACCTAGTGGATACGCAATACCTGTCACGCCTTGCAAAGACATACCTGGAGGCGATCGCGCCGGAACGGGTGTATGTTTCAACGGGCCACCTCACCGCCATGCTCCGTCGTCATTGGGGGCTCAATTCACTGCTGCCTGACCACAATTTCTCCAAGACGGTTCATGAGAAGAACCGGCTGGACCATCGGCACCATGCAATCGACGCTGCGGTCGTCGGCGTGCTAACCCTCGGCCTTATCCAGCGCGTATCGAAGGCTGCCGGGGAGCGTGAACTTGCGGGCGTGCGTGATGTTGTTGATACGATTGCCCCGCCTTGGGAAACTTTCCGGGCCGATCTCAGGCAGGCGCTGGAAGGCATCGTGGTGAGCCACCGCCCAGACCATGGAACAATCGGCAGCGCGCGGTCCAACGCCTTCGACCAGACGGCGGGACGCCTGCACAATGACACGGCGTATGGCCTTACCGGCGAGGCAGACGAGCGCGGCAACAGTCTTGTCGTTCACCGGGTGTCGCTTGGTGCGGTCAAGCCAGCGCACCTTGAGCCCACGGGCGCCCGCATTCGTGATGAGGAGATTCGTCTGGCTTTGCGTCAGCATACGGCCGGACTCGATGGAAAGGCTTTTACCGATGCGGTGCTGGATTTTGCCCGCACTGACCTGAAGTTCAAAGGCATGCGCGCGGTCCGGGTGATCGAGCCTCTTGCCGTTATCCCGATCAGCGACGCGTCAGGCCAAGCCTATAAAGGCTACAAGGGTGACGCGAACTATCGTTATGACGTCTGGGAGCGTCCGGACGGTTCCTGGGCGGCCGACGTCATCAGCATGTTTGATGCCCATTCCGGCGCGTATGAATCTCCGATCAAACGAGCATTTCCCACTGCACGAAAAGTTCTCCGGCTGCATCAGAACGACATGGTTCGATTCAATGACGACAAGGTGGGTGAAGGCATCGCGCGGGTTGTCAAATTCGGCAAGTCCGGCTCGATCTACCTCGCCATGCACAATGAGTCGGGCGCCCTGAAGGCGCGAGACAGCCTTCCGCAGGAAGACGATCCCTTCAAATATTTTACGGCGTCTGCAAAACGTCTTAAAAACGCACAGGCTCGCCAAGTTCATATTGACGAATTGGGTCGCATCCGAGATCCGGGGCCCCGAACACGTTCCTAACCTTCGGCCCGTTTCTTGCGTGGTCTTCCTGACAAGGAAGAACGCATATGCAGCGCGTTGTAGATATTTCGACGAATGGACGGCACCTGAGTGTGTCCCGCGGACACATGCTTGTATCCGAGCATGGGAAGGAAGTCGGCCGCATTCCATTGGACGATATTTCAACGGTTCTCGTCCACGCCCATGGCATAACGTATTCAAATAGCCTGATCTGCGCCTTGTCTGAACGCAACGTGCTTATGGTAATCAGCAATGCCAACCAAATGCCGGTGGCAGTCCTCACTCCTCTACTGGGACATCATCTGCAAACCCTGCGGATGGCTGCGCAGGCTGACGTATCCCTGCCGGTGAAGAAGCGAATGTGGCAGAAGATCGTCTCGACCAAGATACGCATGCAAGCTGCTACTCTGAGCGCTTTCGGTATTTCGTCCTCCGGGTTCCTGCTTCTGGAACGCAAAGTTCGTTCTGGCGACCCGGAAAATGTTGAAGCTCAAGCCGCTCGACGCTACTGGCCGCTGCTATTTGGCGATACGTTTCGTCGTGATCGGAGCTCCGGGGGAATCAACGCCCTCTTGAACTACGGATACGCGATACTGCGGGCAACTTGTGCCCGATCCATAGTCGGTGTTGGGCTGAACCCTTCTCTTGGCATCCACCATCATAGTCAAAGCAATGCGCTATGCCTGGCAGACGACCTCATTGAACCATTCCGCCCCCTTGTGGATGCTACCGTCAAAAACCTTGTAGACGATGGAATCCTGGAAGTCTCACCTGTTGCCAAGGCCCGACTGGCAAGCATCAGCTGCATAGATATCCAGACGAGTTCAGGCTACTCGCCTCTTCATTTGTGCGTTCACCGACTTTCACAATCTGTTGTGGAGAGTTTCGTTTCAAAAGAGTTGCGCCTCGAAATGCCGTCAACGCCCACGTCTTCATGGTTCAAAACTGCTGGTCGAGCCTCGTGACAGCGACCTACCTGAGTGGATACAGATTGATGTGGATTGTCGTCATGTTTGATCTCCCGGTTGATACGAAGTCCGCGCGAAAGAGGGCGACCAAATTTCGCCTGTTCCTGCTGGACCAAGGTTTCGAGATGTCCCAATTCTCTGTGTATGCGCGTTTCTGCAACGGGAAAGAGAGCTATGAGACCTATCTTCGTCGTATCAAAGCTGAGTTGCCGCCGCGCGGTGAAGTTCATGTTCTCCATTTCACGGACAAACAATATGAAACAAGCGTTCGATTCTCGAACAAGGAGCGAACGCGCGGTCAAGAACCGCCTTCTCAATTGGCGCTTTTTTGACGAAATGCCAAGTTTTTCAGAAAATATCGGAGAATATCACCTTATATTTCAAGGCGATATTTCTAAATCTAGCTTAGCAGTTCAGAAATCGTGGTCCAGCCACAGCCAGCCGCTCCAGGGATCGAAGGCCGCAATGAGCTTAGCAGTTCAGAAATCGTGGTCCAGCCACAGCAATAGGTGTTAGCGCAGTAAATCCGCTGGCAGCTTAGCAGTTCAGAAATCGTGGTCCAGCCACAGCTACCTCCAAGTGGTGCTGTGAGCCATCCTTAGCTTAGCAGTTCAGAAATCGTGGTCCAGCCACAGCCAGAGCAGTCGCAGCCCCTTCGATAAAATCAGCTTAGCAGTTCAGAAATCGTGGTCCAGCCACAGCCAGAGCAAGGAGTGTAATCAGATGGAATGGAGCTTAGCAGTTCAGAAATCGTGGTCCAGCCACAGCGAGACCCGCGCATCGCCGGAGACCCGCGCAAGCTTAGCAGTTCAGAAATCGTGGTCCAGCCACAGCTAAACTTTCCGTTTTGTTTCGCCGCAATTAGCTTAGCAGTTCAGAAATCGTGGTCCAGCCACAGCTAAGGACTTCATCGAAGCAGAACGCGCAGCAGCTTAGCAGTTCAGAAATCGTGGTCCAGCCACAGCACCACCGATGAGCGCAGTTTCACGGCCGCTAGCTTAGCAGTTCAGAAATCGTGGTCCAGCCACAGCGGCCTGACTCTCAGGCTCATCGTGAAGCGCAGCTTAGCAGTTCAGAAATCGTGGTCCAGCCACAGCCAGCCAGCCGTCTCGCAGCAGCAACCTCCAGCTTAGCAGTTCAGAAATCGTGGTCCAGCCACAGCTATGAGCGTGGTCGCCTCACCTGCGAGGCCAGCTTAGCAGTTCAGAAATCGTGGTCCAGCCACAGCTCAGACGTTGTGGTTCCATCCATCCACTCGAGCTTAGCAGTTCAGAAATCGTGGTCCAGCCACAGCTGATTAAGACACTCACGTCGGAAGCCCGCAAAGCTTAGCAGTTCAGAAATCGTGGTCCAGCCACAGCTGACAGACCGGGTTTGTAAATATTCGTTCTAGCTTAGCAGTTCAGAAATCGTGGTCCAGCCACAGCTTCTCCCATCTGTGCTGCGGTATGGCTCGCAGCTTAGCAGTTCAGAAATCGTGGTCCAGCCACAGCTAGAGCATCGCACCAGCGCCGAAGATGGAAGCTTAGCAGTTCAGAAATCGTGGTCCAGATCATAGTCGCATTGCGAAACGCCAACAGAGTCTTCAAGATAAAACACAGCAAAGGCCAGCGATACGCCCATTCTATTGGCGAAGTTTGGAGACCCCGGCGTGCATAAAGACATTCTCCGAGTCTTTGAGGACCTGCCCGAAGACATGCAGGCAAGGTGCCTCCAGAGATTTTCAATCAATCGAGAAGACCTGAATCGCACCCAGACCGGCAATCAGCCCACCTCACTGAAGCGTGCTCGTGAAGCACTGAACACGATCAACGCCTTGTCTGATACTGACGCCCAGCCGCTCGTCAAAGATGCCCTGATTGCGATGGGTTGGACGGTCGAAGATTTCCTGCAGTCAGACAGCGCTGTCGCACGTGCGGGGGCACTGTACCTGCTTGACAGCGCCGCTGCCGAGGACACAGTCAGGTGGTGGTTTGCGAACAAAGGCTATTGGTCGAGCACGCGCATGTCGTCGTTCCGAGCCCCGGTTGGCGATCTGTTTGACGAGTCTGACCTCGAACAGGCAGCCAACCGGCACGATTTGATCCGAAGCGTGGTCGGGCAGCACTACCCGACTGAAGACGTCATAGATATCCGCTGGCGTTTCCGGCCGAGCGACGGCGTGTCGTTCCTTCCTGGATCCCTGATCCAGGTGGACATCAAACGCAGCAAGGATCCAGAAACTGTCGAAGTGAATGAAGACGGCAAGGCAACGCAGCTTACGCTTCGGTTTCTGGCCTCCATCAGCATCGTGATTGACCCGCATCGTGGTGAAATCGCCGTCATTGCAGACAGGGCTAAACGTGATTTCAAGCCCCATCTTGCCGCCGTGGTACAACAAATATTGTTTTCCAAAGGGGGTGCCCCGGTTCCAACGCCCCCTCTGCAAGTTCACCTCGATATACTTGGAACTGAGACCGACCTTGCATGGGACCCAAACGACCGGATTGACGGCATGCGGGTGATTGGTCTTGGGTTTCGGCGTTCTGGATCGCATGGGATCCGTATCGAGCTCAAAACTGATGGCGACAGTAACCTGTATGATGCACCCGAACTGACGACATTGCAGGGTCCAGTCACTATTTTCAGGGCATTTATCGAGTTCCGGTTCAAGGGCGATCTGCCGACATCCGCCGAACGTCAGAGGGTAGCGCAGCTGGTGGCACCACACGCGATGTCGTTTCCCTACTTCACACATGAAGAACGCCTGATAGCGCAGAATGCACTCGTCTTGAACGACCTGCTGGATGCGCCGACCGACGCAGCCCCCCAACTTGCCCTCGATGAACTGGAACGCCTTGTCCAACCAACCTTGCTTGAAGAAGTCAAAGCCATACTTGGCGCGGCTTTGGTCGCTGCATTAGTGACAGAACGCATATTCAAGGAAGCGGCGCCCGCGCGCAGCGCCTGGTGCCCGGCATGTATTCGCAATCATCCCGTGGTCGAAGATATTGGCGGAAAGCTTCGCTTGGATTGCCGTCGTGGGCATAGTGTGGACGTAACCGATGATGACCTTCGAACGATCCGATTTGATGCCGACGCACTCGCTGCGTGGTTAGCACGGAGCGTCGGAACGGACGTGAGTACACCAGCGAAGATCGATTCTCACATCTGGAATCTCGGTGAGTTCCAATCGCAACCGGGCAATCCTGGACTCGGCCTTCTTCTGGCAACCGGACTGCAGGCAGGACCACAATTGCAGAGCCTAACGCGCTACTTGATATCCCAGCGCAAGCAACGTCCCGGTCTGGTAATAGCGGTCGATGGGCGGCATCTCGACACGTCACTGGACGCCGGATGGAAACTTGCGCAACTCAGCTTTTCTACATCGCTGAATAATGACCGACTTTCCTGCAACGCCGAAACGCTGGCGGACATTTTCCGAGGCCGGGTCAATCCGAAGCCGCGCGTGAAGATGGATTGGGAGGATTTCTTCACTCAATATGAGCAGCACCACCTGGGCAGAGGCCCTTACATTGAAGCCGACAATTTGCGTGAACGGTTCCCAGATAGATGGCCGAACGGGCGCGCCAGCCTCGCGACACGATTGAAAGAACGCTACCCGGAGCATTTCAAATGAGGCATCGAATTTTCGATGGCATCAGAACATTTTGGATGAGTGATTTTCGATAGCATCCGCTGCAGTCTGACCGTGCACACCAACGCACGCGAAGGAGCCCCAGTGTCCGCCCGAATCCATGATCAGACAGACCGCCGACCCGTGCTCGCTGTGTCCCCCGCTGAGGCGGCGCGAATGGCAGGTATCGGTCGCACAAAATTATACGAGATTCTGGCGGCCAACGAGCTCGTATCGATCAAACTTGGCTCAAGGCGGTTGATCCGCGTTGCTGACCTGGAAGCGTGGCTGCAGAGCCTAACAGCTGAGGCCTGAGACATGCCACCGAATGGTCATCTCATCCACGGATCGGAGCAGGAGATCGCAGAGCATGTCGTTGAAGACATTGCGGAGGCATTGGGAGACGTCGCATCATTCGGGGGGCAGATCTACGCGTGGTCTACGATGCATTGGGCAGCGCTCGGGCGCTCGCAGATCTTCGGGTTTATCAAGCCCTACGACGGCTTTGAATACGGAGAACTGAAACACCGCCTCCGTCCTATCAAGCTGTCGAATCAGAAAATCGAGGCCATTGAAAAACTGATCGTACGCAATACCGACCAACCCGGTTTCTTTGATGCGCCGACAGCTGGCATTCCCTGCCAGAACGGGATCATCCAGTTCAAAGAGGGTGAGGCAAAACTGCTGCCCCACCATCCGGACCATCGTAATCGCCATGTTCTTCCAGTTACCTGGGACGGGAAAATCGTCGATGAACCGCCCGGAGGCTCGCTCCTGAAACGCTATCTCGACGGGGTGTTCGCAGACGACGATGACGCCGGAGAGAAACGTGCGGTTCTCGCGGAGATCGCAGGCGTCGCTCTCGCTGGATGCGCAACAGAGATAGCAGCTCCGAAAGCGATCGTGCTGCATGGATCGAGTGCGGAGAACGGAAAATCGCAATATCAAAACCTATTGCGCGGGCTCGTCCCCGCGAACGCGCAGGTCACGCTCAGCCCATCCATGCTGTCGAGCCCGCGCAATGTGGCGACCCTCGACGGCGCCGTCTTGGTCAGTGCCAGCGAGATTGGCGGCAAGGCGATCGCTTCAGAGGAGTTGAAAGCCGCAATCACGGGCGACCCCATGCTCGGTTGCCCGCTCTACAAGGCGGGCTACACGGTCATTCCCAAAGCGCTGCACGTCTATTCGACAAATACGCTTCCAGGCTTCACGTCTGGCATGGATGCCGGCGTGCGCAGGCGGCTGCTAGTCGTCACCTTCAACCGGGTCATCCCGTTTGAAGGCCGGATTGAGAAGATCGGCGCCCGGATCGCCGAGTTCGAGCTTGACCTTGTGTTCGCCTGGGCCGTTGGCGGCTGGTTGCAAGTGATGAATCAAGGGGACTTCTCCCGCCTCGCTTCAAGCGACGATGCGGTGAAGGACTGGATTCTGGTGTCGGATCCATTTGAATGCTGGCTCAATGACCCGATGGCCGTACTTGTTACTGGCATCGAGACAGACCGGCTGATCGCGCGCGGGGCTTTTTCCGCTTACCGGAAGTGGGCAGAACTCGAAGGCCTTCGGGACACAAGCGTAGGAACACAGACGCGGTTTACTCAGCGCCTCAGGGAATTTTCCGGGCGCGGCATACAGGTCAGGAAGAGCAATCGGGGCAACGTCATTCACGGTCTGAAATTGGTCGGTGGCAGTGCCTCGCCCAAGGGAGCGAAGCCATGATGCATCCCGTCTGTATGTGCCTTCGCGACTCGAAGGTGACAGTTGTGAGCCTTTTGGTGAGCTCACTCCTTTATGGCTTTTCCTTTCGTTCGAATTTCAAGAAAGAAAAGTATCACTTCTATCACTTCCCCCGAACCGCCTGCAGGTTTTGCGCCGCGTCCCAACGTCCGAAGCGTCTTGGAAGTATCACCGCTGTTCAACTTCCCAACCGATTTCGACAAATCCGGGCGGGGCTTGCGTGATGGGCGGGTTTGGAAGCGGCGGCTGGAACGCGCGCCATGCAAGTGCAGTGGAGTACAACCGGCGGATCGATGCCGGCCTGATGTGCCGCAAGCATGTGTTCCAGGAGGGCTATCTTGGCCGCTGGCAGTGGAAAAGCGATGACGGCGAGTGCAACTGGATTGGCACGGCTTTCCGCGACGGGTGCCTGATCCTCGATTTCAAGTTTCGGCTCAATGGTGGCACTTGGGAGCCCACCAATCAGACCATTTCGATTGTTCGCTTCGCCTGCCCCAAGGGTGGCGAGACGGCGCTATTTCTGTGCCCACGCTGTGGCAAGCGGCGCAAACACCTCTATGGCGCCAGCCGCCTGTTCCTCTGCCGGAGCTGCCACAAACTTCCCTATGCGAGCCAGCGCGAGCGCCACTATGATCGCGCTGGCCGCCGTGCCCGCAAGCTGCGCCGCAAACTGGGTGTGGAGATAGGTATGGGCCATTGGGTCGGCCCAAAACCGAAAGGCATGCACCAGAAGACGTTCGATGCGATCCGGCACGAAATCTACGCTTGCGAAAGCGTACTCGAACAGCAGCTGGAGCGCCTCTTGGGGCAGATGCAGAACCGTCAGACTCGTGTGCGGCAACAGTTGAGGAGGTTCTGGTGATGGGCAATGAGGTTCAGGCCAGACTGAATGCGCCAGAAGCGGCGATCAACGCACTTCTGCCGTGGGAGTCGCAGGAGGCGTTTCTCGCGCTCCTTGATGGCCTCCATACTGAGTATAAGCCGCGCGGCAGTAGCGAGGCGGTGCTGGTCGATCGGCTTGCCTGGCTCATCTGGAAGCGGCAGCGGATCATGCTGGCTGAACGCGCAGCACACCTTGTGGAAGTCTCGCGACATGTTGGAAGTTCTGAAGGACGAACGCTAGTGAGACGCGCGCTGGTGGCGTCCGGCGTGGAACAGGTTTCGGCCAATGCGGGCAGTGCGCTGGAGACGCAGGCGCATGACGATGCCGAGGAAGGCGCCTACAATGACAGTGAGGCGCGCGACCTCGAAAAAGCAGTCGCTATCCTGGAGGCGGGCGAGACTGAAGCCTCGATTAAAGCCGCGCTCGCCTGCCTCAGGCAGGACTCGCTCGATTGGTGGGCAAACGTGGTGGCCGACGAAGGCGAGACCGACACGACAGAGGAGCGGGCCGCACGGCTCTTGTCGTTCATCACTGGCAGCCTGCAGGAGCAGATGACGGAGCAGATCCAAGCTGTGGATCAACGACCCGCGGTGAGACTTCAGGTTTGGGGGCAGAGCCTGGACCCATTTCGCGCGGCGAAACTGATGGCGCTCGACGGGGAACTCGATCGGCAGTTCGAACGAACACTGGGGATGTTGTTGAAGTTGCAGTCCATAAGAACGCCCATTGGTGAGGACGGCTTATGATTCTACTGGAAGCCACTGAGACTGAAGTTGATGTCGTGCCCTCGGCTGCAGGGTTGGCAGTCGTTTTTCGAACGGTTCACCCGCTCTCTGGAGAAATTGTGGACTCGATCGCTGTTCGACTGTCGATCCATAAAGCACTGGCTCTAAGTGAGCAGCTTCGTCGATGCGCCGAAAAGGCGATCAGATCAGACGAAAAGACCGTAGGCGCGCGAGTCTTGCGAATGTCGTCACCCTGACAATCCCAACAAACAATTTCGTTGGGTGCCAGAGAATTTGGAACGCCCAAAGCGTGGCTCGCTGCATTGCCCCTACAGAACCGTTTTCCTATGCGTTCTGCGCAGCTTTGTTCGCAAGAATCTCAAGATTTCTTTCGTGATCTGCTCGGTCTATCCTGTAAAAACAAACGGAGATGATCATGCATGTCCAAAGGAAGAGCAGACTAGGCGCGTAGAAGGCGCCAAGTCGCCACAGTGTCTCAGCAGGCACCTCGCCGGTGGCGGCGCCCTGTGGAAAGGACACTATCGACAGGATGATTCCAGCTGCAAACGCACCGAGCCCCTGCGTTGCCTTCCGAGTGAACGTAACAGCCGCGAAAAAGACTCCTTCAGACCGTCGCCCCGTCTTGAGCTCGCTTTGCTCCACCAAGTCGGCGATCATTGAATAGAGTACGGACTGAAGGGCGATGACCAGCGCTAGGTCGACTGTATTGATTGTGACAACAATCGGAAAAAGGGCCGCATCCCCATTTTCGGGCATCAGACCGACTAGTCTGAGGATCACGGGCGCAGGCGCCATTGTGTAGGCAATCACACCCAGAATGATTACGGAGCGCTTCTTACCGAGCGACTTCACGATCCTTGGAGCCACAAGCAGGCCGATCAAGGCCGAGATGAAAACAAGCAGAGTCCACATAAATATCTGAGATCCCGAGAAGCCCCAGAAATAGCTCAGCATCAGAAACGTGAGTGCGCTCGACATCCCTGCCGCCACAGCGCCGAAGAGGGTCGCGATGAACAATGCCAAGAAGGATGGCTCGTTCAGTGTCTCGAAGATTTCGCGGAACACCATTCCAAAACTCATTCGGCGTTTGGCTGGGGGCGCTCGTAGATACTTTATCTGCCCATGGGTGCCGAGGGATGAGACCACTATGGCCAAAAAGATCAGGACGGAGGCGATGATTCCATACGTAGCGTATCCGTCCCGATTCAATGTCCCGACGGGATACTTTTCTGTCGCCACAAGAAGGACACCGAACATGAGCACGCTCATCAAGTTTCCGCCGGTCCATGCAAAGTAGAGTCGCCAGGATTGCAGCTTTGTCCGCTCATCGTAATTTTGGGAAAGCTCCGGCATAAGCGATGAACTCGGAGTTTCGTAGAAGGTAATAAAAGTCCGAATTAAAACGGTCAGAACGAGCAGATACCAGAACATCTGACCGTCGCTAATCATCGGTGGGTTCCAGAGTAGCAAGTAGCTGACCGACACGGGAATTGCGGCAGCATACATGAATGGATGGCGGCGCCCCCATTTGGATCGCCAATTGTCTGACAAGTATCCGACGACTGGATCGCTGATGGCATCGAGGATGAGGGCAATGAAGATTGCCAGACCGACCAGCCCTGGTTCAACACCGATGACCGTTCCGTAGAAGATGAGCAGGAAATAGCCGAAGCCATTGTCTTTAACACCGTAGGCAACAGCACCAAAACCGTAGGCGATTCGAGTCGCCAGCGACGAGTAGCGTGAGGCGGCCAGGCTCACTCTGTCGCCGCGGCAATTGGAGTCATGCCGCCGTCATCTTCAATCAGGAGGCCGTCAAACAGCGGCCATACGAACGCCGTCGATGAAGATGCGTCCGGAGGTTCTGGAAGCCAGAGTGGAAGTTCGCAAAGAGCGTTGACCATTGCTGACACAATTTGGGCGGCGGTTTGCACATCTATAAGCCTGAGAGATCCGTCCAGCAGGCCGTCATTGATCATACTGCCAAATCGAATACTGCTGCGTTCATACTGAAAATGTATGTTCTCGCGAATATCCGGCGGGAGGGACACTGTTGCTAATCGCAGCAGAGTCGCATCCCCAAAAAGCTGATCGTCAGCCAGCGACATCAATGCCGATGCAAGCCGGGAGAAGGCATCTTCAGGCAATTTCAGCGCCGCACTCTGGACGCCACGGATCGCTTCGATTGTGCGATTGTAGCAAATCGCCACAAGATCATCCTTGGCATCTATATAGTGATAGAATGAGCCTTTGGTGACGTCGAGCCGCGATGAAATGCGATCGACTGACGCGCCAAGATAGCCCTGCTCGTTGATCAGTTGCGTGGCAGCGCGAAGGAAGGTTTCATGGGTGCTGTCCTCACCCCTTGAGGCAGGTGGGGGCACGACAAGCCGTTCAGGGGCCCACGCATGGCCAGGCGTGCCAATGCCGTGCAGGAGAATCTCCAGGAACCGGTCGGCCACGCGCTCATAATCTTCTGGTTCGTACTTTTCCAGCCAGAGTTCCAGCCAGATAATCTGTTGAAGAAGAAAGTGGGTGCGCGTGTTCAGGACAGTATGATCAAGCCGGCCGGTATTCTCGTGCCGAAACAGCTTGCGGAGATGGCGGAACATTGCAACGAACGCATCAATGACACGTTTGTCGCTCAGGGCACGGATGTCGTCGAATTGGGCGGTCTCCGGCTTCTCGCCAGCATCGATCTGCCGTCTATGTTCAAAAACATTCTGGACAAGCCGCGTCAGCCGGCCACGAACTGTGGCTTCGGTCAAGGCATCCGCGATAATCAGCTCCAGCGAGGCGATGGACCGCAGGAAGCACTCGGCCGCCAGCTCTTCCTTGCTTGAAAAGTAGTAAGTTATACCTGTCGGAACTAATCCGAAATGTTCGCTGACATCAGCGACCGTCATGCCCTTGAGGCCTTTTTGATTCATTATGGCTGACGCCGCCTGGATGATCGATTCCTGCCGCTCCAGATACTTGCGTGTTCGCCGACGAGTCACTGGAAGCGTCATGCGTGCCTCGCCAATTCACTGACAACAGGCATGCCAATAGTTTGGCGACATTGCTTGTGTGACGGTGTCTGAAGCGCCTGTTTCCGCCTCGTCCCGAAATCGTACGTCCAGATCATCTTTATCAAACCTCCATCCAGCCAATTGCCATCTTCAAGGCCTTGGCGAGGCATATCGGGACCACATCAGCAGCTATGTCTCGGGTTTCAATCATCCTGTGCGTGTCCACAAAATGATACAGGATGGGCGCTTTGTGGGGCAGGTGGCATCTTAAACCTCAACAGAATCATACCCATAAAACTCACCGACCTGAATGATCTATCGATCTCTTGGCCCTTAATCGCAGCTTAGCCCAATCCTGTCGACTATGCGATACCAAAAAATCAAAAAAATAATTCCATTAAGAAAAAAAAGATCCAAATAGAAAGGAAAACTCAAAAAATATAAGTAAAACAGAGGCGAGAAAGAATGACGCAATGCGGAGAATCCAATCTCGAATCATAAAAAACAATACTCGGAACTCAAAAAATACTTGTGCGTCAGGTTTATTGCGAGCAGGTAAGGACGCATGAAGGCAGTCTCAGTCTGCGTTCGACTTGAATAATAAGAACACGAGGGAGAGAAATTATGATCAGGTTTGGATTGATGTTATCATCCGCTATCGGAGCAATTCTGCTGCAGTCCAACGCAGCGTTCGCTGACCCGGCTGATGATGCAGCCGAGGATATGCCGACAATGGCCATGGATGTTGTCATTGTTACGGCTGAGAAGCGTGCTCAGCGTCTTCAGGACATTCCTATTTCGATTTCCGCGTACGGGGCTGACGTGCTGGATCGCGCGAATGCCGATTCAGTTGCGGATCTGCAATATCTGGCGCCTTCCCTCCAATTCGCGAACGTAGACGGCTCCGCACTCATTAGTATTCGCGGCATTGGCACAACGGTTCTTGTAACTGGGGAAGACCCCGGCATCGCCGTCCACTTGGACGGCGTCTATCTCGCCAGGCCTCAGTATCACGATGCCGCCCTTTTCGACATTGAGCGTGTCGAAGTGCTTCGTGGTCCTCAAGGCACCGTTAATGGTCGAAATGCAACCGGAGGGTCAATAAACATAATCACGCAGCGGCCATCGGAAGAATCGGAAGGTTATGTGAATGTGGGAATTGGCAACTACAATACAGTAACCACCGACGGCGCATTCGGAGGGGCGCTATCGGGTGATAATCTGCTTGGCCGTTTCGCGTGGCGTACGAATAATCACGAGGGTTACACGCCAAATCTGCTTGATGGCAACAAATTGGACGAGGCAAATCAACAATCGTTGCGCGGGCAAGTGCTCGCCCGACTGAGTGACCGCACCGAACTTCTTCTGAGCGTTGACGCCGATCTGGTCGATACAGCCGGCTATGCCAACATCGTCCTGGGAACCATTACGGGGCTTCCGCTACCTGGTGTAGACTTGGGCGGAGAGGTCGCAACGGGCAGGGCGGTGCTCGCGAATCAGCCAGCCTATTACAGGCGTGATATCCTCGGTGGCTCGGCCCAGCTAAAAGTCGATCTGGACGGGATGAACCTGACGGCGACTTCAGGTTATCGCCAATTCACGGAGCGCGCTGCAGCGGATCTCGACGGGACGAGTTTTGATTTTGCTCATGAGCGCCATAGTCGGGAGCAGTGGCAGGCATCTCAGGAGCTCAATCTTACCTCTGATAACGACTCAGACTTTTCTTGGCTTCTGGGCGCATTCTATCTCCACGAATCTCTGGAAAACGACGAGAAATATACGTTTCCGTCTATGGGCTTCAATTTCTCCCTTGGCGGGGCGCCCACTGTAAATTCCTACGCGGTCTACGCTCAGGGGAACTACAAATTTTCCGACAAGTTCGATGTTACTGCCGGCCTGAGATACACTGAAGACGAGAAGAAGACTTCGGAGTTCAATAGAGTACCGGAATTTGGGATCGATGTGTCAGACAATCTGTCGGGATCATGGGGGGCATTCACACCAAAGCTTTCGCTGAATTATAAGGCGACCGAAGATTCACTGATCTATGCTTCCGTATCTCGCGGGTTCCGGAGCGGCGGCTTCAATATTGGCGGCTTTCAGGGCGAGTCTTTCGCCCCAGAATACATCATGAGCTATGAGGCTGGATACAAACAGCAACTCTTCGACAGAAGGCTGACTGCAAACCTGGCCGTATTTCGCTCCGAGTACACCGATATGCAGGTGTTCCAGATCCGCGGCTTCACAGCGACCGTGGAAAACGCAGCCAGCGCCACTCTGCAGGGGGCTGAACTTGAGCTCACGGCGTTATTGGGAGACGGTTACCGCTTCGACTTGGCCGCATCGTACATAGACTCCGAGTTCAATGAACTCTCAACGATAGACGAGTCCAGGGCAAGTTTGGGCGTACTGGATCTGTCAGGCAACCAACTGGCACGTGCGCCAAAAGCCAAGCTGAATATAAGCGCAGAGAAAACGTGGAGTACCCCCAACGGTGGTTCTGTTCTTGTGCGAGGGGATTATGCCTGGACAGACCGCGTTTACTTTTCAGAATTTAATCTATCGGAGATGTCACAAGCCGCTGTCACGGTATTGAATGCGAACATTTCTTATGAGACCCCGGACGGGCGATATACAATTTCAGCTTATGCCCAAAACCTCGCGGATGAGCAGATTTACACCAACAAACTGGTCGGCGCCGGCTCCCTGGGGTTTGACATACTGGCGTGGTCGGCCCCCCCTCGAACCTATGGCATAAAGCTGGGCGCGCGTTTCTAAACAGACCACAAGTACACAATCATACCGTTGCACGATCTTCACTGCGCTCGGCGCTGAAAAGGGAGTATTCTCGATGAATGAATCTCATCTCAATCGAAGAGCTGTGGTGGGGATCGGCTTGGGCTTGGCAGCCAGTGCGCTTGGCAGCCAGGCCTCAGCCAGCAGTCCGCCTCAATCAACGACTTGCCCTCCTGGTGATGAGAAAGAGGGCAAGTACGAGGATCCGGGACACTCGGTCCGCCTCGACACCCGGCTGGGGGCACTTATCGGGTCTGCCGTCACCTTTGATGGCGACCGGGTTCTATCGTTCAAAGGCATACCCTATGCCCTGCCTCCCGTTGGCGACCGCCGATGGAAACCTGCCGCACCTGCGCCAGGCTGGAACTGCACCAGGGACGCCAGGGCCTTCTCGCCCCAGGCCGTCCAGCTAACCGAGCCTGATACAACGTTCTTCAGTCTCCCGCAGTCGGTTCAAAATGAAGACTGCCTTTATCTGAATGTCTGGACACCAGCAGCCCCCATCAAGGGAAAACCTGGTCGGCCAGTCATGGTGTGGATTCACGGCGGGGCGTTCACCAGTGGTGCCGGTTCATTGCCAGTGTATGATGGTGCGGCTCTGGCTCGAAAAGGTGTCGTGGTCGTCACCATCAACTACCGTGTTGGCGTGTTTGGATATTTTACCCACCCCGACCTCATTGCAGAGGCTGACGGTGGGATTTGTGCAAATTTCGGGACCACAGACCAGATCGCTGCGCTGAAATGGGTGCAAGAGAATATCGCTGACTTTGGCGGCGATCCAGATCAAGTGACCATCTTCGGAGAATCTGCCGGTTCAATGAGCGTTTGCCAACTGATGGCATCGCCCCTGACGACGGGGCTGTTCCATCGGGCAATTGGCCAGAGCGGTGGCTACTTCTACCCACTGCGCGAGATTGGTCGGGCTGCATGGGGCGGACCACCAGCCGAGGAGATTGGGAAAACTTTTGCTGAACGCATCGGCGCACCGTCTCTGGCAGATCTTCGAAAGATTCCTGCGCAGGACCTCGCGGTCGCTGCGGCGTCAGAAGCGGAATTGCTCAACCAAGTTGGTGCGTTGATCGTCGTCGACGGCAAGGTCTTCGACAAGCAGATCCACGAGACCTTCAAGATGGGGAAGCAGCAGGCGGTGCCCGTTCTGCTTGGGTTCAATGCTGACGAAGGGTCCGGTATCGCCGACTATGGAGGTATTCCAAGTATTTCCGACCCCCAAAAATATGAGGCGGAAGTCCGCCGGATATACGGCGCGTTGGCCAATGAATATCTGGCTCTCTATCCAGCGAGCGATCCGCAGGACAGCGCCTTTGCCGCCTTTCGTGATGACGCTTTTGGCTGGCATATGATGGAGTGGGCTGATTTGATGTCGAAGACGTCGTGCAACGCTTTTCTCTACCACTTTGTCCATACCCCTCCTGGGGCCGACGAGTTGCGTTCTGTTCCGGGCGGCACCAATTCACATAGGGTCGGTGCTCACCACGCCAGTGAAATCGCCTATGCATTCAACAACATGAACCATCGTCTATTGTCCGTATGGGGAGATGGAGAACCGCAGGCGCACCGACCTTCTGGCCCGGTGCGTCCGGTGGACTCCAAGCTGGCCGATATCATGTCCGATTATTGGGTAGCCTTCGCAAAGAGCGGCGTGCCGCGTGTCGAAGGCCGACCGGAATGGCGCACATACAAGCGGTCCACGGGGCTTTACATGCGGTTTGGTCCGGAAGCGACGCCATCCGAAAATCTCCTTCCGGGCATGTGGGAGACGCAATCCAAGATCATGGATGCCCGGCGCGCATCAGACGCATTCTGGTATTTTGCCAATGAAGGTCTCGCGGGCCCTGTGATTACAGCGGTATAGATCCGGTCAAATAAATCAATTGGGGAAGCTCGGTTATAGGGGACTGCCTCGGAAGGTGCGGTCGCCAGTCACGGATGGCTTCTATTCTGCTGGCCTAGCGAACGCGAAATCTCGGCATCGATGACTTCGACAACGCGCTGTCTTTCCTTTTCATGCGTATGGCGGGCATAGACGCCAATCACGCTCTGCGAATGCTTGTTGGGCAAGATAAGCGCTGAACATGCTGGATTATTTTTGTGGGGGCAGACCACCGCAAAAGCCAGAATCAGAAAACGATGCCAAACCATACGGAGAGACCTATAAACCTGCTGCGTATTCGTTTTGTCCCGATGGTTTTTGTCGTGGCTTAGCGTTGGTAATCTAGACCGAGTCTCAAATCGTCACGTTCGCAAATACTCCGGGTCATAACGCCTTTATGCTATATTGAGAAAAGTTCTGAATAAGTAATGGCGTGAGCCGTTTTGTTCCTTCAGTCATTTAGAGTCTCTGCTCCCTTGATATTCGATACTTCGAGGTGTGGAGAGCGGGTCGGGAACAAGGCTTCGACAGAAGAAGAATCCCTCGGATATTCTTGAGAGTTGAGGAGCGATAACCAACGCCGAGTTATTGTCAAATCTGGTGTTTGAGGTTTGTGGGTCATGCAGCGATCTGGTCGTTTTGTGTGGTTTCAATTCCGTCTTTAAATTTGACGCCTGTGATGACTTTGGCCAGATAGTCAAAGC
>Ga0105053_10004642_pt1 | contig 20115 bp, 18 predicted proteins | sample BON01_FD_78093 | JGI IMG/M metagenome (GOLD analysis project Ga0105053, IMG submission 78093) | Freshwater microbial communities from Lake Bonney liftoff mats and glacier meltwater in Antarctica - BON-01 | ecosystem: Environmental > Aquatic > Freshwater > Ice > Glacier meltwater | place: Lake...
ATGAAGCGCGGTAGACCACTGAGCGAGCCTCTTAAATCCTCTCGAAGGCGCCGATGTAGCCACCATTTAGTTCTTAGTTTTTCGTCACGATTGACCTCCCGCTCTGGCCTCACCCTCTCCAGCAGCCATTGGTACACGGCAGGAAAGCACTGGCGCAATTCATCGGCGCTCAAACCAAAGGCGTCGATCACCAGCACGTCACGCGAAGTGGCGTTGAGGTCGCGGCCGTTGCGGTATTCGCGGATGTGACGTCTTAGGTTGGGCAGCAAGCCAAGGCCGAAGGTCGCAGCCTGCTCACGCGTGACAATGAAACCTGCACCACCAAGCTCGAAACCGCGACTAGAAACGTCCGCGTTGCATTTGAGACTTTTGGCGCTCGCCACATTCGCACCCAACCGCAAGTCCGCGTGCAGCAAACCCTGCTGTTCGTCCAGGGTCACAGCCGCTTCGCCGCTGCCGCTGGCGCATTCGTCGCGCACAGTGAGCAAGCGCCCCTCGTGCGATCCAAGCGCGCCCACGGTCATGGCAATCCGCACATCGGCATTGCCCGCACCATCCACCCAAGGGTGATCAGGAATCGCAAAGACCAGCGACAACGCCGGCAGGGCGGAGCGGGGTGTGCCGGGGGCCGATTTCTGCGCGTTTGGCAGCATGAGGCCCCCGGCATGCCCCGCTCCGCCTGAGACAACCTCACCGTCAAGCGCGGCTTGAACCACCCGCCGGTTGAACGTCTGGCGAAGGCTGTTCGTGGTGATGAACCCAAACCGCCGCGCAGCACCCGCGCGCACCAGACAGGCCGCGTGGTGCCACCAGTACATGACGAAATCGGCGCTCTCGGGCACGTCGGGCCAGGCGGCGCGCAAGGTGGTGGCGTAGCCGTCGCCAAGTGCGGCGCGCATGGCGCCCGCACCAATGAACGGCGGGTTCCCCACGATGAAATCCGCCGCCGGCCATTCGGCTTGCCTCGGGTTCTCGTAACGCCACTGCACCACCTGCGCGGTCTCGTCGGGCACGGCTTCGCCAGTGACAGGGTGCGTTTTGAACGTGGTGCCGTCCCAGCGCGTGATCGTTTTGCCGCTCGCATCCAGCGCGGGCGCTTGGCTGTCGAAGGCAAGCACGGCGTCGCGGTGTTCGATGTTGCGGTAGTCGTGCACAACCGGCTCGGCCACGCTGGCCAGGCCGCGGGTGCGCACCTGCCATTGCAGCCAGCCGATCCACAGCACCAGCTCGGCCAGGGCGGCGGCGCGTTCGTTGAGCTCAATGCCGCGCAGCTGCTGCAGGGTGACGGTTTCGCCTTCCATCGCGAGCGTGTCTTGCGTCTCGCCCAGGGCTTCGAGCTGGTTGATGACCTCGCCTTCCAGCCGCTTCAAGTGCTCCAGCGTCACATACAAGAAATTGCCACTGCCGCACGCTGGATCGAGCACGCGGGTGGTGCAGAGCTGGTGGTGAAAGCGCTTGATTTCTGCTCTGGCCTCGGCCAGTTTGGCGTCGCGCTTTTTGCCTTCCAGCTCGCTGGCTTCGCGCGCCAGCAACACGGCGGCGGCCTGGGCGTGGGCCCAGTCGGCGCGCAGCGGCTCGACCACAGTGGGCAAGACCAGCCGCTCCACGTAAGCGCGCGGCGTGTAGTGGGCGCCCAAAGCGTGGCGCTCGGCAGGGTCGAGCGCGCGCTCCAGCAGGGTGCCGAAGATGGCGGGCTCCACCTCGCGCCAGTTGGCGCTGGCCGCGCGCAGCAGGCCGTCGATCTGCGCGGCATTCAGCGGCAACACATAGCCGTCCAGCCCAGCGCCTTTGAACAACTTGCCGTTGAAGCGCAACACATCGGCGGCAATGGCTGCGTTGAAGCCGCCCGCGTCCATGCCAGCCCAGAACACCTTGAGCATTTGCGCCAGGGTGGCAGGCTGCTCGCGGTAGGTTTTGAGCAGGTGGGCAAAGCTGCCCAGCGCCTCGACCGGCTCGCCCCGCACCGGTTGGGGCGCGTTGGGCAGCAGGCCCACGTCTTCCGCAAACATGGAAAACAGGCAGCGGGTGAGGAAGCCGGCGACCGCGTGCGGCGCGTGGCCGGCGGCCTCCAGGCTTTTGGCCAGGCCGGCCAGCTCGGCGGCCACCTGGCGCGTGACCTTGGCGCTGATGCGAGATGGGTCGAGGCTGAGCGGATCGGTCCACAGCGCCTGCAGCCGGGCGCGGATGGCGGGGTCGGCCAGCTGCGAAAGGCGAATGCGGTGGCTGCGCGGATCGGGAAACGGGGTGTAGGTGGCGCCGCTGCGCGTGAACTCGGCATAAAGCTCGATCACATGGCCCACATCGACCACCACCACAAAGGGCGGCCGTCCTTCGGACGCGGGCAGGGCGCGGGCGTAGTCCTCGGCCTGCTGGCGGGCTTTGAGCAGGGCGTCGTCAAACGCTTTCGTGGGCGCGCTGCCGCTGGTCTGGGCCGCAATGCCCACTTTGAGCTTTTTGCTCTCCCACACGAAATGGCCGCGCTTGTAGCAGTCGACCCGGCCAGCGCTGCTGGAGCCGTCGCCGTGGCGGAAGGTGATGGGGCGCTCAAACTGGTAATGCGGCTCGTGGGCGGGTGGCGCCACGCCGAGCAGCGCGCACAGCTCGATCACAAAACTCTGCGCGGTGGCGAGCTCGGAAGCAGTGATGCCGCGCCATTTGGTGATGAAGGCCTGGGCGGCGGTGGCGGTGGCGGTCTCGCCGCTGGCTTTGCTTTCGGCGTCGGCTTCTGTCACCGCTTCGCCTGTCCCTGGGGTGTGTTGCATGGGCGCGATCATAGGGTTTGGCGCTGGTGAAACAGGGACTGCTGGCAAGGGCTGTGAACGATTCAAAACGCCACAAAGTCGAACCAAAAGCGAGCGCTGGGACGCGGGGGCGTTTTGTGGAAGCGGCACTGCTGTGATGACGCTGGCCTGTGGTGTCGCTGGCGGGTCTCGATATTGCCACCCGCTACAAACACAAGGCGCTTGGCTTGGGTGGACTGTCAGAGCTGCTCAAGGCCAAACTCGACCGCGCGCGCTTTGTCAGCCAAGCGGGCCGCTGCCTTGCGGTGGAGATCCCGATCGCCCAGCTTGTCCAGCGTGGACACAAACAGCGCGGGCTCGACGATGTAGAACCCCGGGCGGTTGTGGTTAAGCACCGCCACCACGCACTTGCCCGCTTCGCGCAACACCGCAGCCGGGTTTTTCTTGAACTCGGACATGCTGACCGACAGCTCGGACAAAACAGTTGCCATCTTCAGCTCCGAAAATACCTCTTTATTTAAAGCTTGATTTAGATGGCATCTAGCCATGATGACCGGGCATGCCCCCCGCGCGGGCTACTATGACAAAACCATGCAAATCATCGACACCGCCGCCACCCGAGCCGCCCTGCCCTTCGACCGCCTCGTCACAGCATTGCGCGAGCGCTTCGCCGCTGGCTGCGAAACGCCAGCGCGCCACGTACACGAAATCGCCAATCCGCTGGCGGAAGCCGGGGGTGACGCAGCAGCGCGGCGCATGACCTCGCTGATCATGCCGGCCTGGGTGCCGGGCAGGTATTACGGCGTGAAGATCATCAACATCGCGCCGGGCAACGCCAAGCGTGGCCTGCCGGGGCTGCATGGCAGCTACCTTTTGTTTGATGCGCGCACCGGCGTGCCGCTGGCACACCTGGACGGCGACGAGATCACCGCGCGGCGCACGGCGGCGGCGGCGGCGCTTGGCGGCTCTTACCTGGCGCGCGAAGACGCGAGCCGCCTGCTGGTGGTGGGCGCGGGCCGGGTCGCTTCCCTGCTGCCGGCGGCCTGGCGCGCGGTGCGCAAAATCGAGCAGGTGACGGTGTGGGCGCGGCGCCCGGAAGAGGCAGAAAAACTGGTACAGCAGTGGCGGGCTGAGGGCTTTGAGGCGCAGGTGGCAACCGACCTGGCAGCAGCCTGCGGCGAGGCCGACATCGTCAGCTGCGCCACGCTGGCCACCGAGCCGGTGGTGCGCGGCGCCTGGCTGAAGCCGGGCTCGCACCTGGACCTGATCGGCAGCTTCACACCGACGATGCGCGAGGCCGACGACGCCTGCTTTGAAGGCGCGCGCGTGTTCGTGGACACCGACGAGGCACTGACCAAAAGTGGCGATCTGCTGGTGCCAATGGCGCACGGGATACTGACCGAGAACGACATTCGTGGCACGCTGACCACGCTGTGCAAGGGCGTGGCCACCGGCCGGCGCAACGCCGCCGAGCGCACCGTGTTCAAGGCGGTGGGCACCGCGCTGGAAGACCTGGCGGCGGCAATGCTGGTGTTTGAGCCGGAACGCACGCCGCAGGCGTGACACCAGCTCGCTTGGCAAGCGAAAACCGCGTTCAGCAGGCTTGCTGCGCCAACGCCCAGCATGCGCATGCTGGCCGGCTTATCACCTCAAATGCCAATCGGGCGGTGGCTGTTTCACAGCGGCTGGGTGCCAACCGCGCCTGGCCGGGATGAATAGCGCGTCAGGCTGTGCTGTGTCTCCACCTCAACCTGGGCGAGTCGGCTGCCGTAGACCTCGGCCTTGAGCCACTCGGTCTCGGTTGCCAGCAGGTCCTCATTGGCCAAGGTGGCGCACCAAACCCGCGCCTCGGCATCCCAGCGGTAACCCCGGCCCTTGAGCTGGTCTTTGGCCTCGAAGGGTGCGCCGGTCGCCCGCAGTTTGAAGCTGGGCTTGGTGGCTGCGGCCATCAGCTGACCCAGCCCGGTGAGTCCCGTGGGTTGGCGCTTGGCCAATGGGCAGCTCAGAACTTGCAGCAAGGCGTGGCAATCGACCAGGGCGCGGTGGGCGTCATAAAACCAGCCTTGGTCTTGCGCCAGCGCGCCGAGCTTGGCCGATGACGCGCCCAGCGCTTTCCAGTCGATGTCTTGAAAAGAGCACGCCCAGGGCTTGCTCGCGAAGCCAGGGAAGCGCACCTCGACAAAGGGCCGGTCAAAACTCGCGTTGTGCGCCACCACCAGATCGGCGCGGGCGAGCAGCGCATGGACCTGTGGGTCATCCAGCCGCTGGCCCTGAACCATCTCGTCGGTGATGCCGGTGATCTGCCGAATTACCTGGGTGATAGGCACACCGGGATCTTCAAAGCCCTCAAAGATCTCCACCGGACCGAAGGGCAGGCCGCTGGCGGTGTCCACCTGCACCAGCAGCATGGCCAGCTCGATGATTTTGTCGGTGGCGTGCGAGAGGCCGGTGGTCTCGGTGTCGAGCACCAGCACCCACTGGGCACCGGCCTGTGCGCTGTCGGCAACCGGTGCGTTTGCCCTCAAGCCACTGTCGAGGCTGGGTACCAGGCGGCGCAGCACCCGGTAGTCGGGGTGTTGCTCCAGCTGCTGCGCGATGGGCTCCAGGGATGCTGTGCTGCATGCTGGCGCGGCGGGGTCGTGCGGCTGCGCGATGGGCTCCGCCGCCGGTGTGCTGGGCGCATCGGTCGGCGGGATTGGCTGGGGCTTGGGACTCTCGGGTGGGTCGAAGTTGAGGGAGAGTTGGTTCATCTGCGGGTAGCGGTTGCATGGTTCATGCCGGGGTTGGACGCGCGGGCCCAGGGCTGGGTCGAGCCACGCAGTCAGAAGACAAAGGCGTGGATTCGGGACCACAAGTGGACCATGGATCGTTCAGCGCTTCACATGTCCAGCGAGATGGCCGACGACTTTTTCGCCAGCCTGTGCCGTCGGATGGCGCGCCAGGGACGATTGAGCGGCCCCACAGACACTGGCCTGCAGCGGCACGTTCGTTGCTTGTCAGTGCCCATGCTTGTTGAACTGCTGACCCGAAATACAAATCCCGCCTCGGCGACAGCCGATGCCTGGCGCGATCCGCTGGCGCTGCTGCTGGCTTCGACCGGCGAGGGCATTTATGGCGTTGATCTGGACGGGCTGTGCGTGTTCATCAACCCGGCTGGTGCACGCTTGATCGGCTACAAGCCCGACGAGGTGCGCGGGCGCAACATGCACGAACTCACCCACCACGCGCGGTCGGACAGCACCGCCTACCCAGAGGACCAGTGCCCGATCTTCAATGCGTTTCGCCAGGGCGTGCCGTGCCGCATCGACAGCGAGGTGTTCTGGCGCCGCGACGGCACCAGTTTCCCGGTGGAGTACTCCAGCCACCCGATCATGGAGGGCGGGCAGGTGCGGGGCGCGGTGGTGACGTTTGTCGACATCACCGAGCGCAAGCGCGCAGCCGATGCGCTCCAACGCGCCAAAGACGGGCTGGAGGCCAGCGTGCGCGAGCGCACCGGCGCGCTGGAGACAGCATTGCAGCGGGTGCGCGAGCTGGCGGCCTGGTCGGACACGGTGCGCGAAGAGGAACGAACCCGCATTGCGCGCGAGGTGCACGACGAGCTGGGCAGCCTGCTGGTGGCGCTCAAGATGGATGTGAACTGGATGGACAAGCGCCTGGCCGAGCAACCGCAGCGCAGCCCAGATGCCGCCACCGACATGCGCGAGCGTATGCGCTGCAAGTGCCAGAACATGAGCCGCCTGATCGAGACCGCAGTCGACAACGTGGGCCGCATCATCACCGACCTGCGCCCCAGCATCCTGGACCACCAGGGGCTGTGGGCGGCGCTGGAGTGGCAGGCCCAGGAGTTCACCGCGTCGGCCGAGCTGGTGCTCGACTGGCAGCTCGCGCTGGATGAGTCGCCAGAGTTGCCCGAACCGCTGGCGATGGCGGTGTTTCGCATTTTTCAAGAAATGCTAAGCAACGTGGGCCGCCACGCAAACGCCCAGCGGCTGCAGGTGCAGATCGCCCTGCAAGCTGGCGTGTTGACACTGGCGGTGCAGGACAACGGCCAGGGGGCGCTGCCGCAGGCGTTTGAGGCCGCCGACGCCTATGGCGTGATGGGCATGCGCGAGCGCGCCCACCACTTTGGCGGGCGCATCGACATCACCAGCGCGCCGGGTGCGGGCACCCGCATGTGCCTCTCGGTCGCGCTGCCACCAGAGACATCCGCATGACACCCGACACCAACCCAGACACCATCAGCGTGCTCATCGGCGACGACCACCGCATCGTACGAGAGGGCATCAAGCAGGTGCTGGCCGACGCGCCCGATGTGGCCGTGGTGGCCGAGGCCGCCACCGGCCCCGAGGTGCTGGCGCAGGTGGCTGCCTTGAGTTCGCCCGGCGGGTCTGGCCTGAGTTTGGTGCTGCTGGACATTGCGCTGCCCGGCATCGACGGGCTCGATGTGTTGCAAACCCTCAAGCGCGAACACCCGCGCCTGCCGGTGCTCATGCTCAGCACCTACCCAGAGAAGCAGTACGCGGTGCGCTGCATCCGCCTGGGCGCCAGCGGCTACCTCAACAAAAGCGCCGACCCCGACGACATGCTGGCTGCCGTGCGCAGGGTAGCGCGGGGCGGCATCTACCTCACCCAGGCCACAGCCGAGGCGCTGGCCGCTGCGGTCGGCCAGGCCAAAACCCAGGCTGGCCCCGAGACCTTGTCGCACCGCGAACACCAGGTCTACCGGCTGCTCACCCAGGGGCACACCGTGAGCGAAATTGGTGCGCAGCTGGGCCTGGCACCCAACACAGTGAGCACCTACCGCGCCCGCATCCTGGAGAAGACCGGCGCCAAGAACGATGTGGAGCTGGCGCTTTATGCCGAGCGCCACGCGCGTGCCACTGCGCCTAACCAGCCAGCGGGCTGAGCGCGGCTTCTTCCAGCATCCAGCAAAAGACCCGCAGCTTGTAGGGCTGGCCCTACGCCGCGTGGTGTTGGCCACGTCGATTGGTGGCATTTCCACACCGCTTGGCGCGCCGCTTGCGTGACGCAGCCCGTCCATCAACCTGCGAGGTGCTTTCATGACCGCTGAATACGATCCCTTCGATGCCGACCGCCCGCTCAGGCTGCGCTGCACCTGCGGCCAGCCCCACACGGTGGGCGAGCACATCCAGGCCTTCGGTGGCGTGCATGACGCGCCCACCTCGCCGCATCGCCTGGTAAACAACACCGGCATGAACACTGAGCAGCAACGCGCCGCCGATTTCATGGAGGCAGCATTGGTCAAGGCGCTGTTTCCGCAGGAGCCGGTGCGCCGCGCGTTCCTGAAAGCGGTGGGCCGCCCCACCGCCATGGCGGCAATTGCCAGCCTGTTCCCGATGGGCGCGATGCAGGCGCTGGCGCAAGACCGGCGTCCGCTGGAGAAGACCGATCTGACCATTGGCTTCTTGCCGATCACCTGCGCCACCCCGCTGGTGGCGGCCGACCCGCTGGGCTTTTACGCCAAAGAGGGCCTGAAGGTCGCGCTGAACCGCACCGCCGGCTGGGCTGTGGTGCGCGACAAAACGCTGGCGGGCGGGTTCGACGCTTCGCACATGCTCTCGCCCATGCCACTGGCCATCACCATGGGGCTGGGCGCTGACGCCACACCCATGGTGATGCCGGCGATTGAAAACGTGAACGGCAACGCGATCACCTTGCACATGAAGCACAAGGACAACCGCGACCCAAAAAAGTGGAAAGGCATGAAGTTCGCCATTCCGTTCGACTACTCGATGCACAACTTCCTGCTGCGCTACTACCTGGCAGAAAACGGAATCGACCCGGACACCGATGTGCAACTGCGCGTGATGGCACCGCCCGACATGGTGGCCAACCTGCGGGCGGAAAACATCGACGGCTTCATCGTTGCCGAGCCATTCAACCAGCGCGCGGTGTTCGATGGTGTGGGCTTTATCCACCTGCTCACCAGCGAGCTGTGGGACAACCACCCGTGCTGCGCTTTTGCTGCCACGCGCAAGTTTGTCGAGACCAACCCCAACACCTTCGCCGCCCTGTTTCGCGCCATCGTCACCTCCACCCTGCATTGCTCGAAGATGGAGAACCGCCCGGCAGTGGCCGCAGCGATTGCCGGACCGAACTACCTGAACCAGCCGCTCACTGTGCTGGAGCAGGTGCTGCTGGGGCGCTTTGCCGACGGCCTGGGCAATGTGCGCAATGAGCCCAACCGCATCAACTTCGACCCCTTCCCCTGGCAGTCCATGGCGGTGTGGATGCTCACGCAAATGAAGCGCTGGGGCTATGTGAAGGCCGAGATCGACTACGCGCAGGTGGCCGAACAGGTGTTTCTTGCCACCGACGCGCGCAAGCGCATGGCCGAGCTGGGCTTCACCGCGCCTGCGGCCAACCGCAAAACCCATGTGATCATGGGCAAGACCTTCGACCCGGCCAAGCCCGAGGCCTATGTGAAGTCTTTCGCCATCGGCAGGGGCTGAGCTGCGCACCGCACCCCAGCGCACCGTACCCGTGCGCCGGGGTGCGGTGATGTGCTCTTTTGGTGCGCAGACCGCCAAGCGATGGCGCCCAGGACCGCTCGCCATCCCGCACGTTCATGCGCAACACGCAAACGAATGGCTTGTACCGCGCTGGCGTCCCAGTTTTGTAGGGCTGCCCCTACCCCACATCGACACGGTGGGCACAAAAAACGGCCAACACCTGTTCACTCGCCCTTGCAGCAGCAACTTGGCCCGGTGCTTGCAATGCTCAAAGCATCTTCAACCTCCGAGGTGCGCCATGTCCGAATTCTTCGATCCCTACAACGCTGAGCGTCCGCTCATGATGAAGTGCAGCTGCGGGCGCGACCACACCGTGGCCCAACACCAAGCAGAAATCCAGGCCGAAGAATCGGGTGCCGCGCAAGCCACCCGCGCCCTGCGCGAGCGCAGCGAAACCGCCGAGTTCGAGGCCTACAGCAACGAGTTCATTGAGGCCACGCTGATGAAGGCCTTGTTCCCGCAAGACGAAGTGCGCCGCCGCTTTCTGCGTGCGGTGGGCAAAGGCACGGCGATGGCAGCCATCTCCAGCGTGTTGCCGGTGGCCAGCCTGCAGGCCATGGCGCAAGACAAGAAGGGTGCGCTGGAGAAAACCAAGCTCAAGATCGGCTTCATCCCGATCACCTGCGCCACCCCGCTCATCATGGCCAAGCCGCTGGGCTTTTACGACAAGCAGGGCCTGGATGTTGAGGTGATCAAGACAGCAGGCTGGGCGCTGATCCGCGACAAGATGATCAACAAGGAATACGACGCCACGCACTTCCTCTCGCCCATGCCGCTGGCGATCTCGATGGGCGCTGGCTCGAACGCTGTGCCAATGAATGTGGCCACGATCCAGAACACCAATGGTCAGGCGATCACGCTGCACAACAAGCACAAGGACAAGCGCGATCCCAAGCAGTGGAAAGGCTTCAAATTTGCTGTGCCGTTCGAGTTCTCGATGCACAACTTTTTGCTGCGCTACTACCTGGCTGAAGCCGGTATCAACCCCGATACCGATGTGCAGATTCGCGTGGTGCCGCCGCCCGAGATGGTGGCCAACCTGCGCGCCGGCAACATCGACGGCTACCTGGGCCCAGATCCGTTCAACCAGCGTGCGGTGTACGACGAAATTGGCTTCCTGCACATCCTCACCAAGGATTTGTGGAATGGCCATCCCTGCTGTGCGTTTGGTACCAGCGCCGAGTTCATCCAGCAAAACCCCAACACCTTTGCCGCCCTGTACCGTGCGGTGCTCACAGCGGCCGCCATGGCGCGCCAGTCCAAAAACCGCGAACTGATCGCCAAGGTGATCTCGACCCAGGCCTACCTGAACCAGCCCGAAACGGTGGTGGCGCAGGTGCTCACCGGTCGTTTCGCCGATGGTCTGGGCAATGTGGTGAATGTGCCCGACCGCGCCGACTTCGACCCCATGCCATGGCAGAGCATGGCCGTGTGGATGCTCACCCAGATGCAACGCTGGGGCTATGTGAAGGGCGAGGTGAACTACAACCAGATTGCTGAGCGCGTGTTCTTGATCACCGACGCGCGCAAGCACATGAAGGACCTGGGCATGCCGTTCGAGGCTGGTTCAGGCTACAAGAAGCACACCATCATGGGCAAGGAGTTCGACCCGGCGAAGGCTGCGCAATACGCGAAGAGTTTCGCGATCAGCAAGGCGGCCTGAGATGAAGGCGCTCAACCTGAATCTGCGTGCTGGGCTGGTCTCGCTGCTGATGTTGATGTTGTTCATCGGCGCCTGGCATCTGAGCACCTCGGCACCGTCGGTGGGCGCTTCAAGTGCTGGCCTGACAGCCGAGGAGATTGAATACGCCAAGCTGCTGGGCAAAGCCCCAGGGGCAGAGAAAACCACCGGTTTTCCCCAGCCCATGGCCGTGGTGGAGGCGAGCTGGGGGCACCTGTCCAATCCCTTCTACGACAACGGTCCGAACGACAAGGGCGTGGGCATTCAGCTTGGGCATTCGCTGGCGCGGGTGGCGGTGGGCTTCTTGCTGGCGATGGCGGTCGCCATTCCGCTGGGCTTTCTGATCGGCATGTCGCCGCTGCTCAGCAAAGCGTTTGATCCGTTTGTGCAGGTGCTCAAACCCATCAGCCCGCTGGCCTGGATGCCGCTGGCCCTGTACACGCTGAAAGACAGCAACGTGAGCGGTATTTTCGTGATCTTCATCTGCTCGATCTGGCCGATGCTGATCAACACCGCTTTCGGTGTGTCTGCTGTCAAACGCGAGTGGCTCAACGTGGCCAGCACGCTGCAGGTGAGCCCGCTGCGCAAAGCCTTTCGCGTGATCCTGCCGGCCGCCGCGCCCACCATTTTGACCGGCATGCGCATCAGCATGGGCATCGCCTGGCTGGTAATCGTGGCTGCCGAGATGCTGGTGGGCGGCACCGGTATTGGCTACTTCGTGTGGAACGAGTGGAACAACCTCTCACTGACCAACGTGATTTTTGCGATTCTGGTGATCGGCGTGGTGGGCATGCTGCTCGACCTGATGCTTGCCCAAGCGCAAAAGGCGGTGACCTATGTGGAGTGAATCTTCTGAGCGCCCGGGGATGGCCTTGGCCACTCAGCGTCCCGCAGCTGCAACAGCCCAAGTGAACACCATGCCCGGATTTTTGAAGGTCGAGCACCTGGCCAAGGCCTACCAGGTGGACAAGCCGGTGTTTGCCGACGTGTCTTTCACCATCGCCCAGGGCGAGTTCGTCTGCATCATCGGCCACAGCGGCTGCGGCAAGACCACCATCCTCAATGTGCTCGCAGGGCTGGACACCGCCACCTCAGGCCACTGCTTCATGGACGGCCGCGAGATCGCCGGCCCCAGCCTGGAGCGCGGTGTGGTGTTTCAAAGCCACGCCCTCATGCCGTGGCTCACGGTGCGCCAAAACATCGCCTTTGCGGTGATGTCGCGCTGGCCCGACTGGAACAAAGCACAAACCAACGAGCAGGTGGAAAAATTTGTGGCGCTGGTGGGCTTGAGCAACGCCATGGACAAGAAGCCGAGCCAGCTCTCGGGCGGCATGAAGCAGCGTGTGGGCATTGCGCGGGCGTTTGCCATCCAACCCAAGATGCTGCTGCTTGATGAGCCTTTTGGCGCGCTGGACGCACTCACGCGCGGCACCATTCAGGACGAGCTGATGAGCATCGTGCGCCAGACCCAGCAAACCGTGTTCATGATCACGCACGATGTGGACGAAGCCATTTTGCTGGCCGATCGCATTCTGCTCATGACCAACGGCCAGGAGCTTGAAGGCGGTGGCTACGCCCCCGGCGGCATGGCCGAGGTGGTGGTGAACCAACTCCCGCGTGGCCGCACCCGCTCGCAGCTGCACCACCTGGATGGCTACTACGACATGCGCAACCACATCGTGGATTTCCTTGTGTCCCGCGCAAAGGCTGGTTGACCACCCCAGCGCGCTGCGCGCATCGCCCGCAAGGCGTCTGTGCTGGCGACCCGGCGAAGCCGGTCCTGCGGCGCCCTGGCCTGCTCTGCCCTGCCCTGGCGTGCGCCATCAGTTTTTTCTTCCGCTCTCTTTCACCACAACAAAGCAACACCATGAGCAGACTCGAAGTCACCGAAAAAATCATCACCACCAAGGTCACCAAGGGCCTGCAATGGGCCGACGTGGCCACCAAAGTGGGCCAATCCAAGGAATGGACAACAGCCCTGTGTCTGGGCCAGATGACAGCCACGCCTGCCCAGGCCGAGGTGCTGGGCGGGATCTTCGGCCTCTCTGCCGACGAACAGAAGTGGCTGCAGGTGGTGCCCTACAAAGGGTCGCTGCCCACCTCGGTACCCACCGATCCACTCATTTACCGCTTCTACGAACTGGTGAGCGTGTACGGCACCACCTTCAAGGAGCTGATCCACGAAGAGTTTGGTGACGGCATCATGAGCGCGATTGACTTCAAGATGGACATGCAGCGCCAAGCCGACCCGAACGGAGATCGGGTGAACATCGTGATGTCGGGCAAATTTCTGCCCTACAAGTCGTATTGATGGAGCCGCGCCCGCCCCTGCCACCATTCACCGCCGAGACCGCTGCGCACAAGGTGCGCCTGGCAGAAGACGCGTGGAACTCGCGCGACCCGGACCGGGTGGTGAAGGTCTACACAGAGGACACGCGCTGGCGCAACCGCACCGAGTTTCCGGTGGGGCATGAGCAGGTGCATGCCTTTCTGGTGCGCAAGTGGAGCCGGGAATTTGACTACCGGCTGATCAAGGAACTCTGGGCATTTGGGGGTGCACGCATAGCGGTGCGTTTTGTCTACGAGTGGCACGACAGCGCCGGCCAGTGGTTTCGCTCACACGGCAACGAGAACTGGCTGTTCAACACGCTGGGCAGCATGGAACAGCGCCACGCCAGCATCAACGACCAGCCCATTCTTCACACTGAGCGCCTGTTTCACTGGCCACTGGGCCGCCGCCCCGATGGCCACGCCAGCCTGAGCGCGCTCGGGCTGTGACGCTTCACTGCCGCGCCAGCCGCCAAATGGCCGCTTGGGAGACTGCCTGACGCTGAGCAAGGCACGCAATGTGCTAGTGTTTTGCCATGACCACCCCAGCACCCATTCGTCTGTCTCACTCATGGCTCGACGATGGTCACGCACTGGTGGCGGGGTCGCTTTTCGTGGCCCTGGGCATGGTCATGTTTGCCCACGCCGGGCTGCTCACGGGCGGTGTGGCGGGTGTGGCTTTTCTGGTGAGCTATGCCACCGGGTGGAACCTGGCCCTGTGCTTCTTCCTGTTCAGTCTGCCGTTTTTCGGGCTCTCTTGGCGGTGCTTGGGGGCATCGTTCACGATCAAGAGTTTGTTTGCAGTGGTGCTGGTTTCGCTGTTCACCGCTTTGGCACCCTATGTTGTGCGCTTTGAGCTGCTCGACCCGTGGGTGGCTTCGGTGCTCGGGGGTTTTCTCATTGGCTTTGGGCTGCTGGCCTTGTTGCGCCACCAGGCCAGCGTGGGCGGCGTCAACATCGTGGCCCAGTGGCTGCAACAGAGCCGCGGCCTGCGGGCGGGCCATGTCCAGATGGCGGTGGATGTGGTGGTGGTGCTTGCTGCGCTGGCCACGGTGGCGCCACAGCGCGTGCTGCAATCGCTGGTGGGCGCTGTGGCCATCGGCGCCATCCTCACGCTCAACCACCGACCTGGGCGCTACCTGGGCGTGTGACCCTGCTCAGAGCAGCGTACTGCACGCTGGGTCTTTTTGGCGCAGCGGTACGAGGCGGCGCTGGGCTTGGGAGAACCACCACCTTTGTCAGCCGGCACTTTCGGCGGTGGCGCAGTCAGGGGCAATCTGCCATCCGCCATCCGCAATACGCCATACGCCTTGGGTCTTGGGTCTTGGGTCTTGGGTCTTTGCGCAGAAACTGTTCAGTGCAGCGTCATCGGGTGCGAGGTGGTTTTGACGCGCACCGTGGCCGCACGCGGTTCGTAGGGCGTGGAGGCGGTACCGCAAATCACCGCAGCAATGGCGCGGGCCTGGCGGGCGATGGGCTCGATGTAGCGGCTGGCCTGGCCGTTGACCGTGATGCAGTCACCCAGCGCGTGGATGCGCTCGTCGCTGGTGCGAAGCGTGGCTGCGTCCACGGCAATGCCCTGGTCCCACGCCAGGGCAGCGCTCTGCGCCAGCCGCGAGGGCGTGGCGAGGCCAGCAGCGGCGATCACCTGATCGGCCACGAAGCGCTGGCCGTCTGCGGTGGTTACGCGGTAGCGCGGTCCCACCTTCTCCAGGCTGCTCACCTGTACGCCACCCACAAAGCGAATTGCCAGGGCTTTCCACGCTTCCAACAGCTGCGCCCCCGCCTGCTCAATCTGCCAGCGCGCCAGCGGCTGGGGCTGGGTGTCAAGCAGGGTGATGCGGTGGCCGCCGAGCGCCAGGTCGTTGGCCAGCTCGCTGCCAATCAGGCCAGCGCCGACGATGAGCACATCGCGCGGTCCAACTTGTGACACATCGCCCAGCGCAGCCCGCAGTTTTTGGTAGGCCGCCAGGTGGTTAACACGCCAGCACAGCTCGGGCGGCAGGCTGGCGGGCACGGCGGCGCGCGCGCCATGGGCCAACACCAGCCGGTCGTAGCGCAGGTTGCCGCGCGTGGTGCGCAGCGTGCGCGTGTCGCTGCAGATACGCACCGCCTGGGTCTGGGCCAGCAGACGCACGCCCAGGCGAGCTGCCGCGTTTTGCCCACTTTCTTTCACCAGGGAGCCGGGGTTCAGCGAGCGGGCCATGGCGATCGACAGCAAGGGCTTGTCGTACACATCGCCAGCGCAGGTCGTCACCAGGGTGATGGGCAGCTCGGCATCCAGTGCGCGCAGCGCTTCAGCTGTCTGCCAGCCGGCCCGGCCCGCGCCAACGATGACAACACCCTCTGGGCCACCACGGGCCGACGCCACCGCAGCGCTGGCCGGTGCGCGGGCGCGCAGCACCGCCAGCGATGGCGCGGCGTAGGCGGTGAAGTCGGCTTTGGTCACACCGCACAGCGGGCAGGCCCAGTTGTCGGGAATGTCGGCAAAGCGGGTACCGGGCGCGAGGCCGCCGTCGGCATCACCAACGGCTTCGTCGTAGACATAGCCGCAGGCCTCACAGATGTAGGTTTCGTAGGGCACCAGCACCGCAGGTGGCACCGCAGCCAGCACAGCGCTCATGCCGGCAAAACCTCAGCGCTCAGCCGCGCAATCTCGCTGCGCAGGTGCTTGATCGCCGGCGTGACGATGGCCACAAAATGCGATTCGCGCACCCGGCGCTGTACGGCCGAGCTCATCAGGTAGCCGCGCGCGCCCTGGTGCAGCAGAGCCGATTGCGCGGCGCGCAAGGACAACTCGGCGCCGTGGGCGCGGGCATCCAGCACGTCAATGAAAAACTCCACCGACGGGTTGAACGGTGTCTCGGCCAGTTTCATGACGCGCGCTGTGAGCGCGTCCAGCTCGGCCTGCAGGGCGGCAGGCCGGTCGTCCAGATACTGGTTCACATGGCCGAGCTGGTCTTCCACCGCCCAGATGGAGTCGATGGCGCCCTGCGTCACCCCCAACGCCATGCCGCACTGGAGCATGACGAACGCACTGCGGATGCGCCCTATAAAAGGCTTGGCCGGGTCGGCCATGATTTCGCCCGCACCAATGAAGTGGTCCTTGAGGCGCAGCGCGTAGGTGCCCGTGCCCTCCATGGCCGAGAAGCTCGGGCACTCGGGCAGCTCGACACCAGGCGCATTGCAGCGCAGCAGAAACATCACCTCGCGCACCACCTTGCCTTCGGCATCGACCACGCCGGCCAGTGCACCGCAGGCGTGGTCAGGCCCCAGGTTGCTGACCCAGGGCAGCGTCCCATTGACGAGAAAGCCGCCGTCAACCGGCTTGGCCTTGAGCAGCAGGGTTTCGATCTGCGCGTAGCTCTTCATCGGGTTGGACATGGCCGTGCCACCCAGCGCCTCGCCGCGCGCCAGCGCCATCAGCGCCTCACCGCTGAGCGCAGGGTTCCCGGAGGCCTGCATGTACAGGCCCAGCACCGCCTGGCACCACATCATGAAGCCGGTGGCACCGCAGACCTGAGACGCCTCGGCCATGGCGCGGATGGCCAGGCCGAAGTCGCCGCGGCCGGCGGGTGCATCGAGGTGGGCGCTCATGGCGCCCAGCGCCCCAAGCTGTTGCAGCTCGGCGCGCGGGTAGTAGCCCGTTCGGTCGATGGATTCGACCACCGCCGCCAGCGGACCCCGCGACGCTTCGCGTATGGCGGCCAGAAAGTGCTCAGCCGTCGCTTCACGGCTCAGTTCGGGGGGCAAATCGTTGGGGTTCATGGGATGTCCTTGTTCAGGTTGCCAATGCGCTGGGCGTGACGTGGCAATGAGAGATTGGGGGTGTGGCCGCCAAGCAGAGGCTTGCGCCAGAGGCATCGCGGAACCAGCTTCGCCGGGCCGCAGGTGCCATCCCTCTGGGGAAGGATGCGAGGCGGCGCAGGGCGGGCATCAGACCGATGTGATCTCGAACGGAATCGGGTTTCGCATGGAGTTGGCCACCGGGGAATAGAAGTTCGCGTGCCGCACGATCTCGTCGAGCACCTCGCGCGGCGCGTCACCCTCCACCAACACCTTCACGCGGATGGCCTGGAAACCCATCTCGGGCGGGGTCTTCTCCAGCGCGCCACCCGCGCCCCAAGCGGCCGGGTTGCCAATGTCACCTTCCATGAACACCTCGAGCTTGCTCAGCTTCACTCCCTTCCAGGTCGCCACAGCCGTGACGCCCACCGCGATGCAACCGCCCAAGCCCGACAGCACGATCTCGCCCGGTGCGGGCGCTGTGTCCTCGCCAAACAGGTGCAGCGGCTCGTCAACCACCACCGGCGCGTGGTTGCCCGCGGTGCTCATCGTTGAAGAAAGCGAGCGGTACTGGCCTTCCATCACCGTGTGGACTTTGTTGGTGCCGCGCGAGCCAGGGTTGGCCTTGCCCTTGGCAGCGAAAGCGGCCAAACCAGCGGTGTCGATCGGGCGCAGGTGGGCCTTGATCGTGGTGGGGGAGGTGGCTTCAGGGGTAGCGATATCAGACATGTTGTCTCCAGGTAAGGGCAAAGAAAAAAGTTGCTTGAAGGGGTTGGGCGCTGTTGACCTGAAACAGACCTTTCGCCATGAGGCTGTCGAAAGGTTTTTCGAGAAGCGCCGCCCGAATGGCGTTCTGGTTTTGGCGTCTGCAGCGACAGCGCTTCACGCGGCCATGGCCAGCGCTGGTCGCTTGCTGGACGCTGCCACTGGCAAGCCGGTCTCGATCGGCAAGCTCGCGTCGCGCGACCACTCGTTCCACGAGCCGAAGTACATACGCACGTCGCTAAAGCCGGCCTGCTTGAGCGCCAGAAAGGTGTTCGATGCGCGGGCGCCCTTGAAGCAATACAGGTACACCGTGTCATCCGGCGCAATGCCGGCGGTGGCGCACTCGGCGCGCACCTCGTCGGGCGTCTTGAACACCGGGCCTTGGCCAGAAGGCTTCATGAAGCGGTACCACTCCAGCCATTTCGCGCCCGGCAGGCGACCTTTGCGCGGTGCAAAGTCTTTGCCATAGGGCGAGGAGCTGTCCCCAATCCACTCGTCCACATCGCGCACATCGAGCAACACCACCTCGGTGCCCAGCGCCGCCTGCACATCGGCCTGAGTCAGCATCACGTCGGCCATCGGCAGATCGGGGAAAGTGGCCGGTGCGGGCGTGGCACCTTCGGTGGAGACGGGCAGGCCCGCTGCCGTCCAGGCGCTGAAGCCGCCGTTGAGCACCTTGATCTTCGGGTAACCCAGCCAAGTCAGCAGGTAGTAGCCGCGGCACGACTGGCCGTAGCCGCTGTCCATCGCATCTTCGTAAAACACCGCTGTCTCGGCGCCCGACAAACCAGCTGCGCCCAGCGCCGTGGCAAAGGTTTCCTTGAGCTCTTTCAAACCCTCGGGCGTGGACGTGGCCAGAAAGGTGAACACCTCGCGCAGGTTCACCGCGCCAGGAATGTGGCCAGTGGCAAAGGCGTCGGCGTCGCGGGTGTCGATCACCACCACGGGTTCGGTGGATTGCAGCGCATGGAGTTGATCGGGTGAGATCAGCACAGCAGAGATGCTCATGGGGAACCTCGCAAGTCAGGGCGGGCGGGATGGCCTGCCTTGTTCCTTGCAACTGCTGTGCCAACGCTGCGCGCAAAGGGGCCATCGCGCGCAAGTGGCTGATTCCGTTGGGGTTTTGGGGTGTGGGCGCGGCGATGTGCCGGTGGGTGGCTGCACTTGCTGACGCCACTGTGTCGACACAATGTCGACACAGTGGCGGTTGGGCGTCAGGTCTGTTGTGTACCGGGCGTGGTGGCTCGGGTTGCGGTGTCACCGGTCCGAAGGAAGGCTGTCGACCCGTCGCCGTCTTTCGCTCACATTCCGCAAAACGGTCCTTCAAGGCTCAAAGGCAATGGAATCCAGCGGGCTGACCGTGCCGCCCGCAGCCACTTTCAGCACTTGCGTGTAGACCATGGTGGTTGACACGTCGGAATGCCCTCGCAACTCTTGTACCGTGCGAATGTCGGTACCCGATTGCACAAAGTGCGTTGCAAAGCTGTGTCGCATGGTGTGCACGGATACGGGCTTGTAAATGCCTGCCTTGGGCACAGCCACCTTAAGAGCGCGCTGCAAACGCTCTTCAAACAATTCGTGCCTGCGCTTAACGCCAATGCGCGGGTCTGTTGACAGCGTTGGCGAAGGAAACATCCAAAACCATGCCCCAAGTGGCGCCCACCTTGGGGTATTTGATGTCCAACGCATGCGGCACCTCAACGCCGCCGCGTTGCGCCTGCCGGTCTGCTTCCCATAATGCGCTGGCTGCCAGCATTTGCAGGCGCAACGCGGGTGCCAATGAATGGGGCCGCATTACCACGCGGTCTTTGTTGCCCTTGGCCTCGCGCACGATCACCGCATGCCTCTCGAAGTTCACATCTTTCACCCGCAGGCGCACCCCTCCATCAATCGCATGCCGGTGCCATACAGCAGACGCGCCAACAAAGCGTTAATGTCAACCATCTGCGCCAAAAGGCCCGCTACTTCGTCCTTGGTTAAAACCGAGGGAATGCGCTTGGTTTGTTGAGGTCGCCCGATGTTGTTCAGCCAAGCCAAGGCAAGTCAATACTCAAAACTTCGCGGTACAAAAACCGCACCGCACTGAGCGCTTGGTTGTGTGTGGAGGCAGACACCTTTCGCTCATTGGCCATCATGCTCAAGAACGCCTCCACATCCTGCACTCCCATGTCACGGGGATGGCGCATGCCACCGGGCTGGGTGGCACTCCAACGGATGAAAAATCGCGCCCAGTACAAATAGGCCTTCTCGGTCTTGAGGCTATAGTGCATGTACCGAATCC
>Ga0105053_10004647_pt1 | contig 20104 bp, 16 predicted proteins | sample BON01_FD_78093 | JGI IMG/M metagenome (GOLD analysis project Ga0105053, IMG submission 78093) | Freshwater microbial communities from Lake Bonney liftoff mats and glacier meltwater in Antarctica - BON-01 | ecosystem: Environmental > Aquatic > Freshwater > Ice > Glacier meltwater | place: Lake...
GACGACAGCGAGGGCCTGATGTTGCGAGAGGCCTGCGACGGCGTGGGTCTTCAGGTGCGTTGGATTCTGTGCGATCGCACTGCCCGTGCGTTGGTGTTGGTGCCGCGCGGTGGTGAGCGCACCATCTACACCGGGCACATCACGCCGCCGACGGATACCGAGATCATCGCGGCGGTGGGTGACGCACCCGGCATCACTTGGTCATCGTGGCGAGATGTCAATCTGCGAGCCGCCGCTGCCGCCAACGCAACGCTGCGTGCCAGCGACGCGCGAGCGATTGCCGACGATGCCGCGGCCGGTCACCACTGTGATCTGTACATCGGGTCAGCGGCCGAGAATCCGGGCGGTGTGGGTGACGACCTGCTGGATGCCACACACGCAAGATGGTGTGTGATCACCGAGGGCGCCCATGGCGGTCGCGCGTGGACCGCCGATGACGGCTGGCGCCGATACGACCCGGTTGCTGTGCCATCGCTGGTGGATACCTGTGGTGCCGGCGACTCGTTCAACGCTGGCGTGCTCATGGGCATTGCAGCGGGTGAAGACATCCTCGATGCGTGCGCCCGCGGCGCAGCCGTGGCTGCGCAGTGCCTGGCGCAGGTCGGGTCGTTCCCCCTGCACCGCACTGAGGGGCGTGACTAGCCCCGGCGGAATCCGTTGGCGAGTGAGATGCCGGCCAGCGGGGGCACAGATGCGATGGTGGCCAGCAGACGGCTCTCGGGCACCGTCGTGGTGTTTGCGATTGCTCCCGAGCGTTGTTGGTGTGCGCGGAGGAATGCCTGTCCGACCGCCGCGCTTGCCCCCGCGGCCACCTGCGCACGCGCCACAAGCGCCGTACTGTCGGAACTGGGGGCAGCTCCAGAAAACGCCGTCCAGCCCGCACCGCTTCGCTGCGTCACGAGCCAGGCCAGTGCACGGGTGATGCTGGGGTTCGTCTTGGGGACCCCGGCGGCCCGCAGCGCCACCACGGCCATGCTGGTGCTGTCCACGTCGGCGGGCTCGCTGGGCACGAGCGAGAACGACCAGCCGTCGTCACCGCGTGCGGTGTTGAGCGCGGTCACCGCCGTGGCGGGCACGCGCCGTCCCGCTACGCGCAGGGCGATCATCGCGAGGGACTGGTCGAATGCCGTGCTTCCGTAGCGCCCGTCTCTCGCCTGCCCCTCAAGCGACGCGAGGAAGTTGCGCCCGCCCAGCACCCCGGATGCCCCGGCCGCACGCTGCGCGATGACGATCTTCGCGGTGGCACCGGCTGTGGTCGCGTATGCGACCGCGCGTGGTGCCAGTGCCCTGAGCGCCCCTTTGAGCGATGCCGGTGATGCACCGGTGATGCGGCGGTTGGTGATGATGTCGGCCTGCTGGCCTGCGGGCATCGATGGACCAGCCTGCCGAGTGAGCCACGCCGTGGCGCGCGATGCCGCCGCTTGATTGCCGCGTGATGCGCCGACGGCCACAGGGGCTGTGGCAACCAGCGCCACAGCCCCCGCGATACCTACCACCCCGAGGCGACGCAGTCTGGTCACCTCTTACGCGCCAGACATGCCCGCGCACCGGTGGCGGGCGCAGCCACCACGACCATCGAGTAGCCGAAGCGTCGGGTGACACTTGCGTGCGTGTCGATCGCACAGGTGGCCAGGCGCTGCGTGGCCACCCGTGCGGTGCGCGAGTTGATGGCGGCGTTGGTGCGCGACTGTGCGCGCTGGCTCACCACGGCCTCACCCTTTGCGAGCGGTGTCACGGTGGTGTAGCGGCCCAGCCACGCTGCCCGCCAGCCCATACCTTCTGGCAGAGCGAGGGACTGGTCGCCTTTTGCGCTGCGGTCGTTCAACTGCCAGGCGAGCGATGATGCCAACTGGCCGAGCACCTCGCGCCGCTCCGTCGCGGTGAGACCGGGGCTGTCGATGTCGTTCGATGAGATGCTCACAGGTGCCCCGCCGCGGATGGGGGTGGGGAGGTCGATAGTGATGCTCTTGCCACTCGTCGTCATGACGGTCACAGGGCGTGGAGCCACGGACGAGATGTTCTGATTGGGTGCAACGTCGGGCAGCGCCACGACAATCGGGTCAAGCCCGCAGGCCTCAGGTGCGCCGGCGGGGAACCCACATGCGCGGGCTTGGTCGCGGATCACCCGCGTTCCCGTGGCCACCACGTTGCCCCAGCCGCCTTCGGTGATGAGTGTCGCGTTCCCATCGAGGTCGGTGGTGACCGACTGCGATCCATAGGTCACCGTTGCCCCGCTGCCCGGCGCCGGGGGGTTGGCTCGACCGGTGTAGTCGGGTCCCCATTCGCCGGGAACGGTCTGGCCATCGTTGTATCGATTGACATGCACGGTGAAGGGTGCCCCAACCATCTGTGGGGCGGATGGGCCAACCACATCCAATTCGTCCTCGGTGCCGTCGCCGAACGACCACAGCACCTGGTCGCCGGGGCGCATCACGAGCGAGTCGGTACCCACGCTGGACAACGCGTGGTTCACCTTCAGCTTCCAATATGGCGCGTTCGGGAACCAGGTGGCGGGTGCTGCATCGGGGCCGACGCGCGTGATCATCACGCCCAGTCCCGCTCCGTAATTGGTGAATCCCACCGGGAGCCCGCCGTCCAGCAGGGCGCGCACGAGCAGCGAAGTGCCGCTCTGATTCGATGACGTTGCCACATCGCCATCGAACGAGTCCACCAGCGTGGCAGTGCCACCTGCCGGTATGTTCGCGGAGCGTTCGCTGAGCAGGGTGGCGGTCGCACCCTCCACGCGAATGGTTGCGGTCTCGGCGCTCAGGGCGTACGCAGGGGTGGCCAATAGGGTCGCGCAGGCAACCGCCCGCGCAATGCGCGTGTACGTCGTCACTGTTCCCTCTTTCCTCGGAGGTGCTTTGTGTGGCGGAGTAACGGCTGGTCTCCTGGCTCACCGGTCGAACACGATGTGCACGCCTTCCCGAGGATCACTCCCCAGTGGCTGGCCGAAGCCTGTGCCATCGCTCCCGGTTCACAGTGGCGGGACCGCGCCGGATTCTCACCGGCTTTCCACTTGGCACCCCGAGGGGTGACCGTTATCCGAATGCTTGGTGACCCTACGGGGCGGGACGGCTGCGCGCCTCGCCATCCGGGTGATTACACGCCCAGCACGGTGTCGAGCCAGTCGAAGATGAACTCCTGGCTTGCTTGCGGCCCGAGGGGCTGGTCGTGGAACTGGGTGCCGGTCGCCATGGTGAGTGACCGGCGGTACTTCTGGTCCTTGGTGAGCGACGTGAGCATGCCCAGCACCTTTTCGCCCTGCGGTCCGAAGAACTCATCCAACTGGTTGACCGTGACGTAGGTGGGGATGTTCACCGTGGGCAGCACCGACTGGTACTGGAAGTTGAGAATTGCCTTGATGACGCCGTAGTAGTCGGAGGGCGGTTGGCCACGACGCGCACTGAGCAAGGCATTTTGCGTGTATAGCTCGGTGCGCTTGGACACGGTGAACTGGTCAACGTGCGGCATAGAGTTCCACGCGTCCTTGAGGCCGGCGTTCACTCCGACAGCCACCTCGCGTTGATACTTCGCCGGCGCGTCCAGCACCGACTGCACCGCCTTCACTGAACCCTGGTCGGTCCATGCCGCGGGCAGTGAGTAGGCCCCCGGCTCCAGCACCATGGCTGCCAGCCCGGTTGATGCCGTGCCGGCGCTCGGCAGCACCATGCCCAAGAGGCTGATGCCGATGGCGACGATGTGCGAGGCGTCAACATCGGACCGCGCCCCGAGCCACGCGGTGGTGGCGCTGATGATCGGTGCCCAGTTCGATTGCATCACCTGCTGCTGTTCGAACAGCAGCGTCATCTGGCCGGGCGCTTCAATGGTGACCGCGTTATATCCGCGGTCCAGCGCGGCGCCGATGCCTTCGGCCAGAAGGTCCACGTTCTGGCCGTCGCTGCCGTTGCACACGATCACCGTGGGGCGTGCGCGGCCATCGTCGGCAGGGCGAAACAGGTACACGGGCATCGTCAGCCCGTTGTACGGAATGGTGCTCTGTACCACCGGCACGTCCCACAGGGCGATGGCGTTCAGCCAGTCGGCCTCACACGCGCGGAAGCACGCGACTTCGCTGCCGGGCGTGGAGGTGCCCAAAATGAAGAAGAGCGCCTGCGCGCGGTATGACGAGGCCCGCAGGTACTGCTGGCGGGCGCTTACGCGATGCCCGGCAGCCGCTGCAGCAGTTGCCCGGTGCTCCAAGCGCCCGGCCAGACGCTGCCACGTGCGCACCAAGATGTCGAAGTCGCCCACGGTGGGGGACACCGGGTCGCCGGTCTGCTCTCGCACCACGCGCACCAGTTCCATGACCTCGCCGATCTCGGCGGCGCTGTTGGCCGACGACCCGAACGCGAACATGACCCCCTCATTCCAGGCGGGGCAGTTGAACATCTGCCACGGAAGGCGCTCGGCATCACGTGCGCGCTTGGGGATGGGTGCCGCGATGGCTGATCCCGCTGCACCTGTCGCTTTGATTCCCATCGCGGCGATGCCCAGTGCGGCTCCGCGCGTGAGGAGTTCCTTCCGCGTGATCTCACTCATAAAAAAACGGTAGTAGACAGGACGATGGGCCGTCTGGGATTCGAACCCAGGACCTTGGGATTAAAAGTCCCCTGCTCTGACCAACTGAGCTAACGGCCCGTTCGCAGCGTAACGCCTGCGAGGACGCTGCCACCCCCGCAGCCGTGGTTTTGGTGACATCCCGTGCCGTGCACGGCATTGCGTCGCGGGCGCTCGCGATGCTCTCGCGTGGTCGAGCGCTTCGACACCGATGCCGCTTTGGAGCAGCAACGCATACTGGACCGACGGCCCAAGGAGGCCTGCGATCGAGGCGTGCTGGCGCTGGCGCGATGGGCAGTACCAGTCGGGTGAACAGAACCCTGAATCCTGAAGGTGGCGTCGTGCAGCCCCCGGCCGGGGGCACAGACGGCCTCCATCGTCAGGCGGTCGTCGAACCGGCTTTGGGGGCGGGCAGCAGGCGATGCCACAGGTTGCCGCCGCGGCTGCCGTCGGTCCCGGCCCGGACACACGTGGCGGCGTCGTCGGCGACGCACACGATGGTGTGAAGGATGCTGTCGAGTGAGTCGATGGCTGCGGCAAGGGGGGCGTCGGGGGCCCCCTCGGCTTCGCGGTGCGACAGCAGTTTCCACGCGGGGTCGAGTGTATGCAGTAGGTCGTTCTGGGTGTTGGGTATGCGATACGCCTCGAGCGCCGCTGCGATCTCGTTGAGCGCCTGCACCGCCTTGCCCCGAACCGACTCGATACCGGGGATGTCAATGCCGTGCGTGCCGACCCGCGCTCCGAGCCCGGCGATCTCGCGTGGCAACCGAAGCACGGCTGCCTCCAGCGAGATGATCGGGCGGGGATGAAGAAACGCCTTGAGCGACTCCACAAACTGCGCCTGTGCGATGCGTGTGGCCTCGTCGGCGGTACGCATGGCGCGGAACTGCGCGCGCGACGCGGTCCCGGGGAGGGCCTCGCCGACGACGATGGCGATCATGGCGTCGAGGGCACGTGCGTCGCTGCGCAGAGCCTCGGCCACCGCTCGTGGCAGGTGGCGCCCTTTGCGCGTGGGCCACACGAACGTCGCGATGATCAGACCCGCTCCACAGGCGAGCCCGGTGGCGATCAGTCGTTCGACGAAGATGTCGGTGCCCGCCCCTGTGGTGCTCGTGGCGAACACCAGCGGTATGGGGGTGAAGAGCACGACGTACCAGAGGACATTGATGGGCAAGAGGAGCGCCGCAAGGGCAGCCGCCCCAACGATACCGAGTGAAAGGGCCACGCCGCCGGGCAGCGCGGCCAGCATGACAATGGCGATAATGCCCCCGATCACCGTGCCCACCGAACGCTGAATGACACTTTCCACCGAGTCGCCGAGTGTGGGGCGAAGGACGAACATCAGTGTGATCGTGACCCACGACCCGTGCGTCACCCCAAGAGCGCCTTCGGGGCCCAGTGCGGTGAACACCCCCATCGTGATGCCGCAGGCGGCGCCGAGGCGCAGGCCGTGGCGGAGCGCTGTTGAGTGCCATGACAGCGTGGCGCGTACGTGCGCCATCCAATCGTCTCGTCGATGTATTGGCACAGTCACGTCTGGCGGGTCGGGAAGATCGAGTGCCTCAGCACCCTCGCGCAGGCGCAGCAGCAGGCGCTTTGCCGTGCGCGCCTGCGCGGCGATCACGAGCGTCTGATGAAGCGGCGCCCCCATGCGCCCTTCCGTCGTCGGAAGCGACGCGTCCACACGCCGCGCCGCCGCTTCGATGTCGGCCATCTTGGGGTGCGCCCGCGGCATCACGGCATTGGCCGCGAGGTCTGCGGCGAATACATTGACCGCTGCCAGCAGTCCGGCCATCGCCGCTCGTGTTTCGGTATCAGCGACGTCACGTCGTCGATCATCGGCTACCGCCGAGAGCAGGGCGGTCACGCGCTGGGCCGCCATCAGGGTGCCCCACAGGCGTTGCGACCGGTCACTCCATCCCGGCCGACGACTGCGGATCGCACTCACCACGTCCCGAGCCTGCTCGATGGCCGTCACGGCCCCCGCCTCGAGACGTGTGCTCTCGACGTCGCGTGCGAACTCGGCGACCGACAGCCATGCATTTCCCACCATCATCTTCGCGGGGGCGAATGGCGCGATGGGCCACGGGATGACCGCCATCGCCACCACCCACCCGCTTCCCACCAGCACAGCGAGTACGGCATCTGCCATGCGCGGGGTGGGTTGGATGCCCTGGGTGAGGATGAAGAGCCCGAGCGGGGCCGGGGTGACCAGAGTGGGCACGGATCCCCACGCGGATGCCAGCCCCGCCAGCATGCCGAGCGCAAGCATCACGACCGCTGCGGCGATGGCGGCGTTCGCCACCGATACCGCCAACACGACCACGACCACATTCATCGCGGTGACCAGCCCGTACACAGTGGCGTGTCGCTGATAGCCACCCCCGGGTTCCACGATGGCGGTGAAAAGGGCGGCGATGGCGCCCACGCTGCCCAGATCCAGCCGACCACCGGCAAGACCTAAACCCAGTGGCAATGCCATTGCCAAGGCCATGCGCAGGGCTGCGAGCGGGGCCGGGCGCCCCGCGCCGGGACCAGTCAGTCGCCGCGCCACAAGGCCTGCCGAGCGCCGCACACGGGCTGCAGTACTCGAAGTGGTGGGCGCAGCGCTCACACGTCCAGTGTCGCAGCCCGGGCGCTCGCTAGAGTTTGCGTCATGCCGCTTTTGGGACAGGACGAGATGGTACGCGCGCTGGCCGCCCTGCCCGGGTGGACAATGGCCGACGGCATGCTGGTGCGCGCATTTACCTTCCCGCAGGGCTTCATGCGCGGCATCGACTTCGTACATTCTGTGGCCGAGGTGGCCGAGGCGGCCGACCACCATCCGGATATTGACATCCGCTGGACAACGGTGACCATACGGCTGGCCACGCACTCGGAGGGTGGCATCACCGAGAAGGACACCACCTTGGCCGCGGAGTGTGATGCGCTGGCGGAGACCGCCTGATGCCCATGCAGTCGCTCATCCGCCGCACGGCGTTTCGCATGGACCCCGAACGGGCCCATGAGGTAGCACTGCGCGCGCTGCAGGCCGGCAGTCCCCTGCTTGCGCTCGCCAAGGGTCACTTCGCCACGGGTGATCCCGCGCTGCACCAGCGCCTGATGGGCCTCAACTTCCGCGGCCCCGTAGGGCTGGCGGCGGGCTACGACAAGTACGGCCGCGCCGTGCGCGCCTGGGGGCGCCTCGGGTTCGGCTTCGCCGAGATCGGCACGGTCACCGCGCGGCCGCAAGATGGCAACCCGCGCCCGCGCCTGTTCCGGCTGGTGGACGACGAGGCCATCGTCAATCGAATGGGATTCAACAACGACGGTGCGGCCGTGACAGCCCGCCGCATCGCGGGGGCCCGCACCGGCAAGGGCGCGGGCATCCCCATCGCTGTGAACATCGGCAAGAGCAAGGTGACGCCGCTCGAGGACGCCCCTGCCGACCACGTGGCCTCATTCCGCCTGCTGCGGGCTGTGGCCGACTTCGTGGTAATCAACGTGTCGTCGCCCAACACGCCGGGGCTGCGCGAGTTGCAGGATCGTGATCACCTTGCGGCCATCTTCGGCGCGTTGCGCGACGAGGACGCCCGCATGCGGGTTCGGGACGGCCGTACGCCCCTGCCGTTGCTCGTCAAGTTGGCGCCCGACCTGCCCGACGCGCAGATCGAGGACGCCGTGGACCTCGCGGCAGAGATGGGTCTGGCTGGCGTGGTGCTCACCAACACCACCATCGCGCGCGAGGGGCTCACGAATCCCGACGACCCCGCCGTGGGTGAGCAGGGCGGCATGTCGGGCCCGCCACTTCGTGCCCGTGCCAACGAGGCCACGCGTATCGCCGCGCGCCGCGCCACCGGCAGCGGCCTGATCATCATCGGGGTCGGCGGCATCGGCACCGTTGATGACGCCTGGGAGCGCCTGGCCAGCGGCGCATCGCTTATCGAGGTGTGGACCGCGCTTGTGTACCGCGGCCCGGGCATTGCGCGCGAGATCACCATGGGGCTTGCCGATCGCATGCGCCGTGAGCGGGTCGGGCATATCTCGGAACTCATCGGAAGCGCGTTGGCCGGGGGCGGATAAGCATCCTCACGCAACTCGCGATCATTCTGGTTGCGGTTGCCGCTGCCGCGCTCCTCGGTGAGCGCCTCCGGTTCTCGGCCATCCCGCTGTTCATCGTCGCGGGCATTCTTCTGGGTCCGTACGACCCGTTTTCCTCGGCCCTCGTGCAGGGTGCGCCGCTCGCCCTGATCAGCGAGCTCGGCATCATCCTCTTGCTGTTCTATCTCGGGCTGGAGTTCAGTCTGGACCGCCTGCTGCAGGCTTGGCACCTTGTGGCCAAGGGCGGAGTCATTGACCTCGTAGTGAACGGCGGGCTCGGGTTCGCGGTGGGCGTCGCCATGTTCGGGGTGAGCGCCGAGGCGCTCATCGTGGCCGGCATCATCTATGTGTCGAGCAGCGGGATCATCACCCGGGCCCTGTTCGACTTTCGGCGTCTGGCCGACGACGAGACCGACCTCGTGCTGGGTGTGCTGGTGTTCGAGGACATCGCCATTGCGGTCTTTCTGGCCATCGCATCGGCACTGGCCGTGGGCCAGACCGTGAGCGCAGGCATGGTGACGGCGCGCACCATCATCGTGGTTGCCTTCGTGGCCGGGTTCCTCGTGGCCAGTCGCTACCTGCCGAAGTACATCAACCGCTTAAGCCCCAGGATCGAGCGCGAGCGTCTGGTGCTGGTGGCCCTGGCGCTGGTGGTCGGGTCGGCCGCCCTCGCCCATTGGGTCGGGCTGGCGGCTGCCATCGGCGCTCTCTTGGCGGGCATCCTGTTGAGCGAGACCGAGGCCCGTGACCGCATCGAGCGCCATCTGTTCGGCCTGCGCGACTTCGCTGCCGCCATCTTCTTCTTCAGCTTCGGTTTGGCGATTGATATGGGCGCCGCTGCGGAGATCTGGCAGTGGGTGCTTGTCGGGGTAGTGGTGGCCGTGGGGGGCAAGCTCTTCGCGGGGTATGTGGCTGGCCGAGTGAGCCGCTTCACACGTCGGCAGTCGGTTACGGTGGGCGCAAGCCTCGTGGCTCGGGGCGAGTTTTCGCTCATCCTCGCCCAGATTGCAGCCCTCGGCGTTGCCCTCGACCCCACGTTTCGGGAGCGCATCACCTCGTTCACGGGCATGCTGGTGTTGGTCACGGCCTTCGTCGGGGTGATACTGATGAGAGAATCGCGCACACTGGGCCGTGCGCTCTTCGGTTCTCGCAGGTCCGCTGCGCCGGCCGTCGTCAATGAGGAGGGACCTTCGTGAGCGATGTACGCGAGACGCGCCTACCCGGCGTCGGCAAGAAGTTCACGATGCATACCGCTCGTGGTGAGGACGTGTGCGCCATCGTTCATCTGGACGGGCGGCGCGAGGTGTACCACCGCACCGATCCCGATGAGGAAGCGGAGGACGTCATCGTGCTCACCGATGACGAGGCCCGCCAGCTCGGCTCGATCCTCGGTGGCGTCGTCTATCACCCCGAGTTGGTCCAGAACATCGACGTGGCCCTGAAAGATTTGGCGCTGGAGTGGGTGGACATTCCTGCGACCAGCCCGCTGGTTGGTCTCACCGTGCAGACCTGTCGTATCCGTCGCGTGACCGGCGGCACGATCGTTGCCATCATTCGTCAGCCTGCCGCCCTGCCGATGCCGCACCCCGACGAGGTCATCACGGCGGGCGACACGCTCGTCATCCTTACTCGACCCGATACTTTTGGTGAGATTCAGCGTCTCGTCGCCGAGGGTCCACCTGTGGACCACGCCTGAGCCCCGCCCGGCGAAGGCTCACGAGCCCATGAAGGACCCTGACAGGCGCGACCTGCGGTCGGTGCTCCTCGGACGCGGCACCCCGTCACTGCGGGGGCTGTTGACCCGGGTGGTGGTTGGCGTGGGCCTTGTGCTGGGCGTACTGAGCGGCCTCGCCATTCTGGGCGTGGTCACGTCCACCGCGTCGTACCGTGACGACCAGCAACTGGCCGTCAACCGGGCGCAGGCGGCCGAGGTGATTCTTGTCCGCCTGCTGAACGCCGAGACGGGCGTGAGCGGGTACACCCTCACGGGCCGGCTCACCTATCTGGGGCCATACGTGCAGGCGCAGGCCGCGTACCCCGGCAGCATGGATCGCCTGCGTGGGCTCGTGGCCGGCGTGCCTCGCTTGGAGCAGTCGGTCAATTCCATTGACCGGGCGGCCACGCTGTGGTTTAGCGAGGCCGAGACCCTCGTGGACCTTCGCAAGGAGGGCAACGTCCAGGGCGCGGTTGATCGCATCAATCAGGGCATTGACAAGGCGCGTCTGGATGCCTTGCGCGTGGAGCAGGCCACGCTGCGTGGCCTCGTGGAGCGCGAGCGCGAGGCATCGCTGCGTCAGGCGGATCGCCGGCGCTGGCTCACTGTCCTCGCGCTGCTGGTCGGTACCGTCATCGCCGTGCTCAGCGTGCTGTACGCCACGCGTCTCTTGTGGCGTCGCGTGGGCGCCCCGCTCGGCGACCTACTGCGCGGTGTGCGCCGCGTGAGTGAGGGTCGCATGGGGGAGACGGTGCCGGATCCCGAGTACGCCGCTCGCGAGGTGGAGCAGCTCGTGCACTCGTTCAACGAGATGCAGGGGCAGGTGGTCGTGCAGCGTGATGCGGCCGAGGCGAGCGCCCGCCGCATCGAGGCCGCCCGGGCCGAGCGTCGTATGTGGCGCACGGTGGAGCGGGGCCTATTGCCAGAGAACCTGCCGGCGGTGCCGGGGCTGCGCCTGGCCGCCCGCTACCTGCCCATGAGCCCCGGCCTCGCCATCGGTGGTGACTTCTATGACGCCCGCCTGCTGGCCGACGGCAGCGTGGCGCTCGTGGTGGGCGACGTGGCGGGGCACGGGGCCGAGCCAGCGGCCCGCGCCGCACGCCTTCGGTTTGGCTGGCGCGCGCTGGTGGAGGTGGACCCCGATCCGCAGCAGGTGCTGGGAGTGCTGAACGACATCGTGGTGGGTCCGGGCGAGCGTGAGCAGGGCATCTACGCGAGCATGTGCCACTGCATCGTCAGCCCCGACGGCCACGCCCGCGTGGCGCTCGCCGGGCATCCGCGTCCCATCGTGATGGACGGTGACCATGGGGCGACGATCGAGGTTGATGCGCGCGGGCCAATTCTTGGCTTGCTCGATCCGCCCTCGTGGCCGGTCACCGATGTCTGGATCCCGGATGGCGGCACCTTGGTCATCTACACCGACGGGCTGTTGGAAGCGCGTCAGGGAGATGTCATCTTCGGCAGTCAACGCGTGGTGCAGACGCTGGCCGAGGGGGCGGGAATGCCGCTGGAAGCGCGCATCGCATTCCTCACCGAACGGGCACGCCGCTATGACGAGGGCTACCTGCGGGACGACGTCTCGGTGCTGGCGGTGCAGCGCGTCGGTGCCACCGGCCACTATCGCCGGGAGCGGTAACTTATGGGGAACTCTTTGGGCACGGCTTCCAGTCGATAGCCCAACTTGTACTCGGTCTGCACGTAGGTGTAGCGGCCGCCTGACTCGTCTACCTTGCGCCGCAGGCGGCGCACCAGCACGTCCACGGAGCGGTCGCCATGCGGCCGCTCGCCGTCCCATACGCGGCGGAAGATCTCGTCGCGCGACAGCGTGCGCCCTTTCTCTTCGGCCAGAATCCACAGCAATTTGGTCTCCAGGGGGGTGAGCGGTGCCACCTCGTCGGCAATGCGCACCTGCAGGCGGTCGCGGTCGATCTGTATCTCGCCCATCGGCACCGTGCGGGGGCCCCCCCCCATCACCTCTCCGCACCCCAGCGCCGTGTTCAGGCGCATGACCAGTTCGCGAGCCGAGAAGGGCTTGCGAAGAAAATCGTCGGCGCCCAGCATGAGGGCCTCCCGCCGCTCGGCCTCATCGTGACGCGCCGTCATCACAATGATCGGTAGGTTGGGTGCCCAGCGGCGCACGTTGCGGATGATGGACCAGCCGTCCACGTGGGGAAGCATTAGGTCGAGCACCACCGCGTCGGGCGTCCAGGCCTTCAGGGTGGTGAGCGCGGCCAGACCGTCGCGGGCCACACTGGTGGCGAACCCGGCCTTGGCCAAGTGCCACGCCACCGCCTGGGCCGTGGACTCGTCGTCCTCGACCACCAGCACGGTTCGGCGGTCGGATGTGGGAGCGGGAGCGGGATCCGTGGTCATTGGTTCCCGACGTTACGGCGATGCCGACGACCAATCGTGACCAACCAGTGAACATCGCGTGAATACGTGACAACGCGCATCGACAGTGGCTTCACAGGATGTTCACAGGTTCCCTGTAACGGGTTACATGTTGTTCACATCATCCGGTGAAGACTCCCGGCGACTCGCGGCGCACACCCGTTTTCCGAAGCACGAGACGAACGGAAGCTGGCGAGCTGTGCAGTTACCAAAGCAACTCGTCTGAAGGAGACTTCCTCAATGAATCGCACTCTCCGCAACATCGCATTGGCATCCGCCGCGGGCCTCTCGCTCGTCGGCACCGCTTCAGCACTTGGTGCAACTACCGGTGCGGGCGCGACGTTCCCGGCCATCGCCTACGAGACCTGGTGTGCCGACTCCGGTCTCTGCTCGTACACAGCCGTGGGTTCTGGCTCGGGGATCAAGGCCATCGGCGCCAAGACCGTCGCCTTCGGCGCTTCTGACGTCATCATGACGGCGGCCCAGGTCGCCACGTTCAAGGGCGACAAGGTCACGTACATCCCGACCCTTTACGGTGCCATCACGGTGCCCGTGAATGTGCCTGGTGTGACCGGCAATAAGGTCAAGCTCTCGGGATCCGTCATCGGCGACATCTTCTCGGGTGCGATCAGCACCTGGAACGACGCCAAGATCACGTCGCTCAACAAGGGCGTCAAGTTCCCGGGCGCGCCGATCGTCGTCTGCGTCCGCAGCGACGGCTCCGGTACGTCGGGTAACTTCTCGAACTACCTGTCCAAGGTGAGCTCCTCTTACAAGACGAGTGTGAGCTCTGGTGGTCAGAACCAGACGCCGAACTGGACTGCTCCCGCTCTGCAGAAGGGCGCCGGCAACACCGGCGTGGCGAGTTGCGTGTCGGGAAACGCGAACTCGATTGGTTACGTCGACCTGGGCGACGTCATGCGCAGCGGGCTGCAGACGAACATGGTTGCTGTCGGTCAGAATCGCGTCTACAAGGTCGGCAAGAAGACCGTGCGCGGCATGCAGTACGTGCTGCCGTCGACCAAGACGATCCAGCTCGGCGGTACGCCCACCGCGGGGCAGAACGCCAAGATCAAGGTAGGAGACCTCAAGATCGACCTGACGGCGTCGCCGAACTCCGGTGCGTACCCCATCACCACCACCACGTTCATCCTCGTGCGTGCCGGTATGCCCGACAACGCTAACGTGTCCAAGGTGCTGTCGTACTTCTTGTCCCCCAAGGCTCAGAGCAAGCTCACGAGGCTCGGCTTCGTGCCGCTCTCAGGCCAGCTCCGTACGGGTGCCAACAAGGCCCTTTCCAACCTGGGTTGAGTCGGCTTTCTGAATTGACTCAGGTAGTTCACGGGGGCACCGGTCGTTGCTTCGTCCGGTGTCCCCGTGCGTTTCACATCTCGTGCACACGGGGTCATGCAACATTGCGCTGGACTGCGTTGCCACCGACGCAACGACTGATGACGACATGACTCCACCTCCGCCACCGCCTCCGCCTCCATCACCACCTGATGACGAGGTGCTTGCCCGCCAGTTCCCCAACCCGCTGAAGCGGACCGGGAGCGGTGCCGCCGCAGACCGCACGTACACGGCCCTCGCCGTGGGTGCTGCCACCATCGCCGTCGCGTTTGTCGTCTACCTCATCTGGCAGACCGTCGCGCAGACCGGCGAGGTGTGGTCTACGTTCGGGGTCTGGGGTTTCCTCACAGGCACCACGTGGGCGCCCACGCCCGCCACAGGCGACGCAATCTTCGGCGCACTGCCATTCATTTACGGCACGTTGATGACGTCGATCCTGGCGCTCATCGTGGCCGTGCCGGCGGCCATTGGCATCGCCCTCGCCACGGTTGTGTTGCTTCCGAAGAAGTTGCGTGGCCCCATCGGCGCCATGATCAACCTGCTCGCCGCCGTGCCGTCGGTCATCTTCGGGCTTTGGGGCGTCACGGTTCTGGTGCCGTTCCTGAATCCCGGGCTTACCTGGCTGACCGAGGTGCTCGGTGGCCTCAACATCTTCGGGTGGTACCCGCTCGCGGGGCCGGTGACATCGGGTTCGTATCTCATCTCGGCCCTCGTGCTGGCCATCATGGTGCTGCCCATCATCACGGCCATCATTCGCGAGGTGCTGCTGACGGTGCCGCGTGACCAGCAGGAGGCCGCCTACGCTCTCGGCGCCACCCGCTGGGAGATGGTGCGCCACTCGATGCTGCCGTGGGCGCGCTCCGGCATCGTGGGCGCCTCGGCCCTCGGTCTTGGCCGTGCGGTGGGTGAGACCATTGCCATCACGCTGCTCTTGGGCAATACCCCTGGCATCTTCACGCCGCTCGTTGGTCCTGGCTCGACGCTGGCATCAATCATTGCCCTTCAGACAGGCGAGGCATCGGGCCTGCAGATGGCTGCGCTCACGGCCCTCGCCGTGGTGTTGTTCGTGTTGGCCTTCGGCATCAATGCGGTGGCACGCGGCATTGTTCGGCGCTCCAGTACGGGCAGATCGGGGAAAGCCGGGTTTGTCAGGCGCATGGTCACTGGTATCAGCGGGTTGTTTCCGCGTCGTGGCACTGCGGCACAGCAGGGTGCCGGGTCGCCGCCGCCGCTGGTCGCCACCACCGGCCCACCACCACCACCGGCACCGCCGCGCGCGCCGCAGCGCATCACGGGGAAGGCGCTCTCTTGGGCGCGCAGAGCGCGCTCCGGCTTTGGCGAAGGTGCGGTGTGGCTCAGCCTGCTCTTCGGCATGGTGCCGCTGATCCTTGTGATGTGGCAGATGCTGCACCTGGGCCTTCCGGCGATCTCGGCATCGTTCTTCACCGACCTGCCACCCACCGATCCATCCAGTTACTCGGGCGGGATTTCGAACGCGCTCGTCGGAACCCTCATCCTCATGGGGCTCGCGACGGTCATCGCCGCCCCGCTCGGTGTGCTGACCGCGCTGTTCATCCGCGATGTTGCGAAACCCGGAAAGGTCAGCGGCCGAATCGGCAATGCGGTGGGCTTCGTCGTCGACATCCTGCTGGGGGTGCCGTCCATCGTGGTGGGCCTCATCGTCTACCTTGGCGTAGTTATCTACATGGGCAACTTCTCGGCGTGGGCTGGAGGAATCGCGTTGGCGATCATCATGTTCCCTGTGGTGGTGCGCGCATCGGATGAGGTGCTGCAACTGGTGCCATCGGCGCAGAAGGAGGCAGCGCTCGCCTTGGGCGCGCCCAAGTGGCGCACCACGCTCAGCATCGTGTTGCCTGCGGCGGCCCCCGGAATCATCACCGGCATCATGCTGGGTCTCGCTCGTGCAGGGGGTGAGACCGCCCCGCTGCTCTTCACATCGTTGGGCAATCAGTTCTTCTCAACCAACCTGAATGAGCCCATCGCTTCGATTCCGCAGTTGATTTTCCAACGCACCATCCAAGTGGCGACGCCGGCCTCCGAACAGTTGGCATGGGGAGCCGCGCTCGTCCTTGTTGCGATCATCTTCGTCCTGAATATCGGGGGGGCACTCATCTCCCGCCGATCGCGAACTCTGGAGGTCCGATGAGCGACGCACAGAAAGCCAGCGGGGCCGCGGTCGGGGCCGAGCCGGTCGTGTCCTCGACGGCACTGCCCGTCAAGCCGTCGCTACTCGTGGGGAGCGCCAACCTCGCAGCGGCTGCGCCGGGGTCCGGTGCGCTGCCCGACACCCACGACTCGTCGCTGTCGGTGCCTATGCGCACCACCGACCTGTCGTGCTACTTCGGCAAGCACCAGGTCGTGGAGAGGATCTCGCTGGCCTTCCCGACTAACACCGTGACGGCCATCATCGGTCCATCGGGTTGCGGAAAGTCCACGTTCCTCCGCTCACTGAACCGGATGCACGAATTGATTCCCGGCGCCTACACCACGGGCAACGTGTTGTTACACGACCAGAACGTGTACGCCAAGGATACCGACCCGGTGGCCGTGCGTCGCGCGGTTGGCATGGTGTTTCAGCGCCCCAACCCATTCCCCACCAAGTCCATCGCCGACAACGTCTGGGCGGGTCCGAAGTTCAACAGGGTGAAGGGTGGCAAGGCAGAGCGCGAGGAGGTCATCGAGCGCACGCTGCGCGGCGCCGGGCTGTGGGACGAGGTGAAGAACCGCCTGCACGCACCTGCAGGTGGGCTGTCGGGTGGTCAGCAGCAGCGCCTGTGTATCGCCCGTGCCCTTGCGGTTGAGCCGGACGTGCTGCTGATGGATGAGCCGTGCTCAGCACTCGACCCGCAGTCCACGCTGCGTATCGAGGACCTCATTCGTGATCTGACGGACCGCGTCACGATCGTCATCGTCACGCACAATATGCAGCAGGCCGCTCGTGTGAGCGACTACACCGCATTTATCACTATCGAGAATGAGGGTGAGCCCGGGCGTCTCATCGAGACCGGGCCCACACGCGATCTGTTTGGGAACCCCACCAATCCGCGCACCGAGGCGTACGTGACGGGGCGCTTCGGCTAGGCGCGCAGTGCGGAGCTATGCGCCTCCTGGCGCTTCACCCTGGGGCGTCGGGAAGTGTTCCAGATCGTGCTCCTCCTCTTCCGCCTCCGCACGCAGTTGCTTGAAGCTGACGCCCTCGAAGAGCAGGAAGATGAATCCCACCGCCACGCCCACCACCATTTCCGTGCCCTGGAGGACAATGGAAAAGGCAAGGGCATCCGCGGCACTCACGCCGTATGACGCCGTGAGGGGCACGACCGCCGCAGCCTGAAACACCACGAGGTTGCCGGGAAGGATCGGGAACGACTGGGCCAGGGTGATGGTGACCAGCAGCAGGCCCGCGCCCCCCCAGCCCACGTAGCCCAAGCCGAAGGCACCCAGGGTGAAGTAGATGCCCGCCCACTGGGCCAGCCAGGTGCCCATACTCGGGACCGCGACCGATGCCATCTGCGCCGGGTCGCGCAGGCCCACGTGACTTTCGTGCACCGCCGCCCACAGACGCCGCACCGCCCGCACGGCCCGCCGCCAGAGCGAGCCGGTGTTGAGCCAATTGGGTACCTGCGTCTGGGGGCGCTGCAACAGGGCAACCACCAGTACCACAAGGCAGATGACGCCCAGCACCGCGGTGATGATCCAAGCGTATGAGGGCAGTGGCAGGAAGAGGCCGATGAGGATGACCAGAAACACCCACGCGACCGTGGTGATGATGTTCTCCACCACGACGGTGCCCAGCAGCACGGTGGAGGACAGGTCCTCGCCGCGGCGTGCGAGACGACGTCTGGCCAGCAGCACCTTGGCGATCTCGCCCACGCGTGCCGCGAGGATACTGTTGAACAGAAAGCCCACCATGAGCGGGCTCAGGAGGTCCATGTAGCGGGTTTTCTTCTTCAGCGCGGGGAGGCCATCAACCACGCCCTTCCAAGCCAAGCCCTTCAGCAGCACCGAGATGAAATTGGCCATGACGGCCAGGACGAGCAGCCAGATGTTGTCGAGGTGGAACGCGGACAGGATCGAGCCCCAGTCCACTCTCCAGATCACCAGCAGGATCACCAGCAGGATGAACCCCACGCGAATGGCGTGCCACCCCCACGTGGGCATGCGTCGGCGCTTCGTGTCGGGGGCGTCGGTACTCATACGCCCAACTCGTCGAGGGTCACCAGCTCGATCCCCCGATCGCGTGCCGCGGCGCAGATGCCCGGGATGGCGGCTGCCGTGTCATCGCGGGCCGCCTCTGGGTCCCAGCCGTCGGCATCGTGCAGCAGCAGGATGCACCCCGGGATAAGTGCCGCTGCTGATCGTTGCACCACCACGTCGGCACCTGGGTTGGCGGAGTCGAACACGCCGCGGCTCCAGCCCATCATGCGGTAGCCCGCGCGCTGCACCGCAGGCCAGGTTGCCGGTCCGCGGTAGCCGTGTGGCGCCCGGAAGATTGGGGAGAGCGCATCGGGCCCGGCGGCGTCGGCGATGGCCAGCGCGGTGCGTGTAAGTTGATCGCGCACGTACCGGGGACCGCGCCACACCAGAATTCCGTGGTCGTATCCGTGACTACCGATCTGGTGACCCTCGGCGTGAATGCGCCGCACCAGGTCGGGATGGCGCCGTGCCTGGCGGCCCAGAATGAAGAACGTAGCGCGCACGCCCTCCGCACGAAGGGCGTCGAGAATGGCCGGGGTGGACGGCCCGGGCCCGTCGTCGAATGTGAGCGCGGCATAGGGGGCATCGCGAGGGCCGCGTGATGGCACCGGCCCGTACAGAGGGGATCCGGGCCGGAACGTCGCCCACGCGGCCAGAGCACCACCGGCAATGGCGGCGACAGCCATTCGGGGATGGCGCGTCGCAACGAGCGCCGCGCCCGCGAGCACGGCGGCCTCGGCGGCCACCACACGGAGGATGGTGCGGCTCGGCGACATCGGGTCTGTCTTCACGACAGCACTCTTTCGCGGTTCGTCTCGGGTTTCCCCGGCGGCGTCCACATGGGCCGAGGGTAGCAAGGCCGCTCCGGAGCCTCGGCCATTTGGCACACACACCACCGGAGTGCCAAGCACCACCGACCGGGTCTATACTCCCCGCGCTTCCACCGTCGAGGAGAACGCGTGCCGGTTTACGACTATCGCTGTGAACAGGGCCATCGCTTCGATGCGTTCCAGAGCATGTCCGATAAGCCCCTCGTGAAGTGCGAGGAGTGTGGGGCGAAGGTCGAGCGCGTGTTGCACGCCCCTGCGATCCACTTCAAGGGCTCCGGGTTTCACAACACCGACTACGGCACCAAGAAGCGTCCCGTGAGCGGTGAGCCGACGGGCGGCGAGAAGAAGGCAACGGGTGGCGACGCCACACCGGCGGCCGCGCCCTCGTCGGGCGGCGGGGAGGCCCCGAAGTCGAGCGGCAAGACCGTGGGGCTCGACAAGGCCTGAGGTTGCGGCGGCGTGACCCCTCGCGGGGGCTTCGCTTTAGGAACTGCATACGAACTTACGACTCGGGACGCTAGCGGCGCACGAACTTCGCCATCTGTTGCTCATTGAGGTTGGGCTCGCCGATGACATATGAGATGCCGTTGACATAACGCGGAATCCCCGACAGCACGATTCGGTCTGCCGGGTCTGCGGTCAGGCGCCACTGCAGCCAGCCCAACTTCAAGAGGTCGCTGGTGCCCATGTCGGTGCCGATGGCACGGATGGCGGCGGCACCATTCCAGGGGGCGAATGGGATGTTCGTCAGCGAGGCGAGCTTGGCCTTGATGCCGACCACACGTGTCTGCTGGCGGGCGGCGCGGTGGAAATCGTCGTCGCATTTGCGGACCCGCACGAACTTGAGGGCCTCATCACCGTTGAGATCGAGCTGACCCCTGGGAAAGCTGACGGTGGTGCCACCGGTGTACTGACAGTTCTTCAGCGCCGTGGGGTTGTTCACCGTGACGCCGCCGAGGTCGTC
>Ga0105053_10004649_pt1 | contig 20098 bp, 17 predicted proteins | sample BON01_FD_78093 | JGI IMG/M metagenome (GOLD analysis project Ga0105053, IMG submission 78093) | Freshwater microbial communities from Lake Bonney liftoff mats and glacier meltwater in Antarctica - BON-01 | ecosystem: Environmental > Aquatic > Freshwater > Ice > Glacier meltwater | place: Lake...
CGAATCAATGGAACTATGCGTTCAAATGTCGAATTCAATCCTTCATAGTTCGGACGCAATTGCTCCATGGACAAATGGCCTGGAGCCATGTAAGGCACTCCGGTACGCCGCGCAACCTCGGCGGCCTCGGTCCCACCGGTCATCCATAACGGCATTTCCAATTGAGCGGGCTTGGGTTGAACGGAAATGCGATCGAGGCCCCGTGCCTCAACGTGGATTTCATTATTCATGGGAATGTTATGAAATTCTGAGTGATGCGAAAATGGATTTGGTCCCCAAGACTTTCGAAGAACGGCAATGTCATCTAGGATTCGTTCAACCGAGTTTGATGCCCCGGAGCCGGCCCACCCGCGCACGGTTTCATCGTTGGGAACCTGGCCAGCCACGATTGTTCGACCTGCGTTTATGTTGTCAATGCAAGCGACTTCTTCGGCCACGTAAATGGAATTCACGAGACCGAGAACGGGCATCATTCCGACGCGTACAAAATCGGTTCGCTGCGATAGCCCTGCCGCGACTACCGACGCCGATGAATTGAACGAGTCAGGCGTGAAGTGTCGCTCATCTACCCAAACCGAATCGAATCCCCACCACTCGGCCGTAACAGCATGCTCCAAAACTTCTTCGTAGATGTCTACCTGTTTGCGGCCACAACAACCGACATCCGGCTTACGACATCCAGCGCAACGCCATCCTTGCACTGACTCCAATGTCATGGGTCCCAGTCCGAATCGCATAATTTTCTCCAATCACCAATTCAACATGTCAGATATTCGGGATAACTTCTGTAGCAAGTAATTCAAGTGAACGCAAGTACTTGTCCCGCGGTAGTGAATCAAAGCGGGTACCAAAAATGATGTGATCGCATCCCGTTGCAGCGATTTCCCTCAGTCCCCTAGTCACTTTTTCGGGGCGCCCGATGGTGCGCTCATGCACGGTGACAAGTTTCGCTGCCGCAGCGTCAAGCTTGTCGGGCATGTCAAATCCAACCGACTGACCATTTTCGTCCTTCAAATAGCGCCAACCACCTAGTTGGTCACGCAGCAGGAATTTAAGGGACTTCAGGGCATTTTGATATGCATCGTCGTCCGTCTCCGCAACCCAGCCTCTGCGCAGCACACCCATCTTCGCTTGTGAAACGTCAACGCCGTGCTCCTCGGCTGTCTTGTGGTAGAGCTCGATGTGTTCACTCAACTGGTCAAGAGTCAGAGCGTCGGAGAGGATGATTGACACTCCCAGTTTTGCGGCACGCTTAATTGGCTCCTGCCCAACCGCTGCGACCCAGATCGGTATCTTTGGCTGAAATGGCTTGGGTGTCACGCTGACGTCCGGCACATCAAATCGTTTACCGTGATAATTCACGGGACCATCCGCCCAAGAGGCCCTCAAAACCTCAATTCCTTCTTCGAATCGAGTTCTACGTGTCCGCCGATCAATATTGAATCCATCGAATTCGTTATCGCGATAGCCTAAACCCAAACCAAGTTCAAGTCGGCCACCGGAAATCTGGTCAACCACTGCTGCCTGTGTGGCAACGCGCAAAGCCTCATGTTGGCTGAAGAGCATCGTGGACTGTCCGATTCTGATGTGCTTGGTCGCTGCGGCGATTCCTCCCGCAACAGCGAGCAGGGCCGGTGAGTACCCGTCATACCAGAAATGATGTTCCGTCTGCCAGATTGTCTTGATTGTCTGCAACTCATCGCAGAACTGGGCATCTTCCATCAACTCGTTATAGAGATACGAAAAGTGCCGCGGACCCTGCTTCGTGGATTGCATACTCCAGATGCCAACGCCGACTTCAAGTTTACCCATTACACCGCTCCTTAGTACTAACTCCGGTAGGTACTTGTTTGACTATAGGGAAAGTGAAGTGCATCGGCAACCACTTTCACCAAATAAAGAATCCTTGTCCGGACTTTTTTCCAAGATCCCCTCTGTCCACCATGTCGATCAACAACTGTGGTGGGTCAAAACGAGGTCCATACGCTTGCGCCAGATTTCGCGCGATGCCAAGTCGTACGTCTAGGCCCACCAAATCAGTGAGTCGCAACGGGCCCATGGGATGCCGGTAACCCAATTCCATTGCCCGGTCAATATCGGCGGCTGAGGCAATACCTTCGCTGAACATACGAATGGCTTCAAGGCCAAATGCAACTCCAAGTCGACTGGACGCAAATCCGGGGCTATCTCCGACCGTTATTGATTCCTTATCAATAACGCCTACTAATTCTCTAACTTTTGCGGCTGTCTCAGTCGAAGTTTTGGCACCCAACACGATTTCAACCAGTGGATTGGACCACACAGGATTGAAAAAATGCACGCCAATGAATGCTTCAGGGCGAATAAGCTGTTCGGAAAGAGACGTGATTGAGATGCTGCTGGTATTGGATGCAAGCACAGAGGGATTCAGTCGCTCAGCCAACTTCAAGGTAGTTGACTTTATTGCAAAGTCTTCGGGCACCGCTTCAATGAGAATTAATGGCTCGGTTTCAACGGTATCGAGCGAAGCCTGGATACAGACACGTTGAGTAAGCAGGTCCCGATCAGAGCCCTGAAGGACCCCACGTTCAACAGCACGTTCCGCCACGTGTAAGACAAGATCACGGCAGCCCTCTCGACCCGCCTCCAACGGATCAACTACATCAACGTCAAACCCCTTCAAAGCAAAGACATAGGCGATACCTGCCCCCATGGTTCCTCCGCCGAGAACAGCGACACGCTGGGTCACCTATATTCCTCGAATTTTGGTGGACGCTTATTGATGAATGCGTCTACGCCTTCTTTAGATTCAGCAGTACCCGTGAACACTCCAAGTGCATCAAAGGCCATCGCAGAGATTCCCGCAATTGACTCACTGTCAGCATTGAATGAATGCTTCACGATCCGCAGGGCAGTGGGACTCAATGCCAACATTTCGTCGGCCCATGAGCGAACTTCCTCGTGCAGTCGCTCAAACGGAACGACAGCGTTGACCAAACCCCAGCCCATCATATCCTGCGCCGAATAGCGGCGACACAGGAACCAAATTTCTCGAGCTCGACGTGCGCCCACAATGCGAGCGAGATAAGCGGTCCCAAAACCGGCGTCGAAAGACCCAACTCTGGGCCCTGCTTGGCCAAATTGAGCATGGTCAGCGGCGATCGACAGGTCACAAACCACGTGCAATACCTGACCACCTCCGATGGCATAGCCATTTACTGCAGCTATGACCGGCTTAGGGATGTCCCGAATGACTCGCTGCAGATATTCATCTTGAAAAACGCCGTAGTCACTCGGTCCGTAGTCACCTGTTTCTTGCCGTTGCTTCTGATCGCCACCCACGCAAAAGGCTTTATCTCCAGCCCCAGTAAGAGCCACAACCCCAACCTCGGGGTCACCCCAAGCGAGCTTAAACGCATGAATCAACTCGTCGATCGTGAGAGCGGTAAAAGCATTGAGCCTTTCGGGCCTATTAATAGTGATCCAAGCTAACCCTCGATCCACGAGATAAGTAATTTCCTTGAGCTCTCTTAGTTTCATGAATTTCTCCTTGTAGTAGTCAGACACAGGACAATTGCTCTAAGGTCCGTAGGGGAAGTTGAGGCTGTTACGATTTGGTCACGCGCTCGAAGGCGGGACGCAAGAAGGTGAGGATGGAAATGGGACATCAAACGGGCTTGATAGATGCGCTCCGCTCGCTCGGGTTCACTACCTATGAAGCCAGAACGTATACGGGGCTCCTGAAAGCCTACGGTCAAACTGCTTATGGACTGTCCAAAATCACGGGAGTTCCGCAGCCCAAAATTTACGAGGTGCTGAGAAAATTGGAAGCCCGCGGTGCAGCTGTTCTGATTGACACCGACCCCCAAAAGTTCTCCGCGACTCCGCCCAATGACCTCTTGGCAAGTTTGCGAGTTGAATTTGAATCCCGCATGGATCGCGCAGACAATGCGGTTGCTGAGGCTCTTTCGGAAAGTGGACAACTCACTGAAACTCCCGAAGTGATTACTGGGCTTCATGGGAAGACTGCGGTTATGGATGCGGCCAGAACGCTTTTGGCTAGTTCGCGAGAAAAAGTCTATTTGTCGGCCTGGAATCCTGAAATCTCTGATCTGGCGTCCGAACTTGATCGAGCATCTCAAACTGGAGTCACTTTTATTACGCTTGGATTTGGTCAAGGCAAAGTGGACCCGCCCGCTGGTCAGTTTTATCGGCACGGCTCCACCTTGAAAACCCTTTACCACCATCACCAAAACAGGCATTTGGCACTTGTCGTTGATGGTGAGAGCATCCTGTGGGCCACGTGCGTTGATGAAAATGGCTGGACAGGTTTGCTTGCCCATGACAAACGACTCGTCGGACTCGTGCGCACTTATATTCGGCACGACATCTACGTTCAAAAGATTTACGCGCGATTCGGCGCCGAACTCATGGATACTTTCGGACCTGGGCTTGAGTTGCTCACCGATGTTGCTCATGACTTTGAAATGTCCAATGTTGCTGTCGAATCGATAATGTCCGAGACTTTGCGGACCAAGGACGTTGTTTAAGTCAATCGCCAACTGACGGCTCGTACTGTTCATTTCAGCCAATTCCTAGGTCACCGACAGAGGAGCATTTAAACTCTTCCAAGATTTCACTCGAGTGCTCGCCTAATGCTGGCGGTGGAAACTTCGTTACACACTTACTGTTATCCATCCAGATGGGTGATCCCTGTACCCTGATCGCGCCGGCGAGACTGTGGTTGAGTTCAAGAACCATTTCATTGTGCTGTATTTGCGGATCCTCACACACCATCGCATAATCCATTACACGGCCAACGGGTATGCCTGCGTCGGTAAGCCTGTCCATCCAGTCGCGTACATTCGTGTGCCCCAAAGCCTCATTAACTCGAGTTCTTAGCAGCTCTGCATGTTGAACACGCGCGTCGTTGGTTGCAAGTCGAGGGTCGGTAATTAAATCTTGAAGTTCCAGAGTGTCGCACAGTATTCGCCAGTGCTTCTCGTTGACCACGGCAAGAACAATATTTCCATCTTTGGCCTGATAAACACCTGTCGGAGCAGTAAATGGTGATTCGGTTCCGAGCCGCTCCGGTTCCACTCCTGTGGCTAAATATGAACTTACCCAACATGCTTGTAGGGCGACAAATGCATCGCGCAGCGCCACGTGAACTTCTGAACCCTTGCCGCTCCGCTCGCGCTGCAGCAAAGCGGCGGCGATTGCAAATGCCGCGGTAGTTGCCGCATAAACATCTGCCGCGTTCGTCCCAACTTTGACGGGAAGGCCATCACGGCTGCCTGTAACAGCGAGCATGCCCGATTCTGCTTGGAACAAGAGATCTATTCCGGGTCGACTCGCCATAGGCCCGCTTGGTCCAAATCCTGAAACAGCGCAATACACCAGCCCCGGATTGAGCGCCTGAAGATCTGAGTAGGCGAGACCGAGGCGTTCCACGACGCCGGTTCGATAATTGTGAATAACGACATCAACCTGTGAAGCAATCTTTTGAGCACTGGCTAGGTCCTGCGGGTCCTTCAAGTCGAGCGTCAACCCCCGCTTACCGCGATTTACTGCCAAGAAGAAGGCGCTTTCACCAGCTACGAAAGGCGCAAACTGCCGAGCCATATCGCCTTCAGGAGGTTCAAGTTTAATGACTTCGGCGCCCATATCAGCCAGCAGCATTCCACAGAAGGGCGCCGCTACGAGTGCACCAAGTTCCAGGACTCTTATGCCTTCAAGTGGTCGCGGTTGACCAGTCATGGTCGCTCCAACATGAGCGATGTGCCTTGCCCTACACCGACACACATCGTGATTAGGGCGTATTTCCCATCGATATTCTGCAGTTGCCTTGCAGCTGTTAACGCTAGCCGGGTTCCTGAAGCCCCCAGGGGATGGCCGAGCGCGATTGCTCCCCCCCACCGATTTGCGCGATCGACGTCCACGTCTAAGCGATCCAGACAAGCGAGCGCTTGGGGTGAAAAAGCTTCATTGATCTCAATGACATCCAGCTGATTCACCGTGACGCCTAGCCGTGCTAGAAGTTTTTTCGTTGCAGGGACGGGGCCTAAGCCCATAAGAGATGGAGCAACCCCTGCAGATGCACTGCCAATCACTTTCGCTAGCGGAGTCAGACCATATTTTTCCACAGACGCTCGCGATGCAAGAACCACTGCGGCGGCACCGTCGGCAAGTGGGGATGCAGATCCCGCTGTCACTATTCCGTCTGTACGGAAAACTGGTTTGAGCGCTGATAGCTGATCAATGGAGACCTCCGCGCGCGGTGCCTCATCCACATCCATTAGACCGTTCTGAGTATCGATTTGCGCAATCTCACCCGTGAAATGCCCATTGCTCATGGCTGCCACAGCAAGCTCCTGGGAACGCAAGGCGAATTCGTCGGATCGAGTGCGGCCAATTCCATCGAGTTCGGAGACTCGTTCTGCCGTTTCACCCAGAGAGACGGTTGCGTTACCTCCATCCATCTGCTTCATTCGAGAGTTAATGAACCGCCAACCAAGTGCACTATCCGCTACCTCTGTCGGTCCGGCGAAGGACTTGGCAGGTCGCGCAGTTACCCACGGAGCACGTGACATTGACTCCACGCCACCAGCAATTACCACTTCGCATTCCCCTCCCGCAATATGCAAGTACGCATCTGCGATGGCGGTTAATCCAGATGCACAAAGTCGGTTCACCGTGTAACCCGGGATAGAGTCAGGCAGACCTGCTAGCAAGGTGGCCATTCGAGCGACATTTCTATTGTCTTCTCCGGACTGGTTAGCACAACCCAAAATAACCTCACCTATTGCCTCAATCGGCGCACCCGTTACTTTTACCGCTTGTGCTACGACCGTGGCCGCAAGGTCATCAGGCCGAATGCTCGAAAGTCCACCCCGGTACTTTCCAAAGGGTGTACGAATTCCACCGACAAGGTAAACATCACTACTCACAAGGATTCCTGAAGATTGAAGGGATGACAAGCATCAGGTCGATTTTAGATGCCCTTGAGTATCTGCTTAGGCAAATCTGGCATGCGGAATTCAGGAATTACCTCACGGCTGAAAAGAGTCATTGAGGACAGCAACTGATGAAGTGGCATGCCAGGAAAATGCATGCGACAAATAAGGTGGTCAAGTCCATTTTCCGTGTCAAGTTCGGCAATCTGTTCAATAACTTGCTCAGGATTGCCGACGATTAGTGACGACTCACTCAATGCCTTGAGATCATCCGGATCACCATTCCACAACCCCCAGTCTAAATACCGTTTAAATTGGTAGGAAACCATTTCAGCAATTTCAGACAATGGGTCTTCACTAACTGACACGTATACATCGCGAATCAGCATTTTCGGGCGACGGGCTGCGAAAGGTGCCGTGATGTCGTAATCGGCCCACATAGTTTGTAAGGAATCGTTGTTTGTAATGGCACCTAAGACCATGGGTAATCCCATCTCTGCTGCAAGGGATCGTCCATACGACCAAAAGCCACCGATCAATAATGGAAGTTCAAACTGAGCCGGCTGAGGTTGGAACATGACAGTCCCAGAGGGAGTCTCAGCATGTTCAGGCAAACCAGCAGGAATCGTCCAATACTTGCCGTCATGTCGAAATGGCTTTGGCGCCCAAGCTTTCAGCAGGACTTCAATGGTCTCGCGGTATCGTTCTTGGTACTCTTCCTCACCCAAACCATAGGCAAGCCGCTCATGCTCCACTGCATTGATCGGGACCACAATCGCCCTTCCCGCGGACAGATTATCGAGGACAACTGCATCTTCTGCGAGGTACAACGGATGCGTTAAGCCCGCAATAGGAAGCACTCCGATCTTGATGGACTCGGTCTTCGCAGCAATGTCAGCTGCTGCAATAAACGGTTGCGGACAATAACCGTCAGAGGTAAATTGCCGCTCGCTGACCCATACGGAATCAAATCCTGTAGCGTCCGCTTGACGTGCTGCCTCTCCAACAATTTCGTACGCTTCCATCCATGAGACGGAACCTGCCTGTTCGGCCGCAAAAGGCCCTAATCCAAAGCGCATGTCATGCCTTCCCTACTGTGCTGAGTGCCGGTGCAACCTCGGTTGCCAACAATTCCATTGCCCGATGCCTGTCCTCGGGTGACTCTGAAACCATGTGTGTACGTGCAATTACGAAGTTGACTCCCACGGATTCAAGACTCTTCAAGCGTCTAATTACCGTGTCCGGTGTACCGATGGCTGCATTGTTCCGGATCACTCCTTCCGCTGCTTTTCGCAACGCCTGGGGCTGTTCGAAGCCCAGTGAGTTCCCGTTTTCGTCCGAGAGGTATCTCCAACCACCTAGTTGCTCCAACAGGAACGAGCGCAGCCTCGGGATAGTGGCGGCTTCTGCACGAGCAGCCGATTCATCAACCCACACATAACGCAGAATGCCAAATCTGACATTACTGCTGTCGACGCCCGCGGATTGAGCGGTTCGGTGATACAACTCAACTAATTCACCTGCTCGCCGATCGTCATGGGCGTCAGAAAGCAAGAGATTCAAGCCCCGTCGCGCGGCTCTCTCGACCGCCTTCTCGCCGACTGCCGCCACCCAAATTGGGACAGGTTGCTGAACCGGAGGAGGTGTAATGAATTGTTCTGGCTCTCCTCGATCTGGCGAATAGATCGGACATTCCCCGAAAGACGCCCCTCTGGCAGACGCGGCCAATATATCGAGGGCATTCTCCATGCGGGACGCCCGTTTTTTGCGAGAAATCCCCAGGCTGTCGAATTCAATGTCGCGATAACCGAGGGCCACCCCGAAATCCAGGCGCCCATGGGAAATCTGATCAAGTGTGTTCACGCCTTGGGCGATGCGTAGTGGATCATGCTGCGGGAGCAATAGGCAACCGGTTCCAATCCGAAGCTTCTGGGTTGCCCCAGCAATATAGCCTCCAGCAGTAAGCAGGGAGGGGAGATAACCGTCATACCAAAATCGGTGTTCGGTCAACCACAGGGACTCAAAGCCAACGTGCTCGGCGAATTGTGCGTCTTCCGCTAGCCGGCGATACAAAGTACGGTGCGATAGAGGTGCATTCCGCGTACTTTGCATACCCCATAAACCAATTCCGAACTCCATCAGCAACTCCTCGCAACAAGGGCCATCATCTGTCAACGGAACCTTAGTACCAACCCTTGTGGTAATCAACCGATTTCGAGATAATAATCTGATGAAAGAAATTATTTCTCAGGATGATGCACTTCTGCATCCACTTTTTGACCATCAAAAAGACACCGTCGGAAGCCTTCGGCAGTGGCTTGAGGCACTCTCCTCGATTCTTCAGTCCATCAATTCTGATGTCACCATGAGTGTTTTTCTCGACAACATTGCGCACACCGCATGCTCACTGCTCAAACTCAACAAATGCGCGGTCATGCTCACTGATTGCTCGGAAGAGCGACTCAAAGTTGTCGGCTCAGCCGGACTCTCCAAGTCCTATCTCGATCTCGTCAATGGGTCAAGACCTATAACATTAATGGAGAACGGTCCGCGATACTCGAGCCCCTCGGCGCAGGCTTACCTTACGAAATCCATTGTCTTGATCCTCAACGCGTCAGACACCTCTGAATTTTCCGCGTGGCGAGACATGGCCCACAGCGAAGGATACGAAGCGCTCATCGCCGCCCCGCTAGCCGACGAAGGTAATCCGTTAGGTGTGATCGTTGGCTACAGTCACTCTCGACGGACCTTTTCTAATGAGCAAATTGATTCCATCCAGCTCCTTGCAAAATTCGCTTCAACCGCGCTAATGACCGCTCGGTTGCGTGGTGACAGTCGCGTCATGATCCATGAATTGCATCGAGCCAATCAAGAGCTGCTGGAAAATCAACGAACACTAGCTGACCTTGATCTACAACATGATCAACTCATGCGTACGGTGGCAGCAAATGTTGGCGTGCCAGGTGTTCTGACCGCATTAGCTAATCTATTTCGGGTGCCTGTCTGCCTGCAAGATATTTATGGACCGGTGATTGCCGAGGAGCGTCTTGACTTCCAGAACGCTGATTTTGATATGCGAAATCAACTCATGCGGACCGTCGACCAATGGAGCACTTCCCGGCTATCCTCGTCCCAACTGTTAGCCGATGGATCCATCACCGTTCGTCCAATAATTCTGGACTCCACTCCCGTGGCTCTGCTTTGGGTGGGTCCAAATCAACGCGGTCAAGGTCAGGCAGCCTCTCAGGCAATAGACAGATTTGTACTTGCGGTCGCGCTTGAGTTGGCCAAAGAACTGCCGTTAAAAGAAGCTAAACATGCGAGCGCCAGGGACGTGGTTGCTCACCTGACAACCTCAGATGAGCCCGCAACCTTGCGCGCAGCGATGGGTCGAGCATCAAGTCTTGGCCTCAATCCTGATACACAATTACAGGTCGCCCTCATCGGTTGGCCGAATAGTGCTCCACACCAAGAGGGACACAGCCTTTTGAATTTGTGTGAGCGGATAGTTCACAATGCCACGTTTACTTCATTAATTGGTGGGAATGATAGTCGCGTAACCCTTCTGCTTGCCACGGCAAACACCAATCAATGTGACGCCTTCCTGGAAGATGTCCTGAGGCAACTGCGACGGCGTGACGCACTTTTAGGCGTACGAGGGATCGTGACCAGCGCGCCAAAGGGCTCAAAGGAAATCCCTCGATTGCACCGAGCGCTCACCGGAACGTTGGATTTCAGCAGAGTCGAAGCAAGCAACTCGTTGACCCGAATCGATACGCTCGGCACAACCGGCGTTCTACTGACACACGGTGATCCTGAGACGCTCAGTGCATTTGCCCATCAAGTGCTCGGTCCGCTTTTAATGCCGGAGGGAACCTTTCGCGATCAACTCAAGACCCTTAATACTTGGATTGAAAGCGGCTGCATGACCACAGCAACCGCTCGCCAGATTCACGTGCACCCCAATACGGTCAAATATCGTCTGAGAAATATTGAGAAGCAACTCAATGTTGACCTACGAGACACGAGAGCGTTGACCGATATTCGACTCGCCCTCGACATTGCTCGATTGATGGGCTTGTCCTCTTTGTTAAATGGGACAGAAATTTCGACCGAAATTTAGCGCATTATCCATTTCAATTGTGAGTTCTTCTCAATTACTCTACTTTGAGAACAATTCAGACTTAAGGAGAGCCAATCATGTCAAGCCGGGGATCTGCTGCGGTTGTTGGAGGTTCCATTGGAGGTCTCACGACTGCACTGTTGCTAGATCGATTGGGATTTGATGTAACGGTCTACGAACGCAGCACCAGCGAATTAGACGGCCGGGGGGGTGGAATCGTTCTCCAACCCGAGATGCTCAGGTGGTTCAAAGAGGTCAGCACCCAGGACCCCTCTAGGCTTTCGATTACCTCCAAGGCACTCCGATATCTAGGGCCTGAGAACTCCATTGCCTATGAGCAACCCGTTGAATGGAGGTTTACGTCCTGGAGCACCCTTTACCGAGCACTTCTTGCAGATTTTGGTCGCGAACGCTACTTCCTTGGGCACAGTGTTGTTGACGCCTGGCAAGAAGCCGAAGAAGCAACGTTGATATTCGACAATGGCAACTCGGCAGCTTTCGACCTAGTGATTTTTGCTGACGGAATCACCTCAACCGGAAGGCGATTGGTCCTTCCCGAGTCTGGGCCGGAATATTCCGGCTACATAGGGTGGCGGGGAACTGTTCCCGAAAATGAAATAAGCGATGAATCCATGGCGTTTATGGGAGATGCTCTTGGCTTCTGTTTTGTCGACGATGGTCACATCTGCATGTATCCTATTCCAGGCCCAAGCGGAGAAATTAATACTGGATCGCGACTCATGAATTATGTCTACTATCAAAATGTCGCCGAAGGCGATGAGCTTGAAGACATGATGACAGATATTGATGGCAATCGGGGAATCGTGTCAGTGTCCGCGGGTCGGGTGCAAGAAAAATACATCCGCCTGATGAAAGAAAATGCAGCGAGAACACTTCCTCCCGCCGCAGCTGAATTAGTCGCCAAGACTAAGCAGCCGTACATCCAAGTCGTTTTTGATGTACGAGTGCCACGCATGACTTCAGGGCGCATTGCGCTCTTGGGAGATGCTGCCTTCGTCGCGAGACCGCACGCGGCCGCAGGCAGCGCCAAGGCCGCAGACGACGCATGGGCGCTTTTCGATGCATTCAACGAAACTGAAGCGGATATCCCGACAACACTCTCCCAGTGGGCGGTAGGGCGCCTGGAAGTGGGACTTAATCTTATCGATCGAGTCACGGTCATGGGCAGGCGAGCGCAATTTGATCACACTTGGGACCCTGCCGATCAAGATTTGCGCTTTGGTTTGAAAGGAGGCGTCCTTCAACCGCAGTATTGAGTTTGCAAAAGTGAGCTCAAGAGGACCAGTAATTAGCAAGAAAAACTACAACTGCCATAGGAGGCACAATGAAGGGCTTAGTTTACAACTCGCCTGGCTCCATTACTTGGACTGATCGACCCGATCCAAAAATCCAATCTGACACCGACATCATTATGCGGGTCACCACTACGACTATCTGTGGGTCCGACACACACATTATCAAGGGTGGCGTTCCGGATACACCTCACGGCACGATCCTGGGTCATGAGGGTGTCGGCGTCGTTGAGGAGGTCGGATCTGCTGTTCGAAGTGTCAAACCCGGCGATCGAATTTTGGCAACTTGCGTTACTGCGTGCGGATATTGTCGTTTCTGCACGTCACAGCAGTACGGCCAATGCCTCAACGGCGGCTGGGCTCTCGGACATCTAATTGATGGGGTTCAAGCCGAATATGCTCGCATCCCATTCGCTCAGAACTCAACCTACAAGATTCCTGACGCACTCTCAGACGAACAGGTTGTCTTCCTTACCGACATCTTGGCAACCGGATATGAGGTGGGCGTATTGATGGGTCAAGTTTCACCGGGCGACACCGTTGTCATCGTTGGAGTAGGGCCCGTTGGTCTTGCAACAGTATTAACGGCGAAACTATTTGCACCAACCAATATTGTGGTGGTAGACCTAGTGGAATCACGACTGAAGAAAGCCCTTGAACTTGGTGCGACCCACGCTGTCACACCAGACAAGGCTCACGACCTCGTGAATTCACTTACTGGTGGACTCGGTGCGGACGTAACAATTGAAGCTGCGGGTTTCCCTGCTCCCTTTGAATTAGCCGCGGATCTTGTTCGATCGGGTGGGCGAATCGCTAATATCGGTGTTCACGAGGGACCAGTGACACTGCACCTTGAAAAGTTATGGGCAAAGCAGGTGACCATCACCACTGGTATCCCATCTGCGCTGAGTGTTCCCCAGCTCATGAAGGCTATCGAATCGGGAACTCTCGATGGAACCTCAATGATTAGCCACCGTATGCCAATGTTCGAAACGGAAGAAGGATATGAGATCTTTAAGAATGCCGCCACAACTAACGCACTCAAAGTGGTGCTAACTGCATGACCGACCAGTCAACTGATCACCTTGAAAAACTTCCGATAGCAGGAGACTTGATCGGCGAGAACTTCGAGGGTTGGTCTGACAGTGTGAAGCAAGAGTTTGAGGATCTTGCTTCGGATGGACATGTCGGATCACAACTACTCTTCGAAAATCACCGTGTTCGGGTGTGGGAGATTCGACTTCAGCCGGGTCAACGTTGGCACGCACATTGTCATGCACTTGACTATTTTTGGACTGCCATAACTGCAGGCAGGAGTCGTCAACGAACATTTGATGGTGCTACTCGGGAAGTATCGTATAAGCCATGCGACACGCGATTCTACGCATTTGGTCCTGGTGAATCATTGCTGCATGATCTCGAAAATGTCGGCGATACTGAACTAGTGTTTAGTACCGTCGAACTTGTTGAAAGTCCCAATTCTCCACTGACGCTCAACGACTAACACGTTAATTGATGAACGAGGGGGGCTCTATCTCAACGAGCCCCCCTCGTTTCTTTGTTATCTGTGAGAACCTCCCACTATGACCGGATACGCGATTTCCTCGTGCCACTACCTTGCGACCCGAGCAGCGTGTGAAATGTTGGCTACCGGAGGAAACATCATTGACGCCGCCGTCACGGCAAGCTTTGTACTCCAAGTCGTAGAGCCACACCTGAACGGACCCGGCGGAGAACTCGTCGCACTACTTGCGGTGAAGGATTCCGTCGATCCCATATGTGTATCCGGGGTGGGAGCCGCACCGAAACACGCCACTATTGACCACTTTCGTAACTTGGGCTGCGAAGTTGTTCCAGGATCTGGAACCTTGAGTGCTCCAGTCCCAGGGCAATTTGATGCCCTGTGCATTCTTCTCCGTGACCACGGGACAAAAACTTTGACGGAAGTGCTTGCACCAGCAGTGCGCCTCGCAGGGAAAGGGTTTCCAGTTACCGCATCGCTGCACCAGGCGCTCGCATCCGCCTTCGCTGGACCCTTCACTCATTGGGAGGAAACTCGCCGATATTGGTTTCCGCAAGGCGTTGTCCCCAAAACTGGCGAGATAATTAAGAACTCATCCCTGCACGACACTTATAAAGTTCTTTCCAACCTTTCGGCTGCGTATTCATCACGGACACGAGGTATTCAAGCGGCACGAGAGTATTGGTATCAGGGCCCTATCGCTAAAGAGATTGCGAGCCACGTGAAAGAACTTCACTGGCAACCGTCCCTTGGGATGCTCCCCGGTGTTCTCACATTCGATGACCTTGCGACGTACTCGACAACTCTTGAATCACCCGTCTCTTTTACCCTTGGCGATAAAGCACTCTACAAACCTGGTCCATGGACTCAAGGTCCTGTGCTGCTGGAGACATTCGGAATCCTCAGCGAAATGTCATTACTTGACGCGCCGCCCGACGATCCGGAAGCCATTCACTTCATGGTAGAGACCATCCGGCTTGCCATGGCAGATCGTGACGCATACCTTGGTGATGGATCCCAAGCAGTCCCGGAACTTCTTTCGCCCAGTTACTTAAATCAACGTGGAAAGCTACTAACAGCTAAAGCCTCAACCGACGTGGTGGCTGGGAATCTTGCAAACTTCCAATCATGGCAACCGCCAACAAATAGCATTTTGCAACCCGTGTCACAAGCGCCTTGGGCTCCGGAAAGAATCGGTCGCGGCGACACCTGTCAAGTATCCATTATTGATCACAAAGGACAAGCCGTTTCCATCACAGCATCCGGTGGCTGGCTGCAATCCTCTCCCGTAATTTCAACGCTCGGATTCGCACTAAGCACTCGACTTCAACAAACGTGGCTTGATCCGCGCTCTCCATCAGCGCTTACCCCCGGAAAACGTCCACGGGTTACCTTGACCCCAACGCTTGTTATGGAAAATAGTGATGTTCTTTACTCACTCGGCACGCCAGGGGGTGACGGGCAAGATCAGTGGCAAATCCACGCACTTCGAAGGCTACTGACGGGAAATAAAACGCCCGACCAAGCAGTCTCATTGTTTAACCTTCAAGCTATTTCATTTCCTAATAGCTTTTGGCCCAGGGAACACGTTCCCCAAGGATTGCTTATCGAAGCCGATGCCCCTGAATCCCTGCAACGTGATTTGTCTCGACGTGGGCATCGAGTATTTTCCGTACCAGCAAATTCGCTTGGGCGACTCTCCATCGTGCACAAGGATTCAACAACCGGTCGCTTGACCTCAGCGGTAAGCCCGCGATCAGGCTATGGGCAAGCCATGGTGGTGTAGCTGTCTGTGGTGGCTTGATTTGGAAATGAACCGAAGGCATCGCTGAAATAAAGATGACTTTCAGTAGTTCAACAGCTCGCCATGGTGGATCACACCTTGATCGTCGATACTGACGAGTGTGATGTACTCGTCATTGGCTCGCGGGGCGAGAGCAAGTGCGACGAGCAACTTTTGGTAGTTCCAGCAACTCACCTCAAGAGTGATCTGGATGATCTCCTCGGTCGTGTAATTTTCACGCAGTCGGTCGCGAAGGGCGCGGTCCACGCGCGTCGGCTCCTGCATGTGAGCGTCGGCGTATGCGAGAGCCGCCTTCTGACCCGGAGTCAGGTCACTCTCCTCGTAGTTCGCAATGCGGCTTTCAAGGTCGCGAGACACCACGGGTGCGCCGTCCAGCTCGATTCGAATTGATCTGCAGTATTCGCAGTGGTGGTAATCCCCTGCACGCAACCGCACAAGTTCACGGTCGATCTGGGGAAGGATGGTTTTCTTTGCTGCAATCGCGTCGTGATAGAGTACGTTGGCCCGGGACGGACTGGTCTTTTTTAACTCCCATGGGCTGTCGAGCACCGAACTCTGAATGGCGTCGACGTCGAAGAGTCGTCGGTGAGTGATGTCCAAACGCGTTGCCTGATCGACGATGTAAAGTGTGTCGATGAAGTTGCGGAGTCCGCTGTTCCCGAGTTCTGCCTCAACAGGAGCCAGGAGATCTGCGGTAACGTCTGGGACATACTTGACGTACTGGTCGAGAAGTTTTTCCTGCGCTGGGGTTAGGAGACCAGCGGAGCCCTCGACCGACGCGGGATTCGTCAAAAGGTTGCTGACGCGATGACACACTGCGTCGAACGCGTCCATACCAAGAGCGCGCGAGTCTGTGTCCCATGCATTAACGAGAAGGGTGAAAACGTCCGGGTTACTCCTCGCCACCACTCGGAGATCGGGGAGCGGGCTTGCGCTTATGGTCGGGATGTCGCTCATAGGCTTTGTTCCCTTGATTCAAGGTGCGCGTGGTCGGCACCGGCTCTTCTAAAACTTAGCACGTCTGAATCAATAATTGGTGGCAATGCAGGGACTGACTTGCCTGCGGTAATGGGCCCAGAAATGGGGTCCTTCCACCGGTGAATTCGCTTGGGCAACTGGTTATAGTGCGCAAGGATTCGAAAACCGGCGGGCTATAGGGCAGCAATCGTCGTTTAGCTACTGCGCTCCATCTCATCTTCTAGGGTTTGAGTGTGATGTGTTCCATCTCGAAATGAGGGGAGGGCAATGGCCTTACTAAGAAACGGAACATTTGTGGTAACTCCTGCAATTGAAACCTGTTTCAAAGCCAATTCCAATCTCCGGATCGCCGCAACACGGTCAACATCGTGTGCAAGAACCTTGCATATCAGTGAGTCATAAAACGGTTGCACCGAATCCCCTGAACCAAACCCTGTATCTACCCGAATTCCAGGTCCGGAAGGCGGTTCAAACAGAGTAATCAATCCAGGGCTACCAATAAAATTCATATCGGGATCTTCAGCATTAACCCGAACTTCAATGGCGGCGCCTCGAAGTTTGACATCGCTCTGTTCCAGCGACAATGGTTCAGCATGGGCGATTCTGAGTTGCTCGCGAACTATGTCGATTCCCGTAACTAATTCAGTCACGCCATGTTCAACTTGGACTCGGGTATTCATTTCAATAAAGTAGAAGCTCTGATCTTGAGCCACCAAGAATTCCACCGTGCCGACGGATTCGTATTCGACTGCTTTGGCTAAGCGAAGGGCCGCCTCCGCTAACTGAGCACGCGTTGATTCTTGAACAGATGAGGAAGGGGCTTCCTCAACGACTTTTTGTCTGCGACGCTGCAATGAACAATCGCGCTCATAAAGATGAATACTGTTGCCAAAGCCATCACAAATAATTTGCACTTCTACGTGTCGAGCACCCGTTAAGAGTTTTTCCAGATACAGACTGTTATCGCCAAAAGCTGCACCCACTTCCGCACGGGCCTGATCGAAATTCACAGAGAGAGAATCCGCATTCGCGATGGGACGGATGCCTCTGCCTCCACCGCCCGCATTAGCCTTAAGAAGTAATGGGTAACCCAGAACATCTGCCTGCGCCAAAGCATCATCGAGGGATGCGAGGACACCCGATCTGGGAAGCGTTGGGACGCCCGCTTTTGTCGCCACAGCCAGTGCTGAGGACTTGTCGCCCATTAAACCGATGCACCGCGGGGGTGGCCCAATCCAAATGAGGCCCGCAGCGATCACTGACGCAGCGAATTCTTCATTCTCGGCCAGAAATCCATATCCGGGATGAACGGAAGTTGCACCACAATCAAGTGCCGCCTGCACCACGGCCTCGAGGTTCAGATAACTCTTGGCAGCCGGTGGGGGTCCAATACAGATCGCAGAATCTGCTTGCCGAACCCATCGACTATCTCGATCCGCTTCAGAAAATGCAGCAATCGCTTCATAGCCCAGCTCCTGGGATGCCCGAATAACTCGAGACGCAATTTCGCCCCGATTCGCAATAAGAACTTTGCTTTTCGTCACGACGTGGGTTCAATCTTCGCAATGGTCGAACCCATGGCAATGGCGTCACCGTCTTCCACACAAAACTCAACGATTCGCCCCCCAACTGGCGATTGAACTTCATGAAACATCTTCATCACTTCAACTAATGCAATTACATCTCCTTCGGCTATCACTTGCCCAGGTTCAGCTAAGAGCGCTGAGCCAGGATCGGCACGTCGATAAAAGACTCCAGGAAACGGGGCGGCGATTTCTCGGATTTCAGGCATAATTCCTCCAATATGGATGGTAGTTACTTGACTGGATCGATCATTTGAACGAGGCCTCGAACCTTCTCTCGTCGGTCGGCGCGCAATCCGAGGGCGACGTCCATGCTGACGGCCTCGAAGGCAACCGTCTCCGGAAATTTCATCTGGGCAAGGATGTCGAGATCGACGGAAATTACAGTCCCCAAAGTGGCATAGCCTCCGCCGGTTACTGCATCGCGCATTAGGCAGATGAGTTCTGAACCACTAGGCGCCTGCAATGACCCGACCGGGTATCCGAGATTTACCACATTGCTTGGGTCTGACCCAGCTCCAAAAGGCTGTTCCCTCTCAACGAAACTCAGTTGGTGGCCAGTGAGACGATATCCTGTGCGATTTGCTTCTGTTGAGACTGTAAATGGCTCGGAAGTCAGCAAGTTTTGTGATTCTTCATCCAGCAGGTAGTTGCACAGCCCGGGTACAATCCGAATGTTGTGATGTGCGGACGGAAATAATCGTAAATGATCAGGGACCTCAAAACCAAATTTGCTTGCACTCGAGCGACCGTCTGCACATGCTTCAAGTACGTCACCCGGCTTGAGCACTCTTCCCTCAAATCCACCCAGCTGCGATGCAACATATGTCGATCGGCTTCCCATTACCGACTGCACATCAATGCCACCTGAGATCGCGATATAGTTGCGAACTCCCGCAGATACGGCTCTAAATGCAAGGACCTGTCCTTTTTTAACCTGGACTGCAGTCCACAAAGGGATTTCGGTTCCATCAATTGTGATATCTGCCGTTGCTCCGGTGACCGCCACGCACCCATCACGTTCAAACTCAAGTGTTGGCCCAACAAAGGTGGTCTCCAGAACCGCAGCGCCAATCGGATTGCCGACCAAGATATTCGACACATCACTCGAATACTGATCCATGGATCCCGATGGAGGGAAACCCACACCGTAGTAACCAATTCTTCCACGGTCTTGGACTGTTGAATATAGGCCAGGTTGAACTACTCTAATCATGGTAAGGCCGCCATCAATGTCTGGGAATACCCTATTGGGTTTTCACGAAATTTCGACAAATCAAATTCGACCATGCCGATTCGATAAATGTACGTACCCGAATCCACCTGGGTCCGGATATCTTCGTATTCGGCCATGTCAATAGGCCGGTAACGGAAAATATCACCACCCTTGGGGAGAACGATGTCCACTTCAAAGGGACCAAACGGTTTTTTTGCTTCATATACGGGGGCCGCTGAACGACCGATAAGCTGAAATCCACCGGCACCTTGAACAGGATAAATAGTGCTAAAGGCCCCGCCGAAACCAAGTGCACGATCTGGTGTGTCTGTCCTGGGTCGAACGTACTTTGGAGCCTGCAATTGAAATTCTGATGACACAAGTTGGTAACACTCAGCATTGCCCGGCATAAAGCCCATGAAGGTTGCAATGTGGAGTCGCGATGAATGCGCGTCAATAAATTCCGACGGCGATGTGAAGCCATTTATTCGAGCGGAATATTCCAGGTCCGTGGAAGTCGGATCCTGATGCCTATCTCGAAATCGCATGAGAACTTCATGGGACCAAGGATCTTGATATAGAATCGGCATCTCAATGATTCGGCTATCGATCGTAAGTTTCGAG
>Ga0105053_10004651_pt1 | contig 20072 bp, 8 predicted proteins | sample BON01_FD_78093 | JGI IMG/M metagenome (GOLD analysis project Ga0105053, IMG submission 78093) | Freshwater microbial communities from Lake Bonney liftoff mats and glacier meltwater in Antarctica - BON-01 | ecosystem: Environmental > Aquatic > Freshwater > Ice > Glacier meltwater | place: Lake...
CAGCAGCACCAGCAGCAGCAGTGTCTGCACTAGCTGCAGACTGCACATGCTGTTGGATAGCCCTCCGTACGGCATTCCCCGCCCAACTGGTCAGGTTAGAAGCAGTAGCAATGGCATTTTCGTAGGCTTGGCCTGTGGGTACTACTACCTTGGAGGATGAGGAAGAGATGGATGACGAGGTAGGGAGGGAGGAAGAGGAGGAAGAGGGGGGAGAGGCCTTCTTTTTCGTGCTGGGAGGAAGGAGGGAGGGAGAAGAGATTTTTGTCTTATTGGTGCTGCTGCTGCTGCTGCTGGTGGTGGTCGGTCTGTGTGAGGAGGAGAAGGAGGAAGAAGAAGAAGGAGAAGAAGAAGAAGGGCCAGCCCGACGAGGAGGAGGGGGAGGGAGGGAGGAAGGGCGGTCCGGTGCTAGGGCGGCCAAGAAGTCCCCTAAAAGAGGAAGGTCATCTTCTTGTGGAGGCAAGTCAGGAAGGGATAATACCAACCCCGCCGGTTCATCTTCATCTTCCTTTACCGCTGCTGCTGCTGCTGCTGCTGGCACCTTCTTTTTCTCCTTGTCCTCCTCCTCGTCCTCAAGCAGCTCAATCACCTCCTCTTCCTTCTTCTTCTTCTTCTCCTTCTCTTCCGCTTCTTCCAACGACATCCTAATCGCCAGCGCCAGCGCCTCATCCTCCTCCTCCTGCCACTGCTGCTCCGCACTCTTCTTCTTCCCTCCCCCCCTTTCCTCCTCCTCCTGCAGCTGCTGCTCCGCACTCTTCTTTGTCTTCCCTCCCTCCCTCTTCTCCACCTCCTTTTCCGTCTTTTCAGTCTCTCTGACCCCTCCCGCAGATCCCGCAACTAGCTTAGGCTGTGTATCCGCTGCTGCTGCTTCCTCCATCCCTTCCTCCTCCTCGTCGGACTCGGGGAAAAAGCCTCCCCCCAACACAGGGGCCTCCTCAACCTTCGTCCTCTCCCCTTCCTCCTCCTCTTCTTCCTCCTCCTCAGGAAAGACCCCACCACCACCACCACTCCCACCACCACCACTCTCCTTCTCAATATTTCGCTGTTGTTGCGGCGGTAGCCGTGCAGGTGGAGGGGGCATGCCTCTTCCGCTGCTGCTACTGCTGCTGCTGCTGCCCCTCCACGCACCCCCTCCTCCCCCTCCTTCTCCTCCTCCTCCTCCCGGTGCATCCTTCATTAAAACAGACTTACTAGACCCACCTTCTCCACTCCCTCCTCCACCACCACCTCCTCCACCCTTCCCTCCCTCCCTCCCTCCCTCCCCTTCCTCCCCTCCTCCCACCACTTCTCTCAAACTCATCACCTTCTGATTCAACCGCGAGCTTCTCAAGAAATTTGAAATCTGTGCTTGCGAATACAAAGCTGGATTACCCGCCACGGGCATGAAGGCCTGCCGGGATAACATGCGCTGACGACGCTTGGCGCTTTCCACTACATCTTTTTGTAATTCCGGGGGTAAGGATGCAAGCACCCCCACGTCTACATTATCGTCTTCTAATAGAATATCCCCTGCTTCTGCTTCATCTGCGTCCTCTTCCCATTCCACATCATCGTCGTCCTCATCTTCATCATCACTCCCACGCGCGGGTAAGGCTTGAGCAAAAGCAGCAGCAGCGCTCCGCTGGCGGATGTTGCCTCCTCCTCCCCCCCTTCCTCCTCCTCCTCCTCCACCACCCCCGCCTTCCTCCCACATATCGTCTTCCTCTTCGTCCTCCTCCTCTTCTTCCTCGTCCTCCTCGTCCCTAGCTAGATCTACCATCCCGCCAGCAGCCCCTTCAGCGGCCTCAGCAGCAGCAGGTCCCTTCTGCCCTCCCTGTGCTCCAGGGTCAAAACCAGCAACGAACCCTGCCACTGCTGCTGCCTTTGCCGCCTCTCCCTTTCTGGCTTTCTTGCCTTTCTTTTTGTCAGAAGTAGGGTCCGCCACGGGGCCCTTGCCCGTGAGCATGTGTTGCTTCTTGAGTTGGGCGAGGAGGAGGCGTTGGGCTGTCTTGCGCGCGCTCACCTCTTGATCCTCCCGACGCCGCTTCCGGGAAATGACGGTCCGACGCTTAATTTCAGGCGTGCCGCCATCAAAGACAAAAATGGGACGGATGCGATAAAATAGCAGCTTGACGATCCGTCGAAAGGTGCCAATGATGTGAGCGTTCTTGACCACCTTGCCTTCATCGTCCCGCATGGCCTTGATGAATTGCGTCAGCCAGATGCTCACGTCGATGGCCAAGGTCTTGCGTTCCAACGACTCGACGTTCACCCGCCGCCCTACCGGCAACAAGAGCTGCCAGAGGTTGTGAACCCCCATCTTGGCCTTGGTGCAGCTGCTGTGTGCGTGTGTAATGGTGGGAGGGGAGGGGGGGGGCAGGATGAGAGATGATAATGATGTGATGATGTTGAGCAGTGAGGAGTTTTATCTCCCTCCACTCTCCATCCACCAAAGCCTGGCATGCACAGCAAGGGAGGGTGCGTCTGGCTTTGTGATTCAGTGCGTGGTCAGTCTTGGTGGGACCAGGTGCTTGTGAAATGGTGGTGGCAAAAAGGGCAAGGAAGAAGATGCACTGACGCCAGCGGGTTTTATATGATCCCAGAAAGCGACACCCCCAAAGCATTGCAAGCAATGGTCCTCCGATATGTTTTACGTGCGAGTTTTTCATGTTACTTTTTGCTTCGGTCAATGTCATTCTTCTCCTCCCCTCTCCGTCTTCTCTACTCTCTTCTCATTCATCCAAGTACATGCCGCTCCCCCCCGCCTCCCCGCCTCCCACCGGCCCCGGCGCCACCACAAAAGAGGACGACGACGACGCAATCGAGAGCTTGAGACGCACCTTAGAATTGCTCTTGGTGATGGCCTCTCGGGACTCCAGACATACCTTGCGCTCGCCGCGTTCATCCTCCGACAAATCGTCCCAGGACAAGGTCTTATTCCCATTATCCCTCCTACCCCCCCCACCTTGCTGCTGCTGCAGCATGGCCAGCCGCCGCGCCCGTCGATTCCGCCACACCCGCCAATCCCGCTCGTCAAACAGCGTGGATCGTAACGAAAAGACCCCATCCGCCCGCAGGCTCAAGAGCTCCAAATACACATTCTCCAACCCCGCAAACCCCTTCTTCCTGCTGCTGCTGCTGCTCGTCAAGGCACCGCCCATCTCCTCCCCCTCCTCTCCCCCACCTCCTCCTCCGGACGGAAACGGGTCGGTCCCCCAAATAGCCTGATGCAAAGACATCGCCATCCCCCTCAACGGCTGATTGTACCATGCCTCCCGCGTCACAAACCGCCACAACTGCCGCCGGACGCCCGCGCTGGCCTCGGCACACGTAGCTGACCGCAGCGAGTTCAAAAAAGGATTCTCGCGGCTGCTGCTGGGAGGGTGTGTAAGACTCAAAATGCCTGCATCGAGCTTGTCGTAGGCGGGACCTTCGTGGCTAAGGTGATCGAGGAAATGCGTTGGTGCCAGGGCGATGGGTTGGTGGAAGGTCACGGAGGAAGGACGATAATCCAAAGGATGCCGTAGCGCTTCGAACAAAATCTGCAATGCCTTATATCGAAACGTCAAAGAACCCATCGCCTTTTCATGCTGCACCACACCCAACACCCACTGCACCGCCCGTCGAGGCCCCTCCAACCCTTCCCCCGCCCTTGCCGCCGCTGCCGTAGCAGGCGCACCAGACACCTTGGCTTCCCGCACACGCAGCCGGGCCACCGCCTCCAAAGCCGCCAAGCGCAAGGGCACAAGGGAGGAAGGGTTAGTCAATGCTGCCTCCCCTAGCACTTGGTCAGGCACGGGCTTCGCGTACTGTAGGTAATCGAGTCTCTCTCCTGGGACCCGTCCACGGATGAGCTCCAGGTTACACATAGCGCGGAGAGCAGCTGCTTCAACAGCATGGTCGTACGAACCGACTTCTTGGTGCCAGGTCAGATATCGCAGGACCTGGGGGAAGAGGCCAGTGGCGAGGCTGGCGCCGGCTCGGTCTTGCGAGGGGCCGATGTGGAGGTTGGCGACGCCCAGGAGGACGGTGCGGAGGAAGGCGGAGTCATCAAAGGGGTTACGGGAGTTGTCGTGGGCTTCGAGAATTGTACGGAGGAAATCCCAGACGAGGGGAGGGCTGCACCCGTCCTTGGCTCGGATGAGGGAGACGGCGTGAAGTAAGCTTTTCTGAAGTTGGTATTCTGCTTCGTCGGTGAAATCTGCGGGTAGGGGGACACGGCCACTAGCATCAAAAAAGCGCTCTCGATAATCTTGCAGGAGGAGGCCTAACCCCCTCCATCCCGTCTCCTGTGCCACCATCGCCCCAGGTGCGTGATTGTTCTGCCATGCAGCCAATGCCCTTGCTGCCTCCATCCGCACGCTCAACGACGGCTCGACCCACCCTGGTCGGACCTTGCCTCGCAAGCAATCACTCATGGCCAGCGCTGCTAGACTAGGTCGCATCACGGCACCCATCCCCCCAGCACCTACTGCTGCTGCTGCATCTTGACCAGGCTTAGGGTAAGCAGTAAGAGCGCGTAAGGCAAGGCATTGAGCGGCGGCGTCCGGGTCGCGATGGAGCTGCTCGAGGAAGAGGTACTCGGGCATGTTCTCCCACTCCCATTCAGTAATCCATTGCAAATCCGGGTCGAGCCTCACCCACACAACAGGACTATAATGCTCCCGTCGCGACGCCGCATACTCGTCCTCGTCCCGCCGCGTGCCCGTGCTGCTGGTGCTGGTAGCAGTAGCTGGTGCTGGTGCTGGCATCGGCACCACTCCAATTGCTGGTCCTCCTCCTCCTACTCCTCCTCCACCACCCTTGGCTGCAGCGAGTACAGCAGCGGCTTGCGCATCCAATTCGGCCTTCTTCCGACGCTTATTGGGTTTCTCCCCCTCGCCGGCTCCAGCACCGACACCACCCTCCCTATTACCTCCTCCTCCTCCTCCTGCTGCGGCTGCCGCTGCTGCTGCCTCAGCTCGTAGCCTAGCCGCCTTGGTGAGCTTCGGTGGTCCTGCTGGCGTGGCACCACCACCCCCGGCCGGGTCCGCCGTCTGCTGCTTCTTCTGACGCCCGCCCCCGGTCTTTCGCACCTTTGAATGCAGCTTAAACGTGAAAACATGCTCAGCCTCATTAATCTCCCGGTCGTAATCATAGGGACCTGCATCCTCCATGATTCGAATCCGCAACGTACCCACAAATACACGACCCCAAGGAGGGACAACCTGACGGATGGTCAACGCCACTTCAGGCTTGGGCGCACGCCGATCAAAGGCATAAGAAACGGTGAAACACGCGGGGCCTCGACCTTCCAACCAACATTCGCGGAGGTTCTTGATAAAATCCCCCCGGCTGCTCGTCTTGAGGCAGAGGCGAAGGAAGCCTAATGTTTTTAGTGCTTGAGGACGGACGGGCCCCACGGAGGCCGCGGAGGGAGGGAGGGAGCGGGGGGCATTCGCGGGTGCGACAAGCCTGGCGTCATCATCAACATCCATGCCCTCGGTTCCTGCTTCTGCTACTGCTGCTACTGCTGCTGCTGTGGTCGGGACGACAATCGTGGGGCACGCGACGGAGCGGAGGACGTCTCGCAAAGGCTTGCGGCCGACGCGTTGTTCAATCATATGCAGGATAATCGGTGGCTTGACACGCACCAACTCCAAGCTAGCAGGACTATAAACCTCACTAGCCAAGAGCACCGAGTCGGGAAGGAGCAAAGGAGTGCTCTGCCCTGAACGCTCCAAAGCCGTGACTGCGTCCATTAGCCTCAAGAGACGATAGCGGTACTCATGCTCACCATACCGCCGACGGACGTACAATAAAAGGAGGTACCCTAACACGCCGTGATAAATCCAACGATCGCGGGTGAAGCGGGGACGGACGCGGGGGAGGAGCCAGGAGGCGAAGAGGCCTTCGGTCAGGGCAAGGTGGAAGGTCATGGAAGGGTCAAACACACGAGGAGGGTGCAGGTCCTCAGAGCGGTGCAAGGAGAGACCGTGAAAGGCGACGCTGGCCTCAGGTAGGCCCTTGACGAAGACGATACGATGCTCTAGGTAAGGAATGGCCACAGCAGGGGTTGGAGCGGCGGTTGTTGTTGTCGCTCCTTTGCTGGTGCCGGTGGCAGCAGCTGCTGCTGCTGCTGCTCCGCCGCCTGGAGCGAGATGGAAGAAATCCGCCAAGAAGCTCATGGCGGGACCCATGCCCTCCACGCTGTGGCTTACCCATGAGCGTGGTGGTGGTGGTGGTGGTGACGTCTTGTCATTCCCAGCAGCAGCAGCAGCAGCACTGCCTCCCCCGCCGGTGGCCGTGGATGTCGCCGCTCGCCGCTCCTCCCGTAGCAGGTAATGATGCGTCAAGCGAGGCACGCCCGGATCCACGTACTTCCCAAACCGACCAACCACCAGCGAGACAGCCGAGGCCGTAATCGGCGTTTTTATAGCATACCGCCACACCACCGTCCCGTCTGCCGCGTTCCTCTCCTTCCCCAAAAGCTGCCCACCCCCCACCAGGACCACCGCCGGATGCTCTTCTTCTATATTGACTGCCGGGCTGCTGGTGTTGGGGATGATGCTGGTGCTACTGCTACTGCTGGTGGTGCCATAACCGTTCAGAGCTTCACTCCCCTCCCCTGCATGGCTGCCCTCTCCACCCTTGTCCTCCTTCTCGTCCTCCTTCTCAGCCTCCCCACCTTTCGACGGCACGCGAGAGGTGACAACCGCCACCACCATGTCCAGGGTAAAAACGTCCGTGGTGCGATCGGCGCAAGGGAACCAGCAACGAGGCCCATCAACATCGTGCAAGGCGCTGGGACAACGCATGCTATAGGCATGGGCTGGGTGGCTTTCAAAACGCAGGCCCGCCACGGGGTTCCGCAGCGTGTACTCAATCTCGATCTTGCAAATGCGCAGGGCCGCCATGTCGGCATTCAGGACCACTTGTGGGATGGCCGCTGCTGCTTTGCTGCCCTCCTCTTCTAGGTCGGTTGATGGCGGCCGCCACGAGCGTCGCCTAGGCAGCTGCAGACTGAGCTCACCCTCCTGCGAGGCAATAAGCTGACACCGATGGTGCAGGTCCAAAGCCTCCCCGTCCATCCGCGCCGACGCTCCCCCTTCCACCCTGCTATTATCCTCATCGTTTCCAGGCGGCACAAAATCGCGGAGGAGGTCGACGGGGTGCGGGTACACATAGGAGGCCGGGATGTCATTCACTTTCACCTCATGGATCTCCATTTGCCGGGCATGCAGCCGGTAATCAAACACGCCCTCGTCAACCGTCCCCAACTCCCCCGCAGGTAAGGGCGGCAGCAGCACCCACACCGTGGCATGGCCCTTCACTTCCCGCTTCTCCAGGTCCACGCGTAGCCGCAGGCTTTCGTGCAAGACCTCAGCCCGGGCCGCCGCCGCCGCTGCTGCACCCACGGCCGCCATGGAAGCAAGCAAAGGGAAGAGGCGACGCAGCCAGGAAGGAGGATGGGACGACCTGTGGTGGGCGTGGACGGATGGTGACGTGAGGTGAGTGTCAGGGGAGAGGGCTTTTCACGTTTGCTTGACTGTGTTTGCACGTTTGCTTGGTAGTGTGGTCGGCAAGCCATCTTCGCCGACGGCCGCAGCAACGTCTCAGGAAGCGTGGCCCATGCTCCCTATTTTGCTGTACGACAGTGCACTAAACAGCCAGGGGCAGACAGACGTAGTGCCTGCATGGCCTGAAACGGCAGTGAAGGTAGCATCTTGTTGCCGCAAAAGCGGGGGACTGGCAGCATAGGGTCTAAGCAATCAGAATGTAACCTCCCCACCCCCTAGCTACCCAACCCCACATACAATCAAAAGAAACAAAATTTAAAAGCAACAACATAAATGGTAGTGATTAGAATGTGACATATTTTTTCTTTACTCCCTGGTGCCCTCCGCCCTTCACACTCCTGTGGTTGAGGCCGTCTCCGCCACCAGCCTAGCAATATTGGCGTCGAGGCGTCCCACCGAGTTCTGCAGTGCCGACGGTGCTACCCGTGCCAAGGGAAGCATGTAGCACGCCTCCTCCTCTGGCTCCTTACCCTCCGTTGACGTCGTTGCCGCCGCTGCGACCACTGCTGCCACGTGCTCAAATCCCAGGGCGTGCATCAAACCGCCCGACCCTGGGAGCGTCCCGATATTGTCAATGAAAAACTTGCTTCGGACGCGAATGAGCCTGAAGGCAGTATTGCCCAGGTCCCTCAAGCAATTCTCCAGGTAACGGCGAGCTGCGCGCAAAGCCGCCAGCACCTTGGCCTTCTCTCCTCCACTCCAGTGCAGAAGCTGGTGAGTTGCACGGTCCACGGGGCACGCGGTGTAAATGCCCCACGCCTCCGTTGGCAGCACCACGGCTCCAGCGGCTTTTGAATCGTGCCTCCTCGTGACCATGCCGAGCCGCTGCAGGCCATCCCTTCCTAAAATACCATGAAATGCAGCGAGCTGCAATCCAGATGGCACCGCCAGGCTTGTCGTGGCAGTGCTGCTGGAGGGTGGTAAGCCGAAGGAGACCTTGTGTAGAGCACTCGTCGTAAAACACAAGCCAAGGATGGTCGTATCGCTGGTCTGGATATTAATTCTTGCCACATGTTCCTCGGGACCCAATACTAAGGTACCCATAGCTGGTTCAGAAAAAGAGGCCGACGAGGACGATTTGGCCGAAGGATGATGCACGGGCGCCCAATATATGGGAGCGTCGGTGGAACCCTGAAGCTGATAGCCCGCCTGAAGCCCTAGTACACCGCGCGGCGAAGTCCAGACACGCACGCGTCGCAAGCTCAACAGCGGGAAGCTCTCTTGCCATTCTGCCATGGCCTGCGCTGGCGTTGCGACGTCCGAGTCATCAAAGACGTGCAGAGTCTCACTGAGCGGCGGACGCACGGAGGCTCCGGCCAAGGGCCCATGGACGACAGCGAAGCTAGTGGTTTTCACAGAATCACGCTGCTGCTGCTGCTGTTGCTGCTGCTGCTCCTTAATCTCAGCCAAGGCCTGGAGAGCCGCAACGTTAGGAGCCATTCCTTGCGCGACGAGCGCAGTGAACGCCTTTTGGATTCGGACCTTCAAATCCCCCTCCTCGCGCGCCGGCACCGACGTCGACGATGACTCTAGCTGCGTCGCCCAACCAGCCCCGCCCCGCAACCCGCTCGTCCGCGCCATCCCGACCAAACCACACCCAGGCTTGTAGGAGAACCCTGCCAACGGCGCATGAGGGAAAGCAGCGCGCATGGCTTGATAGGCTTCCAGCGGCGCCGTGTCCAAGATACCGTCGCCCTGCGGTCCCATCGAGTGCACCACGGGCACCGCAGCAATGGCATCATACCACACCTTCGTGTTGCTACCAGCTGGAGAGGAGGACGACAGGAGGCTAGTAGGCAACGGAATTGTCATGATGGCCTTTACCGGCCCTTGGCCAGCAGCGCGCGTCTCGGCCGTCGTCCAAGCGGCTGTCGTGCCTCCCGTGATTACCAGCCAGGGTTCGCTACGACTGGGTGACTGGGGAGGGGTCCCCACCGCACCCTTCCAAAATTCTGCTCCCGTCTGACACAGCGCGTGCGCGCCAGACCCCAACACTACCGCCACCACCACCTTGCCCTGCGCCAGCTTCTTCTGAAGGAAGGCGACCGCCACGTTTCCAGCATGATTGTCACCCGCATCGCCCGTCCCCTCTTGTGGCGCATCAAATGCCACGCTCTGCTCAATCACCAGCCGGACCAAGTCCATGACCACCACATTCAGGCCCCGCCGACCCACAGCCACGGGAAGCCCGTTGATTGTGATCGCTTCTGGACCAAAGCCTCCATTACTGCCGAGCAGCGCCTGAGACTCTCCTTTGAGCGATCCGACCGAGGTGGCCGAAACAAGCAGAGACCCTCCACCTGCTACATACGGCCACAGAGGCAACCCTGCCATTTCCTCGCGCTCAACCACAATGGCTGTGCTGAGTGGCTTATCAGTTTCTCCTTTTCCCAGTGCCGGGGGCACCGCACACGTCGCATCGAGCAACGAGGCACACGGCGTTTCGGCGCCCCCGCATTCTAACTCCCTTACAGGTGCACCCAAACCGTCTTCTCCACGCGCGCGCTTCCATGCAGCATTCCCCGAGCTGCGGCCTCGAAGCTCGCCAGGTTTGAGATGCGCCGATCCACCGGCCTCACCCAACACAGTGTGGGAGTGCAAATCAAATTGCTCTCGGCGCGCCCGCTCCTGGAGGTGTGATGCTTCGCTGCTGCTGCTCTTACTGCGCAATTGCTGATTCAACGCAGCCACTTGCTGCGCCAGGACCAGCTCAGGGACGCTCTGCCGACGGCTCAACAACTCAGCCGCAAAAGTGCGCGTATAACGCCGAGTCACATCCACACAATGGTCCTTGCCAAAAGCCACGATATAGGAGAGCTTCTTTCCCCACCCACCCTCGTACATCATTGGAGTATCAGCCGCATTCTCGCACGAGTCTAGATGAAGATAACGCCCTTCCAGCGGCGACCACACCTCGGTCCAGACATGATCCGTCCAATCCATCACATACCGCGCTTCAAATCCGAGCGCCACACAGCACAAGGTGAAGCAATTTGCAAATTCGCCGCAACGCCCTCGTCGTGTATCCAGCAGCACGCCCGAATCGTTATACCGCGGGAAACGAGTCTGCGCTGGACAAGCTTTGCAACTATACACCTCTACCCGACCGGCCTTGCCCGCGGATTCCGTAGGCGTCGGGGCCGCGCCTCCCACCAAGGTCGTGTCGGTTGCCCCACATCGCTCACAAGGAGGATTATTGACCCAAGAAAAGAAGTCGTGCTTGAACCAGGCCAGCAGCTCCCGAAGCAAGGCATCCTGAAAGTGGAGAGGATTCCGCTGCGGATCGCCACCCTCCGCCATGGCACGCGCGTGCAGCACGGCCAAGGGAATGGTGGACAGCGCCTTGTTCTTCAGAGCTCCCGATTCGTAAGCTAGAATGGTGCTCCGGCCGCTCTGCAACCGACCCATCATCTCTGCTGCCTCCATCGACCGCGGATCAAAGCTCAAAGCTTGCTGCGCATACGCTGCTTGGCGAAAGGTAGCAAGCAAGGCCAAGGCCGGTGGCGACAGCACAGTAGATTTGCGGTCCGGGGCTCCAGGCTGTTGTGCTTCCTCGGCTTGAACGCTCGTCATCTCACCTTCCTCCTTCTCCCCTTCTCCACCGCAAATCGCCTTGGCCTCGTGCAGGCGTTCCTCGAAAAGGTAGGCACCCAGGCCCTCGGCGCACAGGGCTGGCGCACCACAGACAAAGGGCTCCATTGGGGCACCCACTTTGGCCAGCAGTAGCCCTTCTTTTGTAGGGTAGGGTAGAATGGAAAGAGAAATGTAAGAGAATGAATGGAGACATGATTTTGTTCTCGTATTTGGTGAGAAAGGCGGGCCCGTGGCAGGTTAGCATGGAGTTCCAGGCGAACTCGTGCAGGCTGCCTTGTCTTGGGGCTGTGTGGATTTTGTAGGGTAGGGTGGAATAAGAAGAAATGTAAGAGAATGAAATGAGAAAGAAGTTTTGAAAGACTTTTCTCAAGAGCCTCTCCCTCCGCTCCCCTCCCTAGGCAAACACACACATACCGGGAAAGCACAGGGCTTGACAGCTCTCACATACGCCCTGATCACTCCCCGGAATCACGTAGCACGGCTGGACCACGGCCCACTCGCCAAAGTAGACGCGTGAGCAGCCGTCCTGCACGCTGGTACGCAAGAGATTTGCGGGCAGTACGCTGAGGAAGGCGTGCGGGGAGGCCGAGGCAGGAGCGGCCTCTGGGTCCCCCGCGCGTAGCAGAAGAGCTTGCACGTCCGCATCGTCTTGGATAGGGTAGGCCGCCTCGCCGTACAGGAGGTGTTGGTTTCGGGGCTCAAGGCCTGTGTGGGCGTGGACCAGCGCCTGGAGCGAGGAGAAGAGGGCTGTGGGTGCTCCCTCGGCCCATTGGACGATGTAATCCTTGCTGGGCGTCCGCGTCGCTGTCTCGTAGACCTTGAGCCGGAGGCGGACCATTCTATAGGGAGAGAGAGGAAGGGAAAGAGTGGTAGTGCGTGAGTGTGGGGGTGGCGCATAGCTGGATTTGCTGGGGCCTGCGAACGAGTATTGTCATCGCGGTCTCGCCGACCCTGCTTCAATCTCCTTGCACAAACGCACTACACAACACACACACACACACACACACCACACCAGGCTCCTGGATCACGCCTCGAGAGGTCCACAGGCATGGGTACAACAAGCCCTTGATCTCCTACCCCCACGCGTCCCGGCATTTTTCGATTCCACAGCAAACGGCACACCAGGGAACGCAACGACCAGGCTCCACACTTGACTAATACACCATCCACACCAACCCACACACAGGCTCCTGGGTACTCGACCATGCACGCTGTCAGGCCGGAGCCGGAGGACAAGGAGAATGAGGCCGTCGGGCGAGCCTTCTCCCATGCCACAGCCAAAGCCGCAGCCACGACCCTGCCGACGCTCTACCTGGAAGGCTTGCGCGAGCCTCTCTTCCTTGACTTTGGCCAGGTGCCTGTGGGAAGTAGCAAGGCCGTGACTTTTGCCATCGCTGGGAAAAGAGCAGGTGGACGTGGAGAGGTGGACCGAGCTCCCAAGGGCGTGCATGTCTCGTTGGGAGAAACGGCGGGGGTGGTGGAGTGGGGACCCACGACGCTCGGCCCCATCCGAGAAGTGCTGCTGCTGCGCTTCAACAAACGGCATCGTCTACAAGTCACGCTGCTCGGCCACGGGGTTGCGAGGGGGGCGGTGACGATGGTGTCGACCGCTGGCAAGGCCGCTCCTTCTACTACCATCCGCCAGCCGCTGCACTCCACCTTCCACAACAACCAGCGGCAGCAACCTCAAGAAGGTCACACGCAGCAAGATATCCGGAAAAAATTCGCCGTCAACACCTCTATCTCCTGTGCCCCCCGCCGCCTGGACCTGGGAGGAGGGCACGACGAGAACGACAACGACCACGGCTGCAACCCTCCCTCCTCCTCGGCCTCCTCCCGTCGAGATTCCTTCCTTTCCCCTGACCTGGACGACGTGACGGCGAGTGCACGCCCGCCTCGACAGTCCCTAAGTGCTCCTTCCAGCCCTGTGCAGCAACGTGGTCGTGCTCGTCAGCGTGCAGAGCAATTCGCAAGCCTGGCATTTCGCGCCACCAGCGCAGGGCTGCTCTCGGAAGGCCGCCACCGCGGAGGCTCTACCAGCAGCACGATTCACAAGTCCAGCACCACGGCTCCCACGTCCACTCACCCCTCCAAGGAGCGTCCGCCCGTCCAAGCGTTTCGGCAAGAAAATATTTTGGTAGAGTGGCTCAATTTTGCCTTGTGCCCCCCCGATGCCGCCCAGTCTAATCTCCGCCCTGGCGACTTTTTGAAGCGGCAAGACGACGAGATCAAGGCGCAGGTGCAAGCCATCTACGATTCGGCTGAGATGGGGGTTGTGGAACATACCATCAAGTTGGAGATCGGTCGTAAATGGCTTCAAGTGCGTGACGATAGAGATTTGCACATGGACTTGAGTCTGCGCGAGGCCTTCCTGGAGCTCCTGCTTTCTTACCAGCTTCCGTGGTTGCAGGTTGGCTTAGAAGTGTTGCTGGATACGGAGATTGCCACGGCTCGCCTCGTCAAAGCACGCGATGGTCAGCTGATTCGCGTACCTGCTCTGAGCGTCGTGCGCAAGCTCATCGTGACCCAAATCCTCAGCGACCCCACCATCGCCAAGGCGTACGCCGGCCGACCCAGTCCCAAGGCCCGCGAAGCGATGAAGGTTGAGCTCCGCGCCCATACTATGGAACGCTTCCTCTCTCTCGTCGTCCTCCTGGATCAAGCGAAGCGTATGGAGATCCTACCTCGGCGTCGTCCCCTCTTCAAGCCTACGGCCGGGATCAAGAGCTCAGCGGCGATGCTGCATTCGTTTGCCAAGGACTACATGGCTGGGGAGGGGAATTTGGCGCGGCACCTGTTGCGGCTGGGCTACGGGGTGGAAATCCAGCAGCAATATTTAGAGGAGTTTGATTTTCGGACCACGGCGCTGAGCCGCGACCTCCGCGATGGCGTTCGGCTGGTTCGACTGGTGGAGGTGTTGACCGCGGCAGACGGCAAGGACGGCGACGCACCTCCTTTGCCGCTTAGCAGCTCTCTCCGTGTGCCCGCCATCTCGAGGTTGCAAAAGGTGCACAATGTGAAAATTGCGCTGGAGGCGCTCCGGGCCTGCGGACTCCAACAAGACCAAGCACCACCGCAACGAAAGCAGCACCTCGCAGGACGGCTCGGCAGCACCTTGGTCTTGGGTCGGCTCTGCCCTGACGACATTGTAGACGGGCATCGGGAGAAGACTTTGGGGTTACTATGGGCGATTGTGCGGCATTATCAGCTCGATTACGTTGTCTCGTCCTTAACAGGCATCACCAGTATGCAGAGTTTGGTGCGAGCCCGTTTGACGCGCCGTCGCTTCCTCTGCCTCAAGCATCTGGCCCTTTCCCTCCAGCGTCTCTACCGCGCTCGCCGCGTCCTCTTTCGCTGCCACACCTTTTCCCCAGCCGGCGCGATCGCCTTGCAGAGCGCCTGGCGTGGCATTTGCGAGCGCCGTCGACTTTTGGATCTCCGCGCTAGCGTCCTCACTCTGCAAGCGGGCGCTCGAGGCTTCTTGATCCGTCGTCGTCGGGCGCGCCTTTGGTCAGTCGTGCGCCTCCTACAAGTCTATGTTAGAGCACATCTGACGCGTCGGCGGCAAGCGTTAGAGCGACTGGCTGCAGCCGTAACCCTCATTGCCTCCGCCTGGAAGGGTTACTGTGTCCGAGTCGAGATGCGGCAGAGGCAGGGCAAGGCTGTGATCATCCAATCTGCTTACCGTCGTTGCCGAAACCAGCGTAGTTATTTGAAGCTGAGGCGGGCCACGGTGTATGCTCAGGCTTTGGTGCGAAGGGGGCGGGCGCGACGGCAGCTTGGTGAGCAGCAGGAGGCTGCGAGAACGCTTGAGCGGCAGCAGATTTCGGCTGCGACCTTGCTTGCCTCCACCTGGAAGGGTTACTGTGTCCGAGTCGAGATGCGGCAGAGGCAGGGCAAGGCTGTGGTAATTCAAGCTGTTTACCGCCGTTGCCATGTCCAGCGTGCGTTTTGGGAATTGCGGCGGGCGACCGTGTATGCTCAGGCGTTGGCTAGGGGAGCGATCATGCGGCGCCAGCTAGCCCAGCAGCAGCGAGCAGCCGATACGCTCAAGCGCCACTGGCGAGCCCGGCAGGCGCACAAGGCCTTCCGCGCTCAAGTAGGAGCAGTGGTGCTGTTGCGGCGGCTGCTGCGTGGGTACTGGGCCCGTCGCGAGTACCAGCAGCAACGCTCCGCCCTCCTCGTGCTTCAAGGCGCTTTCCGAGGCCACTTGCTTCGGAAGCAGTTACTCATTGAGAAGGAGGCAGCAATCGTAGTGCAGACTTTCTGGCGCGCGCGCCGTGAGCAGCGACGGTGGCGGGAGATCTGTTTGGGAGTGGTGGCTCTGCAGGCTCTCGCACGCGGGAAGGCGTCACGCCGTGTGGCACGTGGACGGGCCGAGGCTATTTTGATGATCCAGAAGAGTTATCGTGGGTTCTCGTCACGCGAGGCTCTCCGGCGACGAAAAAATAGTGTTCAGCAGATCCAAGCGGCGTGGCGGGGGCATCAAGCGCGTTGTCGGTGGGCGCTCGCTGTCCGTGGAATCGTGCGATGCCAGACACTGGTACGAGGCCTTAAAGCCCGCCAAGAAGCACGTCGTCGGTGGCACTCCCTGCTACTCCTGCAGCGTGCTGTCCGTCGCTTCTTCTACGAATCGCCGGGAGAGAAGGTGGCCGCTTCGGTGCACGTCCAGCGGATGTGGAGGGGCTATGCTTTGCGCAAGGAACTCGCGATATGGGCGCATGCAGCGACCCGCCTCCAAGCCGCGTACAGAGGAATCTGCGTTCGCCGGGCTCAGCGTCGCGTGGTGTCGGCGGCTCGGTGCCTGCAGGGCTGGGCCAGGGCTGGGCGTGCTCGTCGGCGTATGCGTCGCTTCCACCGAGCGGTGCTACTAGCTCAGGCAGTCGTCAGGGGGTGGTTGGTGCGGCGGGTCTCGTTGCCCAAGGTACGTGTCTTGCGGGTGCGCGTTCGAGAAGCTACGGCTCGTGCGGAGGCGGACCCTTCGTTGCGTATTGGGGTGAGGCACGCAGCTGCGTTGGAGGTGCTGTTGTCAGGCAAGTCTTGTGCGCAGCTTCTTCGGAGCTGCCTGACTCTCGTGGTGTCTACGTCCCTGGCTCGGGAGTGCTGCGAGGCCCTGGTGGAGGTGGAAGGGGTCCCGAAGCTGCTCGCTGTCATTCGTTCCTGCAACCGCAGTACCCCTCATATGGGGCTCCTTCGACTCGTGCTCCGCGTCTTGAGCTACGTCACGGCGCACCCGTCCTTGCTTCCTGCCTTGGCCGAGGCCGAGGGTGCCGTGGAGACATTTGTGGAGCTGCTGCAGACGTACCGGCCGGACGACCACACCTTTTTGCCGGCGGGGAAGTTGCTGTTGAGTGCGTGCGAGAGCGAGTGTGCAGTCCAAGCGCGGGTGGATTTGCATCATCCCAACGTGCAACGACGTCTTCAGGGTTCGTTACGACTGCTAGAGCGGAAGGCGGAGGTGGAGAAGAAGAGCAACAGCAGGACGATGACGACGCGCGTTCCCAAAGCAGGAGGAAAGGAGGTGGGATTGGCTGGGCCTATCCGTGTATTGCGCAGCATTTTGAGTGTGACGGCGGCAGGGAACGGTTGAGTAGGTAGAGAGCAGGAGGATTGTAGGAGAGGTGGTAGAAGGAGGGGATGGGAGGATTGTTATGAAGGCAGTTAGAGCGATTGACTGAAGGAAAATTGAAAATAGAAACCAAGTGTACATACGTAAAGAAACGACTAAGAACAAGAACGATGGCATTTTCCCACGTATGAATCTGCATTTCTTTGTTTACCCTCTCCTTTTTGATTTACCTTCTGTCTGTTTGGCTATGTCTTACCGTTTTGTGCACCTTATCCTATATGAAGCTCCTTTTGTAGTTGTTGTTGATTGTGCAGGGCAAGGGCATATTATTTGGCTGCCTTCTTTGCGCGCCTTTCTCCTCCTTTTTCTTCTTGTTTTAACTCTTTCCTTCTCGCTGCTGTTATTATTGTTGTTGTCTTGTCTTGTTCTATGAAAAGTTTTCTTTTTTAACGTCTTATTGCTGATGCTCTTTCTCTCTGGCTGTACGAACACTCTTACACACTCACACGATAAACAAGACATATGTCCCTATTTTATTCGTCGAAAGCAAAAAACAACGAGGCCATCATTCTCCTTTTCTAGAGCGTCATTAAGTGGAAAAGGAGTGGAAAATTAACAAGACGCACTCGAGGTTCAATACTACCGACGAAAAGGACGAAGGAAAATTATACTCTTACCACCACCACTAACACGAATTCCGAGAAAACATAAACACACACAATTTATTGATGCTCGTTCTTGTATAAAGATCAAAGGAAAGAGCCAAAGCCAACGCCTTTCTAGCGTCAACCATGGCCGTGGAACATAAGCCTCAGCAGACTCTTATTCACACACACACACACACACACACACAGACAGACACAGCAACACGAGGCCTCTTCTCCCTCTCTAGTCGCTCCCCCCCCCTATCTTTACACAGATGACGACTTGGTCTCCGCTGTGCTGCTGCTGCTACTACTGCTGCTGCTGCTGCTCGTTTGCTGCATCAGCGAGTTCCCCACCCTCATGAAAGCCGCTCGCGAGATCCTGGGTATCTCGTAGATATTCTCAAAAAACGACCTCGGCGCCTGCCCTCCTCCTCCTTTTTCTCCTTCTCCTCCTCTCCCTTCCTCACTACTCCTAATCACCTCCTCCTGAGGAGCAGGAGGAAGGGAGGGAGGGAAGAAATCAATAGGGGTCTTACACGTCGGACAGCTCCTAGTATGACACGCCTCATAAGAAGCTGCTCCTCTCAACCACACATCCAAACACCGTTGATGGTGAATATGCTGACAAGCCGGCAACTCCCTCACCACATCCCAAGGCGTGAATCCCTCCAGACAAATCACACACAGATGCCTTCCACCCTCCCCTTCCTCCACCTCCCATTCCTCTCCCTCCACCCTAACCCCCTCCTCCTCCTCCATCACAAAGAAAGCCTCCTCGTCCTCCTCATCCACCAAAACACCCAATCCCAACCGCTTACGACGACGACGGATCATCAACTCTTTATAGACCGTAGAAGGCAATTGCAGTAATTCCGAAGGACCAACATGCCGTGTCCTAAACCTCTCTTGACGCGCTAGGTCCATCTGGGTGAGAGAAGGCCGACCCGTAGAAAAAGAAGGTTCCCAAACCAAATCTTTGAAACCACGCGTGGCGGGGGCATGACGAAAGACACCGACGTATGCGCTTTTGTTGGGGAGGAGGAGGGAGGAGGTGGAGGAGGAAGAGGAGGAGGAGGGGCGGGAGGAGGAGGAGGAAGAGGTGCCGAGGCCACTTAAGCCGATGCTCCCGCTTCGGAGGCGTCGGGGAGTGGTGCTGGCAGAGGAAGAGGTGGAGGACGAGTAGTATATGAGGGCAGGGGAGCCGAGGGGTGTGCTGTGGGGGAGGGAAACGGGGGAGGGGTTACGGTGAGAGGGTATGTGTGACATTACACGAGGTACAAGATGGAGTTTAAAAACGACGCGCCCGTCAATTGACCCCTACTCCTACCCTTGGGATCGTGGTGGGTGGTGTGTTGCGGTGTGAACTGTGTGGCGTGAGAATTGGGTGCCATCAGAGGGGAACGTAGCGCCCCTTTACTCCTCCCGCCACAAGCAACAGAACATGAACTTTTGCCCCTCTATTCCAACCCCTACCTACCGGCACAAGTGCGGCGAGCCCGCCATGGAAGGGACGCTGCTGTTGCTGAAGGGCGACGAGGCATGGTGGTGGTGGAAGAAGGGGTGGTGGTGATGGTTGTGGTGTGGCAAAGGTGAAGCCCCCAGCTTGGTGCCTCCGCGAAAGGATTGGGACTGCACGTGCAGCCTCCGCCATTTCTCCTCTTCCATCGGCATGGCCCCTCGAAAAGGCTGGCGCCTGTGCCTATATATGTGCGTGTAGGAGAGGGATGCGTGAGGACGGGTGCCCGGGAAGGATTGTTGCAGTAGGAACAAGGCACAGAAGGGAGGCAGGAGAGTTGATGCCGTGTCATCCCCGCACTAAGGAAGGCCGCGGCTCGGTGCAACGCTCTGAAAAAGCAAGCCACGCTTGAGGCCCAAGAAGCCTGACCTTTGGCCAGACACAGGGGCCTAGCTGTTTGCACTCTCTTTCACTTGCGGTGGCGCGTGGGATGAGGCACACACACGAACAAAAGAAAGTGTGCTTGAGGCAGCACGCTTGAGCTTCAGGCAGGCACGAGCCCCCCCAATTTTAGTCGGGCTGCGCAGCGAAGGCAATTGAGCGAAGGGCATCTGCCACTGCCACGGCCCATGCAACGACCGAGGAGGGGCTTGGGCAGTGTTTGTGTGTGGTTTACTCGTGGGTCTGTTTACATTCTTTAGTGCTTGGTGTGTGCTTTGCTTATTTATTTAGTGGAGTGCTTTTTCCTGAGGCCGTTTTGTCCAATCAGTTGTTCCGTTACTCCATGAACCTCCTCCTTCTTCATTTCTAATTTAGTTTACATCTCTCTACATACATATCGACAATTTTTTTCAGACAGCTCCATTTGTCAAACAACCTGATTGCAAAGTCAAAAAAAGGACGTTTCTTGACCCCCCCTTCTCCAAGGTTTTCAGCCTCCCATCCTCCCTTCCCTTCTCTCAGTCACTGATGCCCCTACCACCCCACGACCCCATCTTCACCCCCAAGCCTCAATAGCATCAATTCCTCCTTCCCCACCCTTACACTCCCATCCTTGCCCTTTCTCTCACCACGGCGCCCCTCCTCTTCCACCACCCCGCATCTCCCGCCACGCCAATCGCGATAAGGCCACCGCCCCCACCACACTCCCGCACGCTAGCAAATAAAACACATGCAGCAAATCACACTTCGTCGTTCCTCCCTCCTCCTCCCCCTCCCCCTCCCGACTACAGGACGCCAAATGCCCGACCAGCGCCTGCACAGTCGCCGCC
>Ga0105053_10004657_pt1 | contig 20054 bp, 18 predicted proteins | sample BON01_FD_78093 | JGI IMG/M metagenome (GOLD analysis project Ga0105053, IMG submission 78093) | Freshwater microbial communities from Lake Bonney liftoff mats and glacier meltwater in Antarctica - BON-01 | ecosystem: Environmental > Aquatic > Freshwater > Ice > Glacier meltwater | place: Lake...
GCCGAGTCGGTCGACGACGCCTGGGATCGCGCGCAAGCGGCCCCTGGGGATGAGGCCGATTCGGGTCACGGCAAACGCAAGCGACCGCGCCGCATTAGCTCGTCCCGGGGCTCGAGCTCGGGCAGTGGATCGCGTTCGCGCCCGTCGGCGGCGCAGGGGGTGGCATGGGCGGCATTGCCGGAGGTGGCGGCGCTGCAGGCGGACTACACCGACGCACACCTCGACCGTGGCACAACCTCGGACCGTGGCACACCTCGGTTGTGGCACACCTCGATCGCGGCACACCTCGATCACAGCACACCTCGGTTGTGGCACACCTTGGTTGTGGCACACCTCGATCGCAGCACACCTTGATCGCGGCACACCTCGACCGTGGCACACCTTGATTGTGGCACACATCGGCCATCGGTCACCAAGCACACGGGACACCTCGGCCAAGGCACATCGGCCACCGACACACCTCCTGAAGGGGACTCGGTCACCAAACACATGGGACACTTCGGCCAAGCCACATCGGCACCAAGGTCGCCAAGCACACGGGACACTTCGGCCAAGCCACATCGGCACCAAGGTCGCCAAGCACACGGGGCACATCGGCCACCGACACACCTTCTGAAGAGGTCGGAGCGGACAGATGCCACATCGCTGTCGCGCTCGGACACCAGCGGGGAGAGGCGGCCGAGGGCTTCCGAATCACGGCCCCGCTCCCCCCGTGGATCGTCATCGCACCCCATCCCGTCCATGTCGCCCCCCCCCTCGTCCAAGTCGTCGCCGTCCTCGCCACCCTCGTCCTCGCAGTCTTCGTCGTCCTCGCCCTCGTCCTCATCCTCGTCGTCACCCTCGTCCTCCTGCCCCCTCGCGCCGCGGAGGGCACCACCAGGGTGCCCGACGGCCGCGGCCTCCCCGTCGGTCTCCCCGTTGGTCTCCTCGTCGCCTCCGCTGTGGTCTACATCGCGAAACCGGGGCTCTGATCGCACATCGGAGGCGGCCCCGACTCGGCGGTGGCGTGGATTGTGCCAACTGGTGCCCTCCTCGTCCTCTTCGTCCGATTCGGTTGCCGGTTCCTCTGGCACCGGGGACGGCGGATCGGGCCGCTCGCGCATCGCCTCTCGGATGGCGAGAGGGTCGTCCGACACTCGAGTATTCTCGGGGTTGGCCAGCGCGACGTAAAGCCAGATGTCGGTGGCGGAGACATCGGACGCCTCGGACATGAGCACAGCGTCCGGTTATTACGCTGCAAATGTTTTTGCGCGCGTCACAGGGCCGCGCGGCCGCGCACATTCATTCGCCAAAGTGGGCGCAGCACTGGCCCCAGCATCCGGATCCCCGGTCACGCGTCCGCTGTGGTACGACGGGGGGCGGCAGGGCGGCAGGGGCGAAGTCTGTGCGACGCGGCGTGCTCGGGTGTCAGTTTTCAAACCGCCGCGTGCAGATCCAGGGCCTCTCTCCCGAGCTGCGGGTTGATCCACCCGACGCCGCGCCCAATGACAGCCGCCAGGAACAAGCGACGCCGCGCGGCCGTAGTTGGAGACTCTGGCGATGGCAACGAGGAAAACGACGAAGACGAGTCGCTCGTGTTTCGGCGCGCGTCCGCCGTCTTTTTTCATACCGACGTCATCAAGGCGAGTGTGCTGCGCCTGGCCAACCTCCTCCACGCCGCGGCGGTCTGCGCGCTGAGTGCGCGGGCGTCGCCGCTCGACTCGCCGCGCGTGACGTTATATATACACAGCGAAGGGGGTGATGTGCACGCTGGCCTCAGCGCCATGGCGCACATTGCCAATTGTGTGCTCCCGGTGGTGGCCATCGCCGATGGCCTCGTCGCATCGGCGGCTACGCTGCTCCTGATGGGCGCACACGAGCGCTACGCCTTCCCCAATGCGAATGTCCTGTGCCACCAAGTTCGCGCCGACTGCAGTGGCAAGCTGCAGGATGTGCGGGACGACGTGGCCAACGCCGAGCTCCTCACCGAGACGATGGTGGCGGTCTACCGCGAGCGCACGCTGATGGGCGAGCAGCTCATCCGCCGCTTGCTCCGGCGTGAGCTGTTCCTCGGCACCGAGCAATGTGTGCGCTGGGGGATTGTCTCGGTCGTCCTCGCGGCCCCTCATGGGTGGGTCCCTACACGGGTCGCGGCGCCGCGCCTCGTCCCCACTCGAGCCCAGGGGGGCCGCGCCGCAGCCACTGCGGCCGCCGCCGTCGCCGCCACGGCCGCCACCAACGCCACCGGCGCGCCTCAGCCGCAGTCGACCTCGTGCATGTAGGTGTCGCCACTCAGCTGCACCTCGTCGTCCCGAAAGCTGCATGAGGCGGCCGCGTACGCACTGGCACCGCGCGATTTCGCCGCCAGGGCTGTGATCCCGGCCACCGCGCCGCCGAGCAACAGCCCGGGGCCGCTGAGGAGGGCGAGGCCAAAGCTCCCGGCGATGCCAAGTGAAGTGGCGCCGGCACCCACCACCTCGAGTACGCTGGTCATGGCCATGAGGGCCTTTGTGGCGGGGCACTCCTTGGTGAAGACGGTGAACTGCCCGGTCACGATGGCGAGGATGCGCACGGGGCTGCGATCGGTCCCATTGTAGCCCTTGGCCACCGCGCACAGCCCGCCCTCGAACAGCCAGTCGGCCACTGTGCGCGTCAGCGGGGCGCGCTGCTTGCAACGCGCCATGATCGACGTGGCGAAGTGGGCCTCGGTGGGCAGCAGCCATCTGAAGGGGTTGACGGGCGAGTTCCACTCGGCGTAGCTGGCGCAGAACACGGCGGCTTTCCCCGGCAGACCCGGGCCAGACCAGTGGAGCTGCGTCAGCATCCCGCCCCCCCCGTGGAGGGGGGGGGGGTCGGGGGCCACACGGTACACGCGCGCCAACTTTTCGAGGGTGGCGCCACGCGGTACACTTGCGGCACCGGGTACTGCCACCGACCCCTGACCGAGGTGTGGCCGAGGTGTGGCCCATTCAGGAGGTGTCTTGACTCCCCGTGTGTTTGGTGACCGAGGGGTGGTCGAGGCGTCCTGAAGGGGCCACACCTCGGCCACACCTCGGCCACACCTCGGCCACACGACACACCTCTGTCACGGCACACCTCGGCCACACCTCGGCCACACCTCGGCCACACCTCGGCCACACCTCGGCCACACCTCGGCCACACGACACACCTCTGTCACGACACACCTCGGCCACGCGACACACCTCTGTCACGGCACACCTCGGCCACGCGACACACCTCGGCCACGTGACACACCTCGGCCTCGGCCACATGACACACCTCGGCCATTGGTCACCAAGCACATGGGAAACTTTCTGAAGTGGACAAAACACATCGGCCATCGGCCACCAAGCACATGGGAAACTTCCTGAAGGGGCCAAGGCACATCGGCCATCGGTCATCAAGCACACGGGAAACTTCGACTAAGAAACATCGGCCATTAGTCACCACACACACGGGAAACTTTGGCCAAAACACATCCGCCATTGGTCACCAAGCACACGGGAAACTTCGGCCAAGACACATCGGCCATCGGTCAAACACACGGGAAACTTCGGCCAAGACACATCGGCCATCGGTCAGCAAGCACATGGGAAACTTCCTGAAGGGGCCAAGGCACATCGGCCATCGGTCATCAAGCACACGGGAAACTTCGACCAAGAAACATCGGCCATTGGTCACCACACACACGGGAAACTTTGGCCAAGACACACATCTGCCATTGGTCACCAAGCACATGGGAAACTTTGGCCAAGAAACATCGGCGATCGGCCACCAAGCACATGGGAAACTTCGGCCAGTGCACATCAGCCATCGGTCATCAAGCACACGGGAAACTTTGACCAAGAAACATCGGCCATCGGTCACCACACACACCGGAAATTCGACCGAGAAACATCGGCCATCGGTCACCAAGCACATGGGAAGCTTCGGCCAATGCACATCGGCCATCGGTCATCAAGCACACGGGAAGCTTCGACCAAGAAACATCGGCCATCGGTCACCACACACACGGGAAATTCGACCGAGAAACATCGGCCATCGGTCACGGGAAACTTCGGCCAAGGCACATCGGCCATCGGCCATCAAGTACACGGGAAACTTGTGCCAAGACACATCGGCCATCGAATACCAAGCTCACCGGAAACTTCGACCAAGACACATCGGCCATCGACACCAAGCACACGGGAAACTTCGGCCAAGACACATCGGCCATCGGTCACCACACACATGGGAAACTTTGGCCAAACCACACCGGCCAGTTGTCACCAAGCACACGGGAAACTTCGGCCAAGGCACATTGGCCATCGGTCACCACACACACGGGAAACTTCGGCCAAGACACATCGGCCATCGGCCACCAAGCACATGGGAACCTTCGGTCAAGGCACATCGGCCATCGGTCACCACACACACGGGAAACTTCGGCCAAGACACATCGGCCATCGGCCACCAAGCACACGGGAACATTCGGCCAAGACACATCGGCCATCGGTCACCAAGCACATGGGAAACTTCGACCAAGACACATCGGCCATCGGTCACCACGCACACGGGAAACTTCGGCCAGGACACATCGGCCATCGGTCAGCACACGGGAAACTTTGGCCAAGACACATCGGTCGGCCATCGGTCGCACACAGGAAACTTCGGCCAAGACACATCGGCCATCGGTCGCACACGGGAAACTTCGGCCAAGACACATCGGCCATCGGTCACACACGGGAAACTTCGGCCAAGCCACATCGGTCGGCAATCGGTCGCACACGGGAAACTTTGGCCAAGACACATCGGCCATCGGTCACACATGGGAAACTTCGGCCAAGGCACATCGGCCGTCTGTCACCAAGCACACGTGAAACTTCGGCCAAGACACATCGGTCACCAAGCACACGGGAAACTTCGGCCAAGACACATCGGCCACCAAGCACCCGGGAAACTTCGGCCAAGGCACATCGGCCATCGGCCACCAAGCACACGGGAAACTTCGGCCAAGACACATCGGCCATCGATCACCAAGCACACGGGAAACTTCGACCAAGACACACCGGCCTCCGGTCACCAATCACACGGGAAACTTCGGCCAAGACACATCGGTCATCGGTCACCAAGACACACCGGAAACTTTGGTCAAGACACATCCGCCATTGGTCACCAAGCACACGGGAAACGTCGGCCAAGGCACACGGAAAACTTCGGCCAAGGCACATCGGCCACGGCTCGCTGCGCGTCGACCGTGTCACCACCAGCCACGCTGGCGCCCCCCGAGGACACACCTCGCCAACAGGGTGGCGTCGGCCAGTGGGTCGTGCAACTTGCCCTCGAACGGTTGCCTGTAGAGGGATGTGTACAGCTCGTGGCATGTCGGCGATTTGGCTCGCCCTGCGCGACCCTTGAGGCCGCAGTGGATGGCACTTGCGCGCATCGTGCAAGCCACCTCGCCCCCCTCACACCCAGGGCACGGGGCGCCTGGCACGGGGCGCCACAGGGCGCCTGGCACGGGGCGCCACAGGGCGCCTGGCACAGGGGCGCCTGGCACGGGGCCGCCTGGCACGGGGCCGCCTGGCACGGGGCCGCCTGGCACGGGGCCGCCTGGCACGGGGCCGCCTGGCACGGGGCCACCTGGCACGGGCCACCTGGGCCACATGCGGGCCTGCGAGGTGCGGTCCGGTGCGGCCACCGGGGTGTGGCCACAGGGTGCACACATTTGGAGTGGCCATGGGGGCCATGCCGTGCGGCCTCGGCGAGCGCGGCTCGAGCTTTTCACCCTCGTTGTACTCGGGCTTGGGCTCTCAGGCTCAGGCCCGCACACATCTACGCACCCATAGCGAGTGGGAAAGAGGTCAACCCCGGGGTGTTCGGCGAGGAAGGCGGCGAGGGTGGCGGAGACGGGGGGGGCGGTGAGTTGGACGCACGTCTTTCCAGGGCAACACATCGTGTGGCGACAATCCTCGTATAGCTGAGGGAGGCACTGTGCGACGCACACGCCGCGGTCGCACTCGTCGTTGCCACAGCAATGGCTATCCTGGGTGCACGCTGTGCTGCCGCGCTCGAAACAACAAGTGCCGGTGCCGGCGCCCGGCTCCTCCCAGCATGTGGCACGTGGGTCCCCGCAACAGTCGCCCTGCGCGGGCTCACAGGGTGCGCCCAGGTTAATGTCACATTGGCACACCCTTTCGGAGTTGCACCGGAGTTTGGATTCACAGCAGCCGGAGGCCGCGCACGATTCACCGCGCGCGCCGCATGGCACCCGGCACTGCCCATCGCGGCACACCAGCTCGCCTGCGCAGCAGTCGCCCGCGGCGCACAGCGCGCCCAGCTCCCCGCACGGCGCTTGGCACTGCCCCTCGCGGCACACCAGTCCGGCGGTGCAGCAGCCGGAGGCCGCGCACGGCGCCCCTTGCGCCCCACACGGCGCCTGACACGACCCGTCGCGGCACACCAGCCCATCGGCGCAGCAGTCGCCCGCGGCGCACGGGGCCCCTTGCGCCCTACACGGCGCCTGACACGACCCGTCGCGGCACACCAGCCCATCGGCGCAGCAGTCGCCCGCGGCGCACGGGGTCCCTTGCGCCCCACACGGCGCCTGGCACGATTCGTCGCGGCACACCAGCCCATCGGCGCAGCAGTCGCCCGCGGCGCACGGGGCCCCTTGCGCCCCACACGGCGCCTGGCACGATTCGTCGCGGCACACCAGCCCATCGGCGCAGCAGTTGCCCGAGGCGCACGGCGCCCCTTGTTGCCTACATGGCGCCTGGCACGATCCGTCGAGGCACACCAGCCCATTGGCGCAGCAGTCGCCCGAGGCGCACGGCGCCCCTTGCGCCCCACACGGCGCCTGACACGATCCGTCGAGGCACACCAGCCCATCGGCGCAGCAGTCACCCGAGGCGCACGGCGCCCCTTGCGCCCCACACGGCGCCTGGCACAATCCATCGCGGCACACCAGCCCATCGGCGCAGCAGTCACCCGAGGCGCACGGCGCCCCTTGCGCCCCACACGGCGCCTGGCACGATCCGTCGCGGCACACCAGCCCATCGGCGCAGCAGTCGCCAGAGGCGCACGGGTTGCCAGCGGCCACACACTCCCTGCACCATTCGCCGGTGCACTTGAGCTAGATACAACAATCGTCCAGGGACGCGCACGATGCGCCGACGGCCTGACACGAGATCTCGTCGTCAGCGGACTCTGTTCCCGTGCCCGTGGCCACTTGGGAATTGGTCAGACTCGCCTCGGTGCCGGTGCCCGTTCCCACCTTGGTGCCGGTGGGCTCGACCAGAGCCGCCCTTGTGCCCGTGACGGTGGCATATGGCGCACCCGCGTCCGAGCGCAAGCGGTTGCTCACCAAGATCGCGACCAGAATGGCGATGCCGATGATCGTCGCGAGGACGACGACGCCACTGAGAATCTTTCCCTTTGGTGGCATGATTTTTGAATTGACAGTGCACTGGCGACAAACCAGTGCCACGGGGGTTGCTACCATGTGGGTTGAATCTTTTTGTCGGCCGACGACCCGTCGCCACATGCAACGACTGGGCTTGCCCCCCCCCCCCCCCCCCCACACCACCACCACCCTCCCCCCCGGCAGTTTCAATGGCACAACAGTGCGCGCTCGTTCAATCCGCAGGCCCGGTGGAGACCGCTCAACTCGAACACACGCAGGCCGGGGGCGCTGCCGAGCGTGGCGCTACAGAAGAGTACGTGCAACCCGGTGAGGCGGCCGCGCAGCCCAGCGACGGCGCGCGACGCGGCGGTGCGCGGGCGCCGGAGGCGGTGGCACTCGTCGAGCAGAAGCAGGCCACCCCCGGCCCCGCCCGTCCCCTGTGCACCGCCGAGCCAGGCGGTCGCCTCCGCCGCCCGGCCACCCACGAGCTGCGCGTATGTGATCAGGCGCAACCCATCAGCCTCGGCCCCAGTGGCCCCGGCCCCAGTGGCCCCCCCAGCGCCGGCCCCAATGGCCCCGCCGGCCCCGCCACTGGATTGGTCCACGGGCCAGTTGGTGGCGACGGCGTCGGCACCCCACACCGCCTCCACCTCGCGCCGCGCGGGCGCGCGCAGCGCGGCGCTGGCGGTCACCCACAGGACCCGGGTGGCACCGTGCTGCATGGCGACGGCCGCCAGCACCCGGCTCTTGCCAACCCCGGGGCCGTCGCCCAGCCAAAATGCGCCACGCGTCACTAGGGCCGGGCACGCCCGCCGGACGGTCCGCTCCTGCAGGGTCGACAGTGCTCCTCGCGCCACGGCGGCGAGTGCCGCTTGGCCGAGTGTGGAGCCCACGCCCCGTGAGTGGACTGCGGCAAGCGCGTTTGATTCGAACACCGGAACTGGGTGGTCCGCAGGACCCGCAGCTCGGGCGAGTGGCGGCCAATCGTCTTCTCCGGCCAGCATTGCCTTCTCCCATGCCGGTGGCAAATTCCCGCGTCAGCTGTGACCGCAGCGACACCTACGAGCTCAATGCGCCCCCGGCCGCCCAGGCGCACACGCCCGCACTCCTGGCCGCGCAGGGCTTTTTTTTATCGGGGGGGGGAGTAACTGCCCATGGGCACTCGTGTTTCGGGTTCAGGGTTAACCCTATCCCGTAACGGTCTGTCCGTAAACTATTCCAATGTGGAACAGTCCGGCACTCGGGTTTGAATCCCCGCACCGTTAATAGAAACTAGGAATCGGTCAAGTGTCCATGAGCGCGTCGGTCCTTTGCCACCCAGCGGGCTGGCGGAGATGAGAAGGTCGAGAGGAGCGTGGGGCGAGTCCATTGGCCATGCATAGGAGGATGTTCATGCAGGCGAGTTCGTCGCGGTCGGTCTCTCTTCCCAGATCTAAAAATGGTTGGATCGCGCAGCACAGGTTGATCGACCCGCGGTGCCCGATGTGTCGTCGGGGGCGGCGGCTTGCGTCAAGTGGCTGCGGACGGCCCGCATTGGGCACGTCCTCGAGTTTGCACGTGCCACAGGGGCACATCTTTGAAGTATAGAACTCGCTGATGATGGGGGTTGGGCCGCGCATCGCGAGCTCCCGTGCAAACGGCTTCTTGGGGAACCCACCGCTGAACATGCCGTCGCCGAGGGCGACGATGCGCTTGAGCTTCACGGGGGGCGCGACGCCCTCGGCAACGGAGGCCCTGGAGGCGGCGCGATGGCGCCGGTTGTCCACCGCCCGCGTCGACCAGATCTTGTCGGCCAAGCGCGCAAGCGCGCGCATCCGCGTGCGCGCTTCGCGCCACCTGTGCACGGCCCGCATCGGGTTGAGGAGGCGAGAGATGAGGAGCTCGGCCTGCTCGAGGGTGGCCTTGAGGTAGGTGCGGAAGCTGGCGAGGTTGGCCGTCTTCTTGCGGCCCGGGTCGTCGGGCTTGCAGTAGGCCTCGTACTCCGGGTCGGTGGCGCGGGCCTGTGCCTCTCGTGCCACACCCTCCGTTCGCCCAGACTTCTTGTCCCACTTGGCCCTGTTCACCGAGAAGAAGGCGCGCTTGTTTGTGGCCAGGTACGCGGCCAGTTTGGCCGAGTCTTGGCACTGGGACAGTGGCACGGTGGCGGCCTGCACTGGAACCACAACGCCAGGGTTGATCGCCACAAGCTCGACCTCGGCGCTGCCCTTGGGCACCTTGAGGTCGTGGCGCCCCTCCTTGTCGAGGTAGATGCCCGTGACGGCGGTGGTCGCGTCGACTCGGGCGGGCTTGGTCCACGCGTACCCCTTGGAAGCGAGAGCGTCGATGTTGGGGGTCTTGATGCGAGTCACGCTCGCAAAGGTGACGCAGAGCTTGACGCCATTGGTGCGGATGGACACCGGGATCCACACCTCGGCATTCTTCTTGCCCTTGAACTTGCGCACATCCACGAGCTGGGCAAAGATGGCCGTCTCGAGATCGCGGTGCACGGCGAGCGCCTCCTTGGCGCTATCCAATGTGCGATCCAGCTCCGCAGTCTGCCGGTGCACCTCGGCGGGTTGCGACATCGGGGTGGCCTGATCGTCGCAGGTGGCATCCGGGTCATCGCAGGTGGCATGCGGGTACCCGTGCTTTTTGCGGTGAGCCTGGTAGCGGTTGCGAGCATTGTCCACTGCTGTATCCAGTCGGTTCCCTTCGTCAAAACACGCCCGGATGGGCTTCATCGCAGCGGCCAAGCCGGCGTCCGCCTCCTCGTATCGCCCCGCCTCGAATGCACCATCGGCCTCAGCGAGTCGATCCATTTTTCCCGGGAGCCAGTCCGTGAAGAATGAGCCGAGCGCGGTCCCCTCGAATTGCACCAAACGCGACTGCAGGCGCTGCACAGGTAGGAGCGAGAAGGCCTTGGGCACCGTGACCTTGGCCGCTTTCCAGAGCTTGAGGTGCGCCTCCTTCGAGGCGCAGACCTCGACCGCGGGGCCCCACTCGAGCTCTTCGACTGGCACCGCGTGGTGGTCGATGAGTACACCTACAACTGCGAGCGCGACCGCGTCGCCATCGTCGGGGGCATCGCCGCCCAGTCGCGCTGGGTGCTCAGCGGCACACCCGACGTCTCGTCGTTCCGCGCCGTCGCCGACCTGGGCACCTGGCTGCGCGTCAACCTCGGCCGCGTCACCGTCGGCGACCTGCCGCCTCACATGCGAAAACGAGCGTCGCCCGTGCAGGCCTTCGAGTACTTTTGCGAGCGCACCTCGGCCCACTGGCATGCCGAGCGCGCAGCGGTCGCGCGCAACTTCCTCGGCACATTTGTGCGCCAGAACACAGCCGACCTCGGCGAGATCCCGTGCACGTGGCACACAGTGCCGCTGCTGCTCCCACCCGACGAGCGCTCCCTGTACTCGGAGCTCGAGGGCCACTTGGTCGCCCTCGACCTCGTCGGGCGAGGTGGCGGCGCACGCGGCACGGCCGCAGGCGCCAGCGACCGCGAGGCGCGGCTGCGGCGCGCGCTCGCCGGCGCCGCGAGCGCCGACGAGGCGCTGCTCAAGCGGTGTGCACAGGGCGCGGCCGGCGGCGACGCCGCGGCCGTCGTGGCGCTCCGCGCGTCGCAGCTCGACGAGTGCGCGCGCGACGTCGCGCGCCTCGTTGCGCACGCGCGCGGCGCGATCGGCGCCTTTGACGCGGCGCACACCGAGCAGCCCGAGGCCGACCCCCGCCAGCTGTGGCCGCGAACGCACCTCGCCCAGTGGCTCAACCTCGAGGTGAGTGAGTGCGGCGACACCGACGCCGCAGCGCGGCTGCAGGCAGCCATCGCGGAGGGGCAGCGTGCAGACGCCTGCTTCGACGGCGCCGACGGTGGGTTGCCACTCGCCCTGGGTGACGCCATGGCCTGGGGGCGCGACAAGGTCCATGCGCTGCGCCGCGTCCAAAAAGAAATTGTAGGGCGCGTGCGCTCGCTGCGCTACTTTGAGGCCGTCCACCGAGCCACCGCCGGGGCGCCGTGGCCAGTCGGCCACGCTGTGCTCGCCACGTGCGGCCACACCGCTCCCCTGGAGGACCTGCAGCGGTGCGCGGTCCACGGCGCGCCCTGCCCGCACCCCGGTTGCGATGTGACCGCGCGTGCCGCGGCCGTCGTCGCCCTCGACCCCTTCCGACTCGGCGCACGGCCGGGCGCGACCGCGCCGGGCCCCGTTGCACATGGCGTCAAGCTCTCCGCCCTCTGCGCTCTGCTCGACGCCCTGCCAGAGGGCGAGGGCGCCGTCGTCCTCGTGCAGTTCGCCGACCTGCCCGACGCCGTGCGCAGCGCCCTCATCGGCGCCGGCCACGACGTCGCCTGGCTGCATGGCTCCGCCCGCCAGCGCTCGGACACTGTGGCCGCGTTCCAGCGCCAACGACCGGGCGACGGGCGCATCCTCTTGCTCAACGCCACCGACGAGTCGGCGGCCGGGGCCAACCTCACCAACGCGTCGCACTGCGTCTTCGTCCACCCCCTCCTCACCGACGGGCAGCACGACTTTGACGCCTGGGAGACGCAGGCCGTCGGGCGCGTGCGTCGCTACGGCCAAGTGCGGGTTAGGGTTAGGGTTAACCCGCATGTTCAACGCACAGGCCGGGGCCACCAGTAGCGCCCCGCCCCGAGCCACTCGGGTGCAGTTCACCGGCAGCATCGACGTGTGCTGCACCGGCGCCAAGATCCGCTGCGCCATGGCCAGGGTCGTGCCGTCCAGCTACCTCCGGGGCGACGTGCAGATTGTCCCTACCACCCGGAGTCAGCCCGGGCCATGCCAGCTCCAGGCGATGCAGAAGGTGCAGGCCGCCGTCGGCTTCCGGCCGACGGCTCGTGTAGTGTCCAATGAGGCGCCGACCGACAACCGCGAGAGCGCCGCCCGGATGGCCGGCGAGATGCTCAACGCGACCTTCTGCCTTACGCCGGCAGGCGATACCTGCGTCACCTCGCGTCTCTACACCGCCATCGCGGCCGGGTGCATCCCTGTGGTCATCTGCGATGGGCTGCGCGGCGCCTTTCCCAGTCGGGCGCAGTACGGCAGCTACTGGATCAAACTGGCCGAGCGCGACTGGATCCGCGACCCGGAGAGCGCGCTCCAACGGCTCCTCGAGATGCCGGCGGACGAGGTGGCGCGACGCCAGCAGCAGCTCCGCCTGCACCGGGCGGATGTGCTGTACGATGCCGAGGGGAGCCGGGTCGGAGCGCACGTGCTGGAGGAGGCGGCGCGGTGCCTGGCTAGGGGCAGGCCCCTCGACCACCTCTCTGACCGCAGCCGTTCCGGCCGCGCGGTCAAACCGGCGGATGCGCGGGGGGAGGCGGGGGGAAATCGCACTTGGCGGTCGCCAGGCGGAAACGGAGATCCGGCGCGGCCTGGCAGCAGCGGACGGGGTTTGTTGGAGCGCAGTGCAGACAGGCGCTGGCGCCCTCTGGACGGCGACGGCTGCAACTCGTTGGCGCAGGCTGTGGTTGGGCGCGCATCCAACGGTGGGAGCGGCGACCGCGGCTACGGTTGCGGGGCCCACCCAGGCGGCACTGGCGGCGGCGTGGGCGGCGACGACGCATTGCGTGACGCTGCACGTGCCAAGCATGGCAGCTCCGTACTTGCCGAGGTGCTCGGGAAGCTTCGCGCGGCGACCCCGCAGACGTGAACCCCAAGTGCCCCAGTCGAGGCGCAAGTCAGCTGCGACGTGTCGACGCTCCCCGGCATATCAGAGGACGCCCCCTCGATGTTCACGCAAATGGTGAGTGGATCCAAAAACGCAACACGGGTGTACGGGACGCCTTCTGAACCCAGCGACCCTGCCAAGGCGTCATTGCCCGACATGCAATGGTACCCTCCACCCCGGACCTCGCGTGTCGTGTCGAGGGACGATAACTGCTGCAGACTCGTCACTGTATCTGAATCGAATGCATGATCCTCCAACCGCGAAACTGCCGTGTGCAGATCGCCACTCGTTGCAAGACCAAGGAACGGCATTCCCTGACGGCACACCAGTCGAGAGTGCGAGTGTGGGAATTACATAGACAGAAGAAAATAGTGCATCTCTGTTCCCCCCACTCCCGTTTCACGGGGGAGGGGGGGGGAGGGGGGCATGGCCGACGTTGAACACGCGCCGCGGATGCGACGAGGCATGGGCGCGCACGCCAGGGCTCCCGTTCTGGCAGCGCCGCACCGGTGCGGTCGTCAAAAAACTTGCAGCTCTGCGTTGCCACGTGGACCCGAAAAAACTGACCTTCGAAGTTCGAGACGGCGCAGGCGGGTGCTCAAGCCGCGACCGCAGCCGCGGAATGCATCGTCTGCAAAGACCAGCGGGTGGACCGCGCGCTCGGCTGTGGCCACCTCTTCTGCCACCGTTGCGTCGCGGTACTCCGGCTGTGCCCGCTGTGCAAACAGGTCATCAGCGCGGCCGACATCTTGCGCATTTTCATATGAGGAGGGGCGAGCTGGTCGCCATGTCCGGCGCGACCGAGGTGTTTGTGGCCGACCTGTCCGAGGTGTGCCGTGGCCGTTTCAGGAGGTGTGGCCGCTCCAGGAGGTGCCCCCTTCAGGTGGTTGGTCGTGACTGCTTCAGGAGTTGTGGCCGATGTCGTGATCGAGGTATGACCGGACAGGGGTGTGGCCGATATGTCCGGGTCTAACCGGTGTGCCACCTTTGGGAGGTGTGCCATGACCGAGGTGTCTGAGTTGTGGCGTGACCTTGGTGTGACCGGTGTGTCAAGGTGTGCGATGAGCGATGGTTTTTTTGGGTGTGACCAGCTAGCGACGCTCCCGTGGTTGACCGAGATGAGGGCCAATGCGTACCCGATACGGTGTGAGCCACACTTGTTGAGAGGCCCAAACCCCACATCCGTCGCAACAGAGCTCTTGAATTACCACCAACTGCAAGGTATTCCCGGTATCCATGGGTTGATTCATGATGCCCTGTTGAAAAACATTACTGAGAACGCCGAAATTGCAATGGCAATGCGAGCATTGCCGCATCCATATCAGACAGCCCAGATTGTCTCTAGACTATTCGCGTTGTTGAATTGCGCAATCCCAAACGGGCAAGACAATGTGCGGAAAACCCGAGCAGAAGGCTTCGCAAAACTGCACGAACTACAAATAAAGCAGGGTAAACACTTGCGTCCGTTACACGTGCCACCGGGGGGCATGGTGTCAGTCGCGAACGCGAGGGTGAACGCAAATGAGACAATGGCACTGGCCAGTGACACTCAAATACAACAATTGACAGCGATGCTGAACCGGTGTTCGCGTCAGGTCAGAACATTGGAGGGCGAGCTGAAGGCGCACTGCAATCAGCATATCTAGTAACAGCCACCTGTAGGAAAGTATACATCAATCAGGTTACCGGATGTCCGTAAACTCGAACACAAGGTAAAAACAAAACAGTGGAAATCGCCACGTGTGCGAGTTTCCCGTTTCGCCAACCACCCTGGCCGGGTGTCGACCGTTAGATTCTAGGATGCGCCATTGGTGCAGCCTCACCGGCCGACTACCCGGCTGGTCGCGCTCGCATGACTGGGTGGTGGAAGGGCGAGGCGACGCGACGCCAGGCGCAGCCGCTGCACGCCAAGGATTGGCCGTTGACCCAAGAGCTGATCGCAACGGGCGCCGCGCGCCGCACGCCCGAGGCTGACGCGAGCCGCGCGCCCATAGGTGCCTCGCGCCACACGCCCGCGCAAGCTGCGACTGCGCCGGCCGCGCCGCGCGCCGCACTGGACGCGGCGGCACGGGGCCTCGTGTGCCTCGGATCCCCGCCCATGGTGTGCACGACCCCCAGTTGCTGCCGGCCGCGTGACCACAGCGGGCTCCACACCACCGAGTCGTCCATGTTGCAGCCGACCCGGACCCGTGGAACCCGGCGGCGGCTGGCCACCAGCGAGCTCGGCGCTCTAGCGCCAGAGCGGGCCCTGGCGGTCAAACACGCGGCGCCCCCCCCGCTGCGCTCGCTCGCAGCGGCCGTCCACGTGTCATACAGCGAGGACGACGCGGTGCACCGCGAGCTGGTGCGCCTGCGCGCCTTCCGTGGCCCGGTGGCGGCCGTTGACATACCGTACGAGTCCGTTTGGACTGCGGTGGCGCTCATGGGCCTCAAACACGACGCGGCGCACCGCGAGCTAGTGCGCCTGCGCGCCGCCCTTGGCGCCGTGGTGCCCGTCAACATACCATACGAGTCCTTCTGGAACGCGGTGGCGCTCATGGACCTGAAACGCGACGCAGCGCCCGGGGGGGTCGCTGCGACCGCGAGGGCCATTGCGACGGCTGGCGCAGGTTGGCGCACCGGAACCCTTGGACCGGTGAGGACAGGCCGTCGGCTGCATCGACGCAGCGCAGCTGCTCGATGGTGAGCGTGCGCAGCGTCTCCACCACCCTCGCGGCGCACAGCTTCGGCCGGACGGCGCCCTCGCTCGGCCCGTTGCGCTCCATCTCGCTGCACTCGCTCTCGCTCGCTCCCGCTGCGCTGTCGCTGCTCTCGCTGCGCTCTCGCTTGGCTGTGCACTCGCTCTCGTTCGCGCACGTTTTGCTCGCTGCGCTCGCTCGCGGGGGGTCCCCCGGGTAACTCCGCTTCTTCTTCCCCATCGCGTCCCCAGTGGGGTTAGGGTGGTGCCTGGCCCCTGCCCGAGCGGCGCTGTAATGTGACGCCCCCCCCCCTTCCCCCTTCATGGGGGGGGGTCTCCCGTGGGTGGAGGCGCCCGGGCCCGTCTCCTGGGGGGGGGGGGGGGGGTGCCCCCGGGGGGGCCGATTGCATACCCCCCCCCTGTGAGGGGGGGGGGGGGGGGGGGCGGTGGCGCAAATGACGTACACGGCGGGCGCGACCGAGGTGTGCCACGACCTAGCCATGACCGAGCCACGACAGAGGTGTGCGACGACCGAGCCACGACAGAGCCACGTCCGAGGTGTGCCACGACCTAGTCACGACCGAGTCACGACCGAGTCACGACCGAGCCACGGCCGATGTGTGCCAAGACCGAGCCACGACCGAGGTGTGCCACGACCGAGTCACGACCGAGTCACGACCGAGTCACGACCGAGCCACGGCCGATGTGTGCCAAGACCGAGCCACGACCGAGGTGTGCCACGACCGAGTCATGACCAAGCCACAACCGAGGTGTGCCACGACCGAGCCACGACCGAGGTGACACCTCAGGCCATGCACAGATCGGACCACGGGACACCTCGGACCATGGCACACTTTGTGGCACATCCCGGATCATGGCCAACTCGGTGGCACACATCGGACCATGGTAGGGTCTGTTCGTAAATTCACACCTCGGACGCCTAGGCCACACCTTGGACACCTAGGCCACGCCTCGGTCACTACTCGGACACCTCAGACACATCAGACACCCCTCCCGAAGCGGTCACAGCGCAGCTCGGAAACATAGGCCATACCTCGGCCACGAGGCACAAAACCCCAGTGTACACCATTGCGATTGCCAAAACTGCCACGTAGCAAAGTGGATCAGGCAACGGTTTCCTGCACATTGGCTTGACTGTGTCAATCCAGCATACAGCATGCCAATTGCCGCTTGATATGGCGTCGCGTCTCAGTTTCTTCCAGAAGCCAACCCCGCCCCCGGCGGCCCCGGTGTAGTTGCGGCGATGAGCCCACCGCAGTACGTGCACATGGCCATTGTATGCGGCCCGTTCGAAGGCCTCACAACAATCCACACTCGAAATCATCTCGAGGGTCGTTCCCGTTGTGTGCGCTGTGCGCAAGTCACCCGGTGGGAATGTGGAGGTCAGCCAATCGAGCACATGGACATGGCCCTGGCTGGCTGCTTCGATCATCACATCTCCCAGTCTGATAATGGGCATCACATCAGCCTGCACCATCCACTCGAGCACATGCAGCTGGCCTGCATGGGCGGCGGCGCGGGTGCACTGGTCGATGGGGCAGCCTTGCTGCTGCAGCCACTGCAGCAGCTGCAGGTGTCCACCCTCGGCAGCCAGATCGCACAAGCGGACTGGCCGACGAGGGGCCGTCCTTTCCACTTGCCGCACTGCAGCCCGTGCAGAGCGGCACGTGCACTTGAACGTCTCTAGCTCGAGTCGACCTAGAAGCTCCACCACGCATACCAGCACGTCATGTGGCACCGTGTCCAAAAAAACCATGCAATCCGGAGGCCTTGGTCGCAAACGAATCTGACACGTGAGCGGTCGGTGGCGATCAGAACAACTCTCCGCATGTCCGCCATATGAGGAAGGCATTGTATACTCCAAACACGACGGGCATCTGAATGTGCCACAGGATGTGGGTGACACGGTACAGCTCCAAGTTCTTGTTCGTCGCCGCTTGATTGTCCCACCCTTTGAGGAGAACTCCAATGCCGATACCAAACCCCCATGTCCATACTTTCTCAGGCCATGTGATCCACGGGAGAAACAGATAGCAAAATTTGTATATCTGAAGCAAGAAGAGCAGCGGAGCTGTGGAACGGTCGGCGACATGTGCCCAGGAGGGAGCCCCCACATACAGCCCGTCGGAGCAGTAGGAAAGTACCCCCTGGAGAATCACCCAGGTTGCTTCGGCGGTACCGTGTGGGGAGGCTGGCCACCCGGGCGCAGCGTCCGGGCACCATATATTTTGGCACAGCATTTGGATGCCAAGGACGACGATACAGAACGAGGAAAGTGCGTACAGTGAGAACGGCAAATACAGCTCGTACCGCCAACCAGGTGGCAGCGAAGATTCGCGTTTGAACATCATCGTGCACGCTTGCAGTGGCAGCATGCAAATAGACGGATAGAGACAGCAATTCCACGTCGCTGATCTGCACTGGATGGCCGCCTGGTGCCGCATGTTCCATCGGAGCTGGAGACCAGTCATAGCGCGGGTCAACCCGCGCTGCGCCAGTCCATCCGTGGTGCTCTTTCAAATCTGACAAATCTTCGATCCGTATTCCGATCTCGAGTAAGAGAGTTGGGCCCACACCTCGGTCACGACACACCTCGGATGAGGTGTCCCAGGTGTGTTGTGACCACTTCCGGGGGGGTGACGTAACAGAGCTGTGGCCGCTTCGGGGGTTGTGTCGTGACCGCTTCAGGCGGGGTGTCATGGGTGTGGCGCCACGGACACGAGTGGCGCAATGGGCGTGGCGCCACGGACATGGGTGGCGCAATGGGTGTGGCGCCACGGACACGAGTGGCACAACGGGTGTGGCGGGTTAACCCGAACCTAACCATAACCCCTGAACCCGACACGCGTGGCGCACAGTGCCCGAGGTGTGTCGTGACCGAGGTGTGGCGCACAGTGCCCGAGGTGTGTTGTGACCGAGGTGTGTCGTGACCGAGGTGTGGCGCCACGGACACGAGTGGCGCAATGTGGCACTGCCGGCGCCAGCGGCGTTCAGCCCGACGCCGCGCCGTAAAAGGTGAGGAGCGCCACCGCCCAGTTGTAGAGCCGAGAGAGCGGGCCCGCGCGCGGCGCGCACACGTCGCGGTACAGCACGTTGACCACCAGCCGCGCGCCCGGCCCCAGCCGCCTGCGCACGCGGTGGCGCAGCAGGTCGGCGCGGAAGGGCACCATCTCGCTGACGGCCACGTGCACCGGCGGTCACGACACACCGGGGGGGGGTGTACGCATGGGTGAGGTCCGGGCAGTGCGCGGCCCGGCCAGACACCGCGTCAGCACGCGGGCGCCGCGTCGGCACGCGGGCGCCGCGTCGGCACGGGTGTCGTGTGCCCAGGCCACGGTGGTGCAGCACTTGAGCTCCGCCTGCGCGCCACAGCCCCCGTGCAAGCCAACTCCACCAAAAAATCTCTCAATAGACAAAGTCACATGGCGGCGTCCACGCCGTGGAAGCCCAACGCGGATTGGCAGCTCTCCGCGACGGGGCCGGTGTCCACAGCGACCCTCGCGGCCATCAACGCGCCGAAATGCGCGGCGCGCAGCTGGGCCTCGGTGGCCGGCGCGCCACGCCCCTCCCAGCCGCGCCGCTGCTCGGCCTCAGCGGCAAGCGCCGCCACACGCACCGCCTCGACCGCGACCTCGGCCTCGGCATCGCCCTCGGCCTCGGACTCACTCGCGCCCTCGGACTCGCTCGCGCCCTCGGACTTGCTGGCGGCCTCGGACTCGGACTGGCCCTTGGACTGCTCACTCGCCCACTCGCTCCCCGATTCGCTCGGCTCGCTCTGCCCGAGCTCGCTGCTGTCTGTGCTCTGCCCCCCAGTCTCATCAGCCCATTCTGCGATCGCGCCGCCCGTGGCCATGGGGCTGCACTGTGCAATGGAACGCGAAAAAAGAAACGGCTGCGGCGACGCGCCCTCGCCCAACCGCGACGATGCAGATGGACGCCCCGCACACCATGGGCAGCAGCGTGTGGCTGCTGCACCTGGCACCGGCGGGTGACGAGCGCAGCGAGCGCAGACAACACATGCGAGCGCGGCGAGCGCAGCAAACGCAGCGAGCGCGGCGAGCGCAGCGAGCGCGTGCAGCCAGGCGCAACCCCAGGCATGCGCGCGCGCGCCTGGGCCCCAGCGGCCAGGGGTGCACGTGCGACCAGGAGTGTGTGTGGACGGCCCAGGGGCACGGCTGCCTACGCCTGGGCCCAAGCGGCCAGGAGCTAGAGTGGTGGGCTAGCGTCGAGTGGGGCGATACCAAGCGGCGGGCCCGACGCGGCTGGGTGGCGGCTGGGAGAGCGGAGGGTGCACCCCGCTCTGCGCCACGCTTGCAAGCAACTCGGCCA
>Ga0105053_10004661_pt1 | contig 20043 bp, 15 predicted proteins | sample BON01_FD_78093 | JGI IMG/M metagenome (GOLD analysis project Ga0105053, IMG submission 78093) | Freshwater microbial communities from Lake Bonney liftoff mats and glacier meltwater in Antarctica - BON-01 | ecosystem: Environmental > Aquatic > Freshwater > Ice > Glacier meltwater | place: Lake...
CGGATGGTCAATCAAACAACAACCAGACACACCCGGCAGATACACAATCACCACACCAACCGGCACCCAACTCAACACCCAACACAACACCCGAAAACCAAACCCCTAACACCCAAAAACCAACCAACCAACCAACCAACCAACGGCTCGAGCTACCGAATACTCTGACAGAGAGTTACGAGTCACAGCAGGTCAGGTGCCTCAGCGCTCCGCTGCAAACACCGTCAGCCGCCTATCTGGGTAACGTGTCACGCTAAATTGCTAACCTTTGATTGATGCGGGGAGTTTGGATATCGATCACAGGAATCTTCTGTCTCATTGTCGCGAGCGGTTGTAGCTCCTCGCCGATAGTAAACTTTCCTGAAGGGCCAGCTACTGCTGTGAGCTCAGAACCAGCCGACGTGGTGGGTCCACTCCACATGCGTGGCCGAGACCTGGTGGATGCAACCGGTCGAGTGGTGCTCATCCATGGAACCAACGTGGTGAACAAGTCCGAGCCATTTCTTGCGCCCCTAGAAAACGGCTGGCTGGGTCCGCAGGACTTTGCCGAGTTCCAAGCTGATGGTTTTAACGGGGTTCGACTGGGCGTTTGGGCCGCAAAACTGATGCCCGCTCCTGGCGTTATCGACACGGATTACTTAGCTGCTGTGTCTGGCGTGATCGAGGCTCTCACGGCACAAAACATGTGGGTGCTCCTAGACTTCCACCAAGACGTGTTCTGGGGAATGCCGAGCTGGGCCACCTCTGCTCAGGCGCAAGCTCTGTCGCCAACTGCACCACCAGAAATTGCGGCAATCGTGGGATGGGGTGCCGCCTATTTGTCTCCACGCTCGCTTCGGCAGTGGAACGACTGGTGGGCCCAAGTTCCGGTCTCAGATGGCCGCAGCGCCATTGATCTGTATGGCGATGGCGTTTCGGCACTAGCCGAACAAGTCAAAGCCGAGCCAAATGTTATTGGTATTGACCTGATCAATGAACCCTTTCCTGGTGACAAATTCTTTGACTGCGTCACCTCGTGCGGTGGCCGCTACCGCCAGGCCGAAGCTATGTATACCGACTTGACCTCAAAGGTGCATGCAGTAACTCCTGACCTACCGGTATGGTGGTCTCCTTTCAATATCGGCGAGCCGTTCCCCGACACGCCAGCCCCGGGGGCCAATATCGGATACACGTTTCATGCGTATTGCTATGACACAGATGGCGGTGAACCAGTTCAGCCCGCCCCGGCTGCTTCGGCCCTCTGCGATGCAGTCTTTGGTTCAATTTTTGGGGCAGCTGAGTCAGTCAGCAGTCGTTGGAACTCCCCTACCCTTCTTGGCGAGTTTGGAGCTTCTCAGAGCCCGCTCAACTCAACTCGAACCACCCAGCTTGCCGACCAATACTTAATGTCTTGGATGCACTGGCATCACCCTGGGAACTGGTCCGAGGCAGTGCGCACTCAGCTAGTTCGCGCATATGCCCAAGCCACTGCAGGCACTCCACTCAGTCAACGCTTTGACCCATCAAGCGGCAAGTTTGAGTTCCGGTATCAGCCCGACGAGTTGCTGCTAGCGCCAACAAGCATTGTCTTGCCAGCGGCGCAATATCCGCTTGGCTATACAGCATCTGTTACCGGTGGTTCTGTTACCTCGGCCGCAAACTCCGGCCGACTTACTGTTGAACCAAACCCCGGTGCTAGCGAAGTTCGCGTTTCTGTTGCGCGGATCCAGCCCAACCCCTAGGGGTCAAAGAGCTACTGCAGTCCCCGACTCGCCCCACCGTCGACGATGATGGACGCCCCGCAAATAAAGTTTGCCTGCTCACTACACAAAAACGCAGCCACTGAACCAAAGTCGGCGGCAGTTCCCAACTTCGCGGCAGGAATCGAATGCAATAATTCTGCACTCTGCTCAGCAGACAAGTCTGCGTTTCTTGCAGTTTTGTGCGTCCCTGGCTGAATTGTATTAGCAGTCACACCATCAACTGCCACCTCTGTAGCCAGGTTCTTGACAAAGGCGGTTGTAGCAACTCTTGCCGCAGTTGAAGCAGCAAGAAAAGAAATCGGCTGACGAGCCCCGATTGAGGTAATCGCCAGAATGCGTCCCCAATGCTCTGCTCTCATTGCTGGGACCACCTCTAGAGCAAGGGCAATCGTAGAGAGGCAGTTCAACTCCAGAGCAAAGCGATACTGCTCAATGCTTGTTGCCGTGGCTACCCCAGGGGGCGGACCTCCAGCATTAGCCACCAGAATCTGGATAGGCCCACCTAATGCCTCGGCTGCGGCCTGAGCAAAACCCTGAGCGCCCTCGGAAGTAGACATATCTGCTTGGATACCAACAGCAGAAGGTCCAAGAGTTGCCAAAGCGGTTGCAAGCCGTTCAGGGTCACGGCCACAGATGGCGACCTGCACGCCCTCGTCTACCAAAGCCTGCGCTGTTGCCAAACCAAGACCAGCAGACCCCGCAGCAACTGCAGCGCGACGTCCAGCGATTCTAAGATCCATGTTGCACTCCCCGATTAATGCACTCAGAATTGATTCAGCGCTAGATGCTAGTTCCAGCGGTTGAAGACTCTTGACAGCAACGCAAACACCTAGGCAAATCCCGCAGAACTGCTAGTAGTCTTATGCTCTGCGTGCCACTTTACGCCTGCTAACAACACCGCCAGCTAGCAACACCGCCTATCGGCGACTCATACATACTCGCATCAGTTCGGTTCGAAGGATTTAACGTGTCTCTTATCAGCTTTGAACAACTCCAACGAGTTGTCACCGCATTTTCGCCAGCGGCTGGCTCGCCGGGTTCTCCCCTTGAGACCACGCAGTTCCTGCGCTCAATGCAGCCATCCCTTATGCCGCGTTCATCAATTCATCAGGGCGCTATGAGCGGACTCGCTATCTTGAGCGCAAGAGCAGCAAGCAATCGGGTAAATTACCTGGCAAATAGGATCACCCCCGACGAGGACTCGTTAACGCAACGCCTTGTTACTCGTGGGTTGCTCGCCGGTGTTGGCATCGGAATGCGCAAGTTCCCCAATGAGGATGACACCGCTTGGCCTGCAGCATTCTCACGCCTTACTGGCGAACTCTTAGAGGCTGGCGCTATCGGCGGCTTCTTGTATGAGGCAGTGACTGCCACACGCACGCGATCCTCTGCGTCAAGAAGTGGCGCCGTTGCCAACATGGGGATCAGCGCCGCAGCGTTGGCATTTGCGTTATTCCGATCCCGAGAAAACCTCAATGCACGCAGAGATTTCTTTACTGACGACTCCGACAAACTGCAGCTCACGTTGCCAAAGTCAATTGCAGTAGCCACTGTGATGACTGGCGTTGGAACAAGCATTGGCTTTGCGCATCAAGGCACTCGCAAAGGCATGGAGAGGTTCTATGGCCCCGGTTTTATTCGTACTGGACTAGCTCGCACCACAAATAATGTTATCTGGGCTGCGGCCGTCACTGGGCTGTACTGGGCGGGAATATCTAAAATCGGAAAATCGAATGAAAAGGTCGATCCTGGCTATGCCGAGCCGCCAAGAACGCCTTTGGTCTCGGGCAGCGCCGAGAGCCTATGCAGCTTCGAGGACCTAGGCCAGCAGGGTCGCCGTTATGTGAGCGATGTACTTCCACCTTCACTCATAGAAGCAACGATGGCCGAACCAGCCAAGCACCCGATTCGAGTCTTTGTGGGATTCAACGAACAACCGCTCTACCCCAGTGGAAGAAGCGAGATTGCCCTTGCTGAGATGGAACGAACCGGCGCATACGAGCGCAGCACTCTGCTCCTCATCTCACCTACTGGAACTGGCTGGGTTGATCACTCCATGATCGAATCTGCCGAGTTCTTTACTCGCGGGGATCTTGCCTCGGTTTGTATTCAGTTCGGTCGGTATCCATCATTTCTGTCTCTACAAAAAGTACGTGCAGGGCGGCAGCAGTTCCGCCAACTGGTCTGGGGAGTTCACCAACGGCTTCAAGGCATGGTCCCCGCAGACCGGCCTCGCGTAGTTGTTTTTGGCGAGAGTCTTGGTGCTTGGGCTTCATCTGACGTGGTGATGAAGCGAGGTATCGAAGGTTTGGATCATTACAGTATTGATAGCGCATTGTGGTTTGGTATGCCGCAGCTGGCTAGGTGGTCTGCCGCTGGCATGGACCGCCCGGGGCAGCTGACTCCAGACGGAACCGTTGGAGTGTTCGACCGATGGGAACAGCTCGAACAGCTAAGCGTCGAAAAACGCAAAGCTCTTCGGATTGTTCAACTCAGCCATGACAACGACCCGATCACCTTGGCTACACCCACCTTGTTGTACCGAAAGCCCGACTGGCTTGGCGAGAAGCGCGGACGCAACGTTCCTGAATCGCAACGCTGGTCACCGGTAGTGACCTTTCTGCAGACCGCTGTAGATGCAGCGAACGCAATGAGGGACACCCCGGGGGAGTTCAGAAGCACTGGCCACGATTACCGGGCTGATACGGCACGCTTTGTGGCCGAGGGTTATCAACTCCCTTACACCGAAGAGCAGCTCGCTGCAGTTGAGGTTCAGCTTCGCTCACTAGAAATCGACCGTGCTGCAAGAATGAAACCTGCAGAAGAGACCGAGGGTGGCCATACGCCATCTCCTATCAAGACTTCCGAGGAACACCATAAGGGAGTCCATCTTCCGCACCTACAAGGCACTCGAACTGCCGGAGCGCGTTGGCTTCAGGCGCTTCGCAAGCACTCTCCTCCTGCCACTCGAGACCTTGTGCAAGCAGAACAAGGGCCGACGGACGCAACAACCACATCTGGCTAGCGATTCGTCGAGTTTCGACGAGCAGGCCTGTTTGTTGACAACAGCTGAGCTACTGCGGTGCTTCAGGGCCCAAGTGGGCGGTGTCGTTAAACAGACTCAATACGGGGGTTCCGCTGCGAGCCAGAACCTGTGTAATAGACGCGGTATCTAAGTGAGTTCTCCAAGAGACCTCATCACCAACCCCAAGCGCCCAAGCCACGGCTGCTTTAATTGGCGAAACATGCGAGACCATCACCACACTGCCCTCTACATCAAGTGTTCGTGAGGACCAATCCACACAGGCTTCTCGCATGCGTGCTCCAAGGGCAACCAACGACTCACCTTGAGGCGGAGCAAACTCGCTGTCTGAGCGCCAGATAGCCCACTGTGCAGCCGTGACCTCTGCAACGGGCCGTCCGTCCCACAGTCCGTAATCCAACTCAATCAGGCGCTCATCAATCTGCACCGGTTGGCCCAGAGCCTTAGCTGTCATCTGTGTTCGGATCAGAGGGCTGCTAACCACAGCTGCAATCTGGCCGAAGCGACCCGAGGTAATCGCTCTGCCCAAAGCAGCGGCCTGTTCAATACCTAGGTAGTCAAGTGCAGGGTCGGCGCGGCCCAAAAGCAGCCCCGAGGCATTTGCAATGGTGCGCCCGTGGCGGAGGATGATTAACGAACGCCTCATTCGAGTTGTCACTTTTTTGCACCCATCACAGATCGGCTGAGTTGCCCAGTGCGAAGAAACTGTGACCTTCGATCGGCATCCTGAAGACCAAAGCGACGATACGCCCAGACTCCTACTGCAATCCCGCAAAGTTCCATGAGTAACGACCACCACCCTCTAGACAGTTCGGGCGCCCGACCAGGAGAGAATGAGGTACCAAGAAAGGGCCACCAGAAAGTGGCAGTTCGGGTAAAGGCAAAGTTTAAAACGAGATGCATATACATCCCGATTGGCAACCCTAGCCAACGCCTCCGCACAAGTCGTCGCCTTTGCGTCGCGAGCATAACCACCGCCAAAATAAGCGTCGGTGCAAGCAACGAATGGAGCGGACCAGTGCCAAATGGAGCTTCAACGACTGGAAGAACTGCACCAAGTGCAACCAAGCGGTAGTCCAAGGCAGGGCTCTGAAATACTGCCCAAGTAATCACCACGCTCAAGACCGAGAACCAGATCAGCACCTTGACTGTCTCTTAACGAACAAGTAGCCGGGTGCACTCAGGGCAAGTCACCGGTTGTCCGACCGGTGCTTTGCGAATCGAGTCGAGCTCAGCCGAAGGAATCTCTAAATGGCAGCCCTCACATCGGGCACCAGAAAGGCGAGCTACTGCAATGCCACCCAGTTGACTGCGAAGTCCTTCGTAGAGCGACAAAAGCTCAGAAGCAATTCCTACAGTTGCTTGTTGACGGTCAGCAGCTTGTAGATCTAGTTGCACTTCAATCTCCGCAACGGTCACCGTAATTTGTGCCTCAAGGTCTTCAATACGCTCAGAGATTGCTACAACTCCAGCCTGCAGCAACTCGAGTTCCTCCTCTACTGGTTCAGCTAACTCCATGAACTCCAGCGCCTGATCCTCGAACTGGCTTTGGTTCTGCTTGAGTTGCTGATGCTCTTGTTGTAGCGCTTCAAGTTCTTTATGTGAGGTCACTGAACCCTCGTAGAGCAGACCGTTAACTTCGGTTGCCTTGTCTTCAAGGATCGAGGCATGATCCTCGGCTTCTTTTTGGTTACGGCGCAAAGCCTTGAGCCGGGAGGCACATTCCTCGGTGTTAGCTGATGCGTTAGCAAGTGCCGCCGTTTGGTCAATCACCTCTTGGCGCTCAGGAAGAGTCTTCTTCTGATGCCGAAGTTGATCGATTCGAGTATCTATCATCTGAACTGCGAGTAGATCCTGAAGCGATTCCACGGTGTAACCCTATCGGGTGTCCCCTTGGGTGTTCACCAAGACGTTTGGGGAGCCAATTCGCTAATAGGTTCAGTAGGCAAGTGCACGAAAAGAACGGAGGGATCCGGTTTAGGGAGTCGGGTCAGGATCTGGAATCGTTGTTGGTTCCGGCGTGGGCGCTGGTGGTGGGCTTGGCGCAGCAGGAGTTGTGGAACTAGGTATTGTGGGTTCCCTAGCAACCGTTGTAGAAGACCCACCCTTGGACGCGCTTGGGACTGTCGTGGAGGAAGAACCCGCTGATCCTGCTCGCTCAGCAGCAGTCATGGACTTAGACCACGGGTCAGGTACGACTTTTCGGCTGGTCTTAATCTTTCCGGGGGTAGCAAAGGGCTGCACCACGGTCCCCGTCAGGTACGGTGCCATGAACTCGCGCCAGACCTTGCCAGCAACTGTGCCGCCTTGAACTCGGCTGCCCTTCATCTCGGTCTGCCCCGCAGGATTTCCAATCCAGACTGCTGTTGCAATCTGGGGAGTGAACCCGACGAACCACACGTCGGTATTCTCTCCGCCTGCTGCCTCATTCGTGCCGGTCTTGCCCGCAGCTGGCTGACGATTGGGCAAAGAGCCACCTTTGTAGGTTCCTCCAGTCACCACTCCTTGCAGCGCCACAGTTGCTTGACGTGCAGCGTCTACCGAGATTGCTTGTTCATTAGAGGGCCGGTACTCAAACAGAACTACCCCGGCGTTGTCTGTAACTTTGGAAACAAAATGCGGAGGGTTGTAGACACCATCGTTAGCAATTGCCGCATAGGCTGCAGCCATTTCCAACGGCCGGACCGCAGCGCCGCCGAGAGTAAGCGATGGGTACGAAGCCGACTCATTTGTCAAGGTGTTTATGCCTAAGCGCCGAGCAACATCTACGACCTTTACTCCCCCAACTGCGGCCTGTAAACGAGCGAAGGCACAGTTATTCGAAGAGGAGGTTGCCTTGGCTAATTCAATAGTTCCGCCATTGCAGCCCGAGGGCCAAGTGGAGTCCTTGATTCCCCAACCCTTGTAAAGCTTCTGTGGGGCGGGAGAAGCCAAGATTGAATCACGGATGGAATACCCAGACTCCAGGGCAGCAATCAAGGTAAAGGCTTTAAATGATGATCCGGGGCTTCGACCAACTCGCGGAGTCGCAATCTCTACCAACCCCTTTTTTGGCAGGTTCGTCTGGCCCACAACAGCGCGCACAGCCCCTGAGGAAGGCTCAACTACGGCAATTGCAGCAACGGTTTCGGGGTTTGCTTTTTTGATTGGGTTCGCGGCCGAGGCAGCCTCTGCAAGAGTTTGTGCGCGTGGGTCAAGGGTCGAGGTAATGACTAGGCCGCCATTAAAGATTCGTTCCCGTCGGAGTGCTTCAGTTGGGGCTAACCACTCGGCAGAAAGAAGCTCGTCGCGCACTTTGCGTTCATAATAAGTCAGGTCTTGAGCAGTGGCAGAGGAACTTATTTTTGCAATCTCTGTAGGTAACAGTTGCTGCTCAATGAGTGCAGCCTCTTCTTTGGTTATAGCACCAACCTCTGTGATGCGACCCAAAACCACATGTCGCCGTCGGGCCGCCACCTCTGGAAATCGAATTGGGTCATAGCCAGTTGGGTTTCTAATTAGGGAAGTGAGTAGTGCAGCACTTCCCCAATCCAATTCTGCTGCAGACTTGCCAAAGTACATGTGTGCTGCGGCCTCAACGCCGTATGCGCCACGGCCAAGGTAGACAGTATTGAGGTAGCGCTCAAGAATCTCATCTTTACAGTCACGGCGAGGCCGATCTTTACAGAACTGTTGCTCTAGCTGAAGCGCAAGACTTGCCTCATTCACCTTGCGCTTGATGGACTGCTCGTTGCCAACTAGCGATAGCTTCACCAGTTGCTGGGTAATGGTTGAGCCGCCCTGAGAGACACCACCGGCATCGCTGTTTGCCCGCATCGCACGCAAGACTGATTTGGCGCTCACGCCACGATGAAGGTAAAAGTCAGAATCCTCAACTGCGAGAACTGCTTGTTGCATCTCCTTAGAGACCTGGCTGAGCGGGACGATCACGCGGTTTTCGCTACCCACCAAGTTGCCTGCAGGCTCGCCGTGCATATCGGTAATAATGCTGCCCTGTAGTAGATCGGGAAGAGCAATTTCGGTGCCCTTGTTATATGAGGCCGCACCTGAAATGTTTGAGGCTTCTAAACTCAGAAGAGACGCTATTGAGGCAAAAACAGTTGCACCGGCCAGGGTAATCACGGTGAATCGCAGAAGCAGCGAGGATGGTCGAGTCATAAGGAGTTGAATCTTTGGTGCAGGTACTGCCTAAACATTCTATTTGACTCTAACCGTTCGACCCAAGCCTCGGCATGTGCGTCAGGCGGTATCGTTCACAGATCCTGAGAGTCCCCTCGGATAGCTAAAGAACAGAGCGAAGAAATGCCACTTGGAACCCAGCGCAGTTTGCGTCGAACCCGCAAAAAGAGCGTGGCACTTGCAGGAGCTGGCTATATTGCGGTGGTGCATGCACTTGCTGCGCATGCTGCGGGGATGAAAGTAACCGCCGTTGCATCTGCTTCGGGCACCTCAGCGCGGCATCTTGCCGGAGAACTCGATGCCCGAAGAGTCACACCTGATGCGCTACCTGCTGGGGCCGAGTTCTTGATCGTTGCCACTCCCCCGGAACAGCATGCAAGGCTTACAGTTCAAGGGTTGCAAGCCGGGGCCTGTGTACTAGTCGAAAAGCCCTTGGCCACCACCCTTCAAGAGGCCGACCTTATTGTTCAGACCGCAGAAAGGTTGACCTCATCTGGGGTAGTCGTCCGCTGCGCAGAGAACTTGTTGCACTCACCAGTGTGGACACAGGCCAGATCCCTTCGACCGGGACTCGGAGAATTGACTCATCTCTCGCTACGAACGCTACAGCCGCCACCCGATTGGGGGCATTTTGCCAAGCCGCTCAAGGCCGGTGGCGTGCTCTTTGACCTAGGACCCCATGCTTTAGCACTGGCTCTTGGACTTGCAGATGAGCCGGTTGTATCCGTAAGTGCCAATCTGCGCACTTCTCGCTCAGATCTGGCAGATGACTCTGCCAGTGTCACGCTTCGCTTTAAGTCGGGGCTTATTGCCTCCCTCGAAATTTCTTGGGTCTCGGAGTTCACACTCTGGCAGGCCCAGGCCTCGAGTGAATCCGGTGTGTTACGGATTGAGTTGATTCCCGAGGTAATACTCGAACACAACGGCGAGGCAGTGCCCGTAGAGCTCAAACACCCCGCTGCCGACCCCAATCTTGAACAGTTCGGTTACGTGGATCAGCTACTTGACCTGATCTCACAAAACCCTGATCGGCCGGGGCAAAGCGCCGAACAGGCTCGCTACATCCTCGAAATCATCTGCGCTGGCTACTACTCAGCTGGGATTGATAACCAAGAAGTAGCTCTACCATTTTCAGGTGACCGCTCGGCTACACCGATGCAGCTTTGGAAAGGCAAACCCAACTAGCGATGCGAGTTATTAGAAATCGGCGTTCATCTCGAATTCACCAGTGATCCCGGTCTGATACGCAGAAACTGTGCGCTCAAAAAAGTTCGTGAGTTCCTGAACGTCTTGAAGTTCCATGAAAGCAAACGGGTTCTTTGAGCCGTATTGCTTTGGCAGTCCAAGGGTGGTCAAGCGCTGATCGGCAACAAACTGCAAGTACTCACGCATATCACCAAGTGACATTCCCGGAATCCCCTGAGAGAGCAAGTCTTCGGCAAAACCAAACTCAACCTCAACTGCTTCAGAGATCATGGTCACAATGTTTGCAGAGAGTTCTTCATCAAACAGTTCTGGCTCTTCACGGCGCACCTCTTCAATGACAGAGAATGCAAAGTTCATATGGCCACTCTCATCTCGGAACACCCAGTTTGTTCCAGAGGCCAAACCGTTGAGCAGGCCCTTGGAACGAAGGAAGTAGACATAGGCAAAGGCTCCGTAGAAGAAGAGCCCCTCTATGCATGCAGCAAAGCAGATGAGGTTAAGCAGAAACTGCTTGCGATCAGCTCTGGTGTGCAGTTCATCAAGTGTGTTAATCGAATCAATCCACTTGAAACAGAACTCGCCTTTTCGACGGATTGACGGAATATTCTCAATTGCGGCAAATGCTTCTGCCCGCTCATTCTGATCTGGGATGTAGGAGTCGAGCAGTGTCAGATAGAACTGAACGTGTAGTGCCTCTTCGTACAATTGCCGCGAAAGGTACATACGACCCTCGGGGCTATTGATGTGCTTATACAAGTTGAGTACCAAGTTGTTTGAGACAATCGAGTCTCCTGTAGCGAAGAATGCCACCAAGCGGTTGATCAGGTGCCGCTCTGCCGGAACGACCTTGCGCTGCAGGTCAACTAAGTCATCCGAGAAGTCCACTTCTTCTACAGTCCATGTATTGCGAATGGCATCGCGATACATGTCGTAGAACTGTGGGTACCTCATTGGCCGAAGCGTTAGGTTGAACCCTGGGTCAAGCAAGTTGCCCGCTGGTTTTGCTGCATCGCTTGGTGTCGGAGCCAGAGAGGTGGGATCGATCTCTGCGGGTGCGCCTGCGAGTTGATTGACTTGGCTAAGTTCGGCTGCGGTCAAAATGGGTTCGGCTAACGACATGTTTAACTTCCTCTGGGGTCTGTATATTCGGGCGGGTGTATTAGGGCGGGTGTAGTCGGAGCTCTTGCCTGCTAGTCGGCAAGACCTTGGCTAGTTACTGACAGGCCTCGCAGCTCTCAGGATCTTCAAGAGAGCAAGCAATAGCTTCATCGTCTGTGTAGGTAGGCTTTGGCTCTCCCTGAGCTGCAATCTCGCCGATCTCGGCTTCAAACTCGGTTTCGTTGTCACGAGTGGGCAAGGGTGTTGCAGGCACTCCGCCCCCAGTTGGCCCCGAGGTATTGCCCGCTGTGCCAGTGGTGGTTTTGTTAATTCGAGTAGCCGGGCGAGACCGCAAGTAATAGGTAGTCTTTAGGCCTTTCTTCCAAGAATGCATGTACATCGAGGACAGCTTGCCGATGGTTGGCGACTCCATAAACAAGTTGAGTGACTGCGACTGATCGATGAACGCACCGCGTCCTGCAGCCATATCAATCAACGAGCGCATGGGGATTTCCCAGGCAGTGCGGAAGAGTTGACGAACATCCTCTGGGATTCCTTCAACCTCTTGAACCGAACCTTCGGCACGCTTGATGGCCGCAATCACTGGCTCTGTCCAGAGCCCGAGTGCCTGCAATTCACGCACTAGATAGGCATTGATCTGCAGGAACTCGCCAGAGAGGGTCTCTCTCTTGAACAAGTTCGAGACCTGAGGCTCTATGCACTCATAGCAACCGGCAATGGATGCAATCGTGGCCGTTGGTGCGATGGCAATAAGCAGCGAGTTACGCAGCCCGTGCGCTGCGATGCTCTCTTTGAGAGCAGACCAGCGAGCAGGGTCAGTTGGGGTGACACCCCACAGATCAAACTGCAGATCACCCTTTGATGCACGGGTCTCTTCCCAGCCACCGTGTTTGCCACCGGCCTGTGCAAGCTTGTTACTAGCAGTTAGCGCATGGAAGTAGATCTCTTCAGAGATTCGAGTTGAAAGTTCACGGGCCTCGTCAGAATCGAAGGCCAAACGCAGCTTAAAGAACACGTCCTGCAAGCCCATGAGTCCAAGACCGACGGGTCGCCATTTGGAGTTCGATGTTCCAGCAGCATCGGTTGGGTAGAAGTTGATGTCTACTACCCGGTCCAAGAAGGGAACTGCTAACTGCACAACCTCTGCGAGCCGGTCGTAATCGAAAACCGGCTTGCCTTCTTCGCCAGTGCGAACCATGGCTCCAAGATTGACTGACCCAAGGTTGCATACAGCTGTCTCTGCTTGGCTAGTGACCTCAAGAATCTCGGTGCATAGATTCGACAGGTGCACCACGTTGGGCCTGCCATCAGCCGCAGTGCTACCAGTCTGATTGCACTTCAGGTTTGATGCATCCTTGAAGGTCATCCAGCCGTTGCCAGTTTCTGCCAAGCTGCGCATCATGCGGCTATAGAGCTGCCGTGCAGGAATCTGCTCCTCGTACAGCCCCTCATTCTCTGCTTGCAGATAAGCCTCACGGAAATCATCGCCGAACAGGTCAACAAGATGCGGCACCTTCTTTGGATCGAAGAGCGACCACTGCCAGTCCTGCTCAACGCGCTCCATAAACAAATCGGGCACCCAGTTCGACAGGTTCAGATTGTGCGTTCTCCGAGCGGCATCACCAGTGTTTTCTTTGAGCTCCAAGAAAGCCTCAATATCGGCATGCCAAGTCTCTAGGTAGACGCAGGCAGCGCCTTTACGCCGACCACCCTGGTTAACGGCAGCTACTGAAGAGTCCAGAGTTTTCAGCCAAGGAACGATGCCATTCGACAAACCATTGGTGCCGCGAATGAGCGATCCCCGTGAGCGAATGCGGCTATAGGACAGGCCGATTCCGCCGGCGTGCTTAGATAGGCGAGCAACATCGCGGTAGCGGTCGTAGATGGCGTCAAGGTTGTCTTCCGGGGAATCAAGAAGATAGCAACTCGACATTTGTGGGTGCGTGGTACCCGAGTTAAACAACGTGGGCGAAGAGGGTAGGTAATCCAATGAGGAGATGAGTTGATAAAACTCGATTGCTTCTTCGGGGGAATTGGATAATCCGCACGCCACACGCAACAGGAAGTATTGAGGGGTCTCAATCACGCTGCGCGTCTCTGGGTGACGCAGCAGATACCGGTCATAAACAGTGCGAAGACCGAAGAACTCATAGAGCCAGTTGCGCTCGGTGAGGATGGCATCGTTGAGCTTGCGGGCGTGAGTAGCTACCATCGCAGCCGTTTCTGCGCCAATGATTCCCTGTGCACTACCGAGCGCTACTGACTGAGAGAACGAGTAGATGTCCTGGTTCTGGACTTCTTTATCCACAACCGTTGCGAGTAGCCGCGCTGCAAGCTTGGAATAGTTCGGTTCCTCGGCAATAAAGGCTGCTGCAGTGCGGATGGATAAGTTGTCGAGTTCTTCGGTAGTCGCCCCATCGACCAAACCAGAGATTGTTCGAGTTGCTACTCGCATTGCGTCGACGTTTTCTAAACCTGCGGCACACCGCGCAACAGCACGCACGATTTTATTGAGGTCAACTGGTTCCAAGGTGCCGTCGCGCTTAGCGACTCGCATCTGAATTCCAATTGCTGAATCCGCGGAATCGTCGGCCCCTAGTACTTCGATGTCTCTGAGATCTTCTGAAATTGCCACTCGGTTTCCCCGTTCCATATCTGTTCTTCTGTGTGGTTCTTGATGTCGTTTTCTTGCGGTGGTTATCTGGCGCTGATCGTGGCTCCTAGGCCACTGTGCCAAATGTCTCTCATCTGCTGCGATTTCCATTTGGAAACACCATATGTAGGGGTAGTTCCAAGACGACACCCTAGATATGGTGGTGCAGGGGTGTAATTACAGACGCGTAACTACCTTGCTGTCAACACTATCAGGGAGAGTTTTTCATAGAATTTTGAGATCGCGCGGAGCGGAGTCAGATCCACCACCCGCTGTGAGATTGCTGTTGTCTTACTGCGATGAGGAGCAATCAGCGCTACCTTGAGGCAGTGGACCCAACAGACCGAGCGGATGTGACACAGGACCTTCGGCCTGGTTCGCCTGCAGCGCCACTATGGGACCCAGCCGCGATTCCCGCTGCCACAGTGATTGTGCTTAGAGATAGCACTGCTGGTCTTGAGGTGTTGATGCTGAAGCGAAATCGCGATCTTGCGTTTGCTGGCGGAATGTGGGTCTTTCCTGGGGGTCGGATAGACCCCGAGGACTTCGCCCAAGCACATCTAGATTCCGCAGGCCCAGCCGAGCTTGAACTTGCTGCCGAATCTGCTGCTGTTCGAGAGGCACAAGAGGAGGCGAGCCTCTGCCTTCAGCAGGCTGAACTCATGCGATGGTCGCACTGGACTCCCCCACCAGAAACACCCAAGCGATTCAGCACCGCGTTCTTTATTGCGCCCTGGAGAGAGACCTCCGGTGAGGTATCCGTTGACGATGGAGAAATTCGAGAGCATCGTTGGGAGCAACCAGCGAGAGTGCTTGAACTTCGGGCCTCGGGTGAGATTGGGCTCACTCCCCCGACGTTTATTACCTTGAGTCAGTTGCTGCCCTTCGAAAACGTCTCAGTTGTGTTCGCAGCAGCCAAGACTCGCCCTCAGGAACATTTTGCTACTCGAATTGCCATCAAGGGATCCGAGGTTATTGCGATGTATCACGGAGACTCTGGATATGTCAGCGGCAACCCGACAGCTACTGGGCCAAGACACCGCCTTGTGATGGGCAGTAACTGGCACTACCAACGAGACAGCGAAACTGATGTCTGATTACTCAGAATCCCATGGCTTAGGACATGAGGAACAACAACAGCCAGAGTCAACTGAGTTAGCGCCCGATCTGATTGTCTGCGTTGACTGCGGCGGCATCTGTCACTTGTTGACCCGGCCGTACGTAGAACAAGACGGAAGCCAAGGGTTTCGGCCTGGAGATATCGTTGCGTACCGCTGCGAAGACTGCCTTGACCGCTGGGATATCGAACTCGAGTAGGCCAAACGAACCCGACTGGCTAAAGATGCCCAATCGAAAGCGGCTCAAGCGCGGCAGTAAGATGCGTCAGCGCAAGTTTTACGCAGATCTTTCGCATACTCACGCACCCGATTACCCCACCCAGCCGGAGCCCGCGACTCACATGTCATTGCACCCATCTGATGCCCCAACCGAGTCTGACCATCCGTATCCAACGGTTCCAACCCGAGGCGACTTTCCTGCAATCGAACGCAAGATACTGGAGCGCTGGGAACAGCAAAACACCTTTGAGCGATCATTAGCGGAGCAACCAATCGATGGGCCTGAGTTTGTGTTCTATGACGGTCCGCCATTTGCCAACGGGCTACCTCACTACGGTCACCTACTGACGGGGTATGTCAAAGACGTGGTTCCGCGGTACCAGACGATGTCAGGTAAGCGAGTGGAGCGGAGATTTGGCTGGGACTGCCATGGACTACCAGCCGAAATGCAGACTGAGAAAGAGCTCGGCGTATCGGGTCGGGTCGCAATTACCGAGTACGGCATCGACAAGTTCAATGATCAGTGCCGGGCCTCGGTGCTGCAGTTCACCCAAGAATGGGAGCGCTACGTCAACCGCCAGGCACGATGGGTGGACTTCGAAAACGATTACAAAACCATGGATGCGACCTATATGGAGTCGGTCATCTGGGCGTTCTCGCAGCTCTATGAAAAAGGCTTGGTCTATGAGGCTTACCGAGTCATGCCGTACTCATGGGCTGCAGAAACACCATTATCGAACTTTGAAATTCGGCTGGACGACGCCACGAGACCACGACAAGACCCAGCGCTGACGGTTGCTTTCACTATCGAGGCGCTGAGCGGAAAGGCTGCTGACCTTCCCGAAGCACTCCAAGGCAGCGATGGCACCGAGATCTGGGCCTGGACCACCACCCCGTGGACCTTGCCATCAAACCTGGCTCTTGCAGTTGGTGCAGAAGTTACCTACGCCGTAGTAGAGATTGCTTCGGGTAACCGCGCCGGCCGTAGGGTGCTGATGGGCGCAAACGCGGTCTTGAAATATGAACACGAACTCGGCGAGGGCCACCGAGTGATTGCTCATCTTCAGGGATCAGAGCTCGCTGGGGTTCGATACCGACCAATGTTTGAGTACTTCTCTACTCACGCCGACAGCTTCAGAGTCCTTGTCGACAACTACGTCACTGACCAAGACGGCACCGGTGTTGTCCATATGGCACCAGGTTTTGGTGAAGACGATCAGCGCGTCTGCGAAGCAAACGGCATTGTGCTGGTCTGCCCCGTGGATGACTCAGGACGATTCACCTCAGAGGTGACCGACTACCAAGCCCAGAATGTGTTCGATGCCAATCCAATCATCATTTCGGACTTGAAGACCGCCGGGTTGGTGATCCGTCACGAGACCTACGACCACAACTATCCGCACTGCTGGCGCACCGATACACCGATCATTTATAAAGCCGTGTCCTCTTGGTACGTCGAGGTCACCGCGATTCGTGACCGGCTTGTTGAACTCAACCAAGAGATCAACTGGATCCCCTCTCATGTTAGAGACGGGCAGTTCGGCAAGTGGCTTGAAGGGGCCCGGGATTGGTCAATCTCGCGTAACCGTTTCTGGGGCTCCCCAATACCAGTCTGGCGAAGCGACAATCCCGACTACCCGCGCATTGATGTGTACGGCTCTCTGGATCAGATAGAGCAAGACTTTGGTGTTCGCCCCAAAAACTTACATAGACCATTCATAGACGACCTAACACGCCCCAACCCAGATGACCCCACAGGCACATCCACCATGCGGCGCGTTCCCGAAGTATTTGACTGCTGGTTCGAGTCGGGATCGATGCCCTTCGCCCAAGTGCATTACCCGTTCGAGAATCAGCAATGGTTCGAAAAACACTCTCCCGCCGACTTCATTGTTGAATACATCGCACAGTCACGCGGGTGGTTTTATACCTTGCATGTGCTGTCAGTAGCGCTATTTGACAGGCCGGCATTTTCGAACGTGATCTGTCATGGAGTGGTGCTCGATCATGAAGGTCGCAAGCTCTCGAAAAAGCTTCGTAACTACCCCGACCCGGTCACTGTGTTTGAGTCTCACGGCTCAGATGCACTGCGCTGGTATTTGATGTCATCGCCCATCCTTCGTGGCGGCGATCTGCGGATTGCAACCGATGCATCAGACATCACAGAGGTAGTTCGATTAGTTATCAACCCCATCTGGAATGCGTACTCATTCTTTACTCTGTACGCGAATGCTGACGGTTACACGGCTCAGCACCGAACTAACGCAACGGGCTTGCTTGACCGATACATTTTGGCCAAAATGGCGGCGCTGATCGACTCAGTAACTAGCCGCATGAATGCCTACGACATTGCGGGCGCTTGCGCCGAAGTGCAGTTGTTCTTAGATGCGCTCAACAACTGGTACATCCGCAGGTCGCGTGAACGATTCTGGGCCCCTGGAGGTGGCACCGACTCAGTCACTCAGCAACATAAAGAAGACGCATACGACACGCTATTTACCGTGTTGACCACGCTGGTCAAAGTAGTTGCCCCACTGCTTCCGCTTGTTGCCGAGGAGATCTATTTAGGCCTATGCGGCCAAGGCTCGACTGGTGAAGCTTCAGTACATCTTGAACAGTGGCCAGAGTCCGCCGAGTACCACCACGATGCCGACTTGGTAACTCATATGGATCAGGTACGTGAGGTGTGTTCGGTTGCTCTTGGACTGCGCGAGGACCGTCGTCTGCGAGCGCGTCTTCCGCTGAGTCGGCTTACCGTGGCCAGCAGAAACACGTCTGGGCTAGTCGAGCTGACTTCGCTCATTCGCGATGAAGTGAACGTCAAAGAGGTTGTGCTCACAGACGACCTGACTTCGATTGGGCAGTTCCTCCTTCGGCCGCGTGCAGCAGTACTTGGGCCTCGTCTTGGCAAAGAGGTACAGCAGGTCATCAAGGCGGCCAAGGCAGGCGACTGGATTCAGAACCCAGACGGTACTGTCAGCGTGGCCTCACAAGTGCTTGACCCCTCGGAGTTTGACATGGCACTAGAACCGCGTGAGGGCGTGGCCGCTGCACCGTTGCGTGGCAGCGACGCAGTAGTCGAACTTGATGTTGAAGTGACAGTTGAGTTAGCAGCAGAGGGCATGGCCCGTGACTTGGTTCGCTTGGTGCAACAAGCTCGTAAGGACGAGGGGCTACAAGTAACAGACCGAATCGAGCTGCGTCTGCTGTTGCCACCCGAAGTAGCTAAAGGGATTGATCCTCACATGAAGTGGATCAGCGAACAGGTGCTCGCTGTTGAAACCGTGATCGAAGTTGCGAGCGAGCAAGCAGTTTCGTCTGATGCATCGCCGCCGACTGCACACATAATGGGTCATGGCGGCCAGATCGACACCTACACCGTGGGTCTATCGGTCAGAGCGGTCTGAGCGGTCTGAGCAGTCTGAGCGGTCTGAGCGGTCTGAGCACAGTAGGCCGCCTGCCGACGGCCAGTATCAGAAGAAGTTCTGATCCTTAGGTTGCTGTACAGATGACTGCAGGCCAGCAGAGCGTGGCTTCAATTCACGAACCTTAGCTGCATTGCGAATGCCTTTTACCTGCAACATTTTCGACCCGTCGACCAACTTGAGAGTACTGAAACCCTGTTGGTCGAGGGCGCCAAGCGAGATCTCTACCCGTGACATGTTGAGCGACTGAACCAATGGTTTTGTGGGCCGACTAACTACCAGTATGAGGCGTCGATCAGTTCGAGCAACTACACAGGGCGACCCCTTCACCCAGCCCTGCACAAGAACGCTCACTTGCTCGCCGGACTGAAGCGCTGCGAGTAAGAACACAAAGGTGGGCGAGGCATCGCTTACCGACTGAGAGTCAAGACCGAGAACTGCTGCAGCCAAGGCATCTGGCACCTGAGCAGTTGGTCCATAAGTTGACTCGGCAGGGGTGGGGCGCTGTTTGGCAACTCCCGGCTGAAACAGCGTTCGTTCCTTACGCTGCTTTGGTGGCTGGAGGGCCTCAGCAGCCAGGTCAGGAACCACCACGGGCTCTGGCTGTGGCGGAAGCGGCACAGGTTCAGGTTCCGGTTCGGGCGGAAACGGCACAGGTTCAGGTTCAGGTTCCGGTTCGGGCGGAAACGGCACAGGTTCAGGCTCTGGCTCAGGTTCAGGTTCCGGTTCAGGTTCCGGTTCGGGCCGAAACGGCACAGGTTCAGGTTCCGGTTCCGGTTCCGGTTCGGGCCGAAACGGCACAGGTTCTGGCTCAGGTTCCGGTTCGGGCGGAAACGGCACAGATTCTGCCGCAGTCTCGGCCTGGTGCCCCATGACAGGAACTTCCTGTCGAGACATTCCAAAGAACGGGTTGACCGGCTCGTTCCGATCACCGCCAAGTATCTGAGCCGGTACTGGCACAGGTACCACCTCAGGCGCGGGCGCGGGTTCTGGGTGCGCCGATTCGGCTGCCAAAACTGCAAACATCTGAGCAGTTGGAGTGAGCAGTTGTGGCAGCACTGGTAGCGATGTCGATGGAAGAGGTCCAGGTTCTTCGGGCAGCTCAGAATCTATCGGCGGTTCTGCTAGTAGATCTGAAACTGGGCAGGCTGATGGCTCTGTTGCTCGGTCTGGAACGGGGTCTGTTGCTGGGTTTGTGGGAGCCGCCACGCGAGATCTACTAAATAAAGGCCGAGTGGGCTTTCGAGACGCTCGTTCAGACGCAGTTGCTGCTGGCTGCTGAGGCAGCGCTATCGGTTGAGGCAGCGCTATCGGTTGAGGCTGCACTATCGGTTCAGGC
>Ga0105053_10004667_pt1 | contig 20028 bp, 11 predicted proteins | sample BON01_FD_78093 | JGI IMG/M metagenome (GOLD analysis project Ga0105053, IMG submission 78093) | Freshwater microbial communities from Lake Bonney liftoff mats and glacier meltwater in Antarctica - BON-01 | ecosystem: Environmental > Aquatic > Freshwater > Ice > Glacier meltwater | place: Lake...
AAAAAAACTAATCAGATCATTGCGGAGATTGGCGATATTTCTGTGAACCTATCTACCATATAGGACGCTTTGAGATCCAAAATGTAAGGAAAGTAGAAAATACAATTAAAAACTAAAGCGACTACCCTGCAAATCAAAACTAAAAAATCGTTACATGGTCTACCCACTGCAGTGAATATTATAAAGTGATATTTGATAGTTACGTAGGTGTCTTGGTACCTGGTATTTCATATTTGGAATCGCGCAATTTCTAACTTTTCTACGCTGTATATATGTGTTTCGGGATAATCGAAAGATCACAGAAAAGCAAATAGCTTGCTGCACCTGAACAATGCTCGAGACTGCATTAACCAAGATAGTGGCCAAGTTAATGGCGCAAAAACCGGTAAAGTAAAACTACGCTTCGAGAAAATTAGTTGATTTTTAGAAAGAATCTACCAAATGCTTGGCCAGCAGAAAAGTTAACTTTTGCTCGAAGACCCATTTTCTTATTAAATCATTTCAATAGTACAGGACTTCGTGAGTCAGTTGAGTACAAGCATGGTACGGGAAAACTTCATCCATCTCCTCATTGACTTTGTCTTGTGTAATGTCTATCATTTCATTTTGAAGCAATAATTAATTTCACGCAGAAAAAATGGATTTGTATTCCAGGATTCAAATTTGAAATTTTCAAAAATAAATGAGTGTTTGTTTCATGGTCTACTTGTTTTTAGGTATTGACATGGGCGAAGCAGCGATCTCATCTTTAGAACGAGACTTAAAACGATTGAGCGCTGAGGCCGGACGATCCCTTCATGCTGTCCGAGAAGCTGCTGATATTGCTCTTGAGATTCTAAGGCAAAAACGTGGGGACTATGTTAGCCCGGGTAAATCTCTAGATGATGTCGTGCGACCATTCATCCTTGCCTGCAACCACACGAATGCTTCTGTGAAGGTGGTAGTAGTAGCGCTTGGGGCGATACAGCACTTGCTTCATGCTGATTCTTTGGATTCTGAAGAACGACTTCGAGTAGTTCATGTGCTTCTGATGCAATTCCAACGACCCAAGCCCCAACAGGATATCCAGGTTAAGATTGTGCAAACTCTCCCACTGTTAGTGATGCCAGGTAAATTTCCTGTTGTTGATAGTCTTTTATTCGAAACTGTCGGTTTATGTTGTAAAATATACTCTGTTGATCCTGGTCTAGCCTCGGCGGCACTCACTCAAATAATTTCAAGTTTGTTCGATCAGGTGGAGCAGGACATAGGACATCCACTATCGGATCTCGTAGCTGATCAAAATGAAACAAGTGCGATGCGTTTGCTGGAGGAATTGAATTGCATTATCGCCACAGCCGGCATCAAACCGAATGGACCAAGGCCCAGCATACACGGAATGCCCAAGACGCTGGCACTCGAGTTATTGGAAAATATTCTCTCTAGTCATAGTACTTTGTTTCTTCTTTCTGATACCGAGAAGACATTTGGAAATTTTGTTGTTATTGGAGTAGTTCCTGTGCTGGCTAAATCTCTCGTGGGGAAAAGCGATTGGAGAATGATGGTGAGGATGCTAAGAATGGTAGTTGTTATTGTTTGCAAACTTCGCTCTATACTATCCACAGAGCAAACGAAATCGTTTATTATTATTCTGCTTGATATGTTTGAAGATAGCCAAGATGGTGATGATGCTAATCGACCGCGGTTCGTTACCCCTTTGTGGTTACGGGTTCTGACGATGGAAACCTTGAACATGTTGTGTTCTGACCAAGGACTTATTCAATACTTACAAGAACTTCGAAGTTGTGACGCTTCATTCTTCTCTCGACTTGTAACTTCGCTCTGCAAGCATGTGGAGAAGCACATGAGGAGGTCCCCGCACGTTGCTCAGGGCATTGATGCAATTGCAGCAAGACCAACTAAAGGTCTCGATCTCCTCAGTGAAGACGAACCGCCAGAACATGTTGACGAAAGTCTAGTGACATTGTTGGCTGCCGAGAGTCTTGCATCAATTGCAGATAGTATGGCGTTGACACAAGGCCTTGGTGATGGATCCCGATTATCGCCTGTTGTACAGATCGGTAAAGTCAATAGTCGCTCTTCTCTCACCACTTCGCCACTATTAGCACGCACTGCTAGTCGAGATATGAGTGGTGCACGAATGTTGCCTGCATTTCAACCACTTCAAACTGGAAATCCTCAAATCTTGTCTCGTAGAATGATGGTGGACTGTTGGAAACCTATGCTGGGTGCCCTAGAATCACTTTTACGTAGTTGTAATAACGAAAACGTAGTCCAATTTCTGCTCAAAGCCTATATGTCGATGACAAATTCGTGTGGTATTTTAGAACTTGCTGAGGCTCGTAATGCGTTTATTCTATCACTCTGTCGCTTCTCATTGCCCAACTGGCATTCCTCCGCGGCTGTTTTGCCTAATACTTTGCGCGATGCTGCAACCAGTAATGAATTATCGCCTAAGCATTTACAGTCATTAAAGGCGCTTTTTAATATCGCACACGGACTAGGATCCGTCCTTGGTAGTGCATGGCATATAGTGCTGGAGACCTTCGAGCAGTTAGATCATATTATGTATTGCGTTGCTATAGAGAAGAAGCTTACCAGTAGTGGCAGTGTACATGTGACTGGATTAGGCCCCTCCAGTTCGTCGCGTGAAATCGGTGCTCAGGATACCTCAGCATGGCATTTAGTGGACGACGAAATGTCTATAGTGGAATCCATGCTTCGTTTTTTATTCAACTCCACTAAATTTCTTGACGATAATGCGTTGTTACATATTCAGACGGCCCTCACGCAATTAAGTTTCACCGCCTTGGCCCATTTAGAGACGATGCAACGAACTGCGAATGTACTACCATCACGAGGCAGTCCGATCAGACGAGAAGGCTGGATAAGCAGTATCACTACTTCTCTTGCAGAAGCAGCCAGTGCTACATTAAATGCAGTCACCCAGGAAGATAGCGATGAAAGTGACAGTGAAATGTCGGAGTTGGGAGTGAGACTGAACCTAGATCGATTAGCTTCTGACAGGTCCATTGGATCCCAAGGAAGACACGAGGAGCCAGCGTCCGCGAGGTCTGATGTGTCTAAGAACAGCAACTCCGATTGTTTGGTGGCTAGAGCCACTTATCGTAATCCTCCGTTTGCAATTGAGAAATTAGTGGAGACAACCAAACTGAATACCTTTCGGATATCAATTCTCTGGGAGATGACCCAGAATGTATTGTCGACTATAGCTGCGAAATCAGATCCGATACTCCGCGAATATGGAGTTACTGCTTTGGCAGATTTGATGATCACCGGATTGCTATTTGACGACAATGATGACGTAGAAAAGAAAGACATCGCTTCTAGAAGAAGATCATCAGTAGATTCGTTAGCGTCTCATTATATCTCCCCAAGAAAAATTCAAAAGGAACTCGTTGGCGGTTTTGTGCAATTATCTCGATCAAGTCACTTCGACGCCCGTGAACTGGTCGTACATAGTTTGTGTAGAGTCATTGCTTCATGTGGACAAGTATTGGATGACGGATGGCAGATTGTCATCGAAGAGCTAGGTGTAGTATCAGGTAAAATGGGCCGAAACGGTCTCAAGTTCACCGACGAAAGCAGACTTGAATATGCGCGTAAGGATACATACAAACTAGTTCCTGTTGCATTTAAAGCCGTGCAACTTATTGTCGATGATTTCCTCCCATCTGTTGCTTCTAAACAGGAACTTGTCGTATGCATTCGTGCCTATGCAGACCAGGAATCGCATATGAATATCAGTTTGCAGGCAATCAACATGCTGTGGGCCATGTGCGATCAATGTGCCTCCGACAGGGAAGATGCCAATAAAGTCGTCCTTTTCATTTTCAAAAACTTGTCACAGCTTTCGTTGGACGATAGACCGGAAGTGCGAAATTGTGCTATTCGAACTCTGTGCTCTCTTATTGTTGCTAGTTCGCCCACGCTTAGTCACGAATCATGGCGGTATTGTCTCCACCAGATCGTTTTCCCTCTGATGCAAGATTTAAATAAAACTGCTTTGGATGCGTCTGCGGAACAAGTCCACGGGGAAGTATTTAATAGGCTCAGTACAGAGAGAGCTATCATTCATCATTCACTGGACACGTTAGAGAAACAATGGAGGGAAACTGTTGTTATATGTATTCAAGGAGCCATTCGTGTTTCCAAGGCCGCCATTCAAGCTTCACGAACGGCAGATTGGGCGCATTTGGCCTGGGATAAAATCCTTAGCTTCGTAGGAAACTTCATGCAATCACAGTCGAATGACCAGAAAGCAGCTCAAGCAACATTGAAAGCGCTTAGAACTCTAGCTAGTCTCACCAATGTAGATGGAGTGTCTGCTGATGAAGAAATGGCTACATTATGGGATAAATTATGGTTCACTTACAAGTCAATGGTTTCCACAAATTCGGATGGCGTCATGAAAGGAATTGCTTTTCCAGAAGTCGCCTCGGAGATGGTCTCTTCGTTTTCAGACATCTACCACGAATCGAATGTAGCTTATTTAAGAACTCCACAGCAAATAGACGAGGTGCTATTTGTGATACTTACGCTGCTACGAGGGTTTCCCACCAAGAGCTCTCACATGAGGCCACTAGAGAGATGTGTCATCAAATTTTTGGAGAGCTTGGGTTGTCTACCTGACCTTTCTTGGATTTTGCTCTACGATGCGGTTGTGGCATTTTGTACTACAGAGTTCTCGTTGGCTTTTACGGAGAAAGTTCAGGAGCAGTTTGTAGAACAATATATCAGTTTTTCTCCGTCCAGTGCGAGGTGTCTGTTGTTCGAGCATACAATGAATAATTTGTTGAGGAAAGGGCAATTGGCTCCAGGATGTCTCGATACAATCATCGTTGTGGGACTACGAGCTCTTCCGTCCTGTACTTATGTTTCATCAAGAGTGGAGGATATATGGATTGATATGATTGAGGTCTTGAAATTAGTGCTTCAGCGGAATGATCATGTCAAGGATCCCGTGCTGCTTCTGAAGCACGTGATGGACGAATCTCGACCTCTCTTTCTTGCTGACAGGGTTCCTCTAGGGGTCCAAGAGGTTTTAATGGAGTTACTGGCATCTGAAAGTGTAGCGGACATACCTGTAACTACTTCTCCTGTTCCCACGTTCAGTTCTAGCAGCACGCAATCACGAAATTGCTTGTCGCATCTGCACCGCTTGACGACGAATCAATCTGAAGATATATTCGAAACCCTTGACAGGGTATTACCAACATTAGTGAAAGCATTCGAGAATATGACCGATGAATACATACAGCACCAAAATTCATCGTCAGATAGTGATATTTTGCATATTTTGCAACATGTACGAGACTTGAAATTAAATATCTTGCCACCCTTGTACAACGGCCAAATTGACGATCGCTTGTTGCGGCTCTTTTCTGGCAAATGTCATCTATTGCTTTTGTTTCCCAGCCTTAACAAACTTGTCATTGTTGAAAATGTTACCGTGAGGCTTGAGGTGCAATTCATTCTCAACCAGATATCGTCAATCATATCTTCCACCTGTAATTAATATAATTGGCTTTCTATGTTTATAAGAAATTAGTACATGTTGATCGTATCCCAAAGTTTATTTGCTACCTGAAATGGAGACAACTCAGATTCGTCAAAAGAGAAATTTTGAACGACCTTATTGTTTACGAAGCACCCACACACTTTTTTGTCTTTTGTTTTTTGAAAGTCCCATTTGATATTCGCAATATTGGCGTATAGACTCAGGATGTACTTCATCATCGGTACATCATATGCAATTTCTTGTGAGAAGCCAGATATAGTTGCTCGCATCACCGCCAGTTTTTCCTCCAATTCCATCACCTGTTCTAGAGTAGCTTTTTTTTCATCGTGTCGTTCACGTATATCCACTTCGAGAGACCTTAACTGATTTTCTAGTGCCTCAATTTCCGGACTACTGGGTGTTTGTGCAGCCAGCATCTCGGCGTTCTTCTTTACAGAGTTCACTTCTTCAGAGCACTTACGAATCAACTCAATGGCATCCAATTCTCCTTCTGCTATGAGATTCATTGCCTGCTTCTTCAGCTTCTTGATATTGCGGATTCGCTGAATATCGTCATCGTTCTGACAGAACTTTTCCAAATCAGCCAAAATCACTTTTGTCTCTTCCCACGACACGCTCATCCTCCAACGACAATTCAAAAAAACATGTAGACCCTGAACTACTCATTAATAGCCCCCCTCACACAGGGGCATCCACAAATTAGCGAGTAGGTCCCCTTGAATAGTAGGATACACCACGAAAGTTTATTCTTGTAACAATGGGACTAGAAGAAGTGGGGTCTCAAAGTGGTATTTCCGAAATAAACTATTAAAAGACCCCAGATGGAAACGTGTGAAACGGTTCTCGACGACTTTCTTGATAAAATTCGTCATTGTAAATCTACAGACATGATTTCATCCGAGTGCCGATTTCATAATTCGTCATATTTAATCAAGAAATCAAAGTTTGAATACAAGCAGCAGCAAATCGTCAACTATATCGATATTCATTCATTTGTGGAGCAGTCGAGGAATTTTAGAAGTAAGGACACGATTTTTCTTCCTAGAGTAAACGACAATATCTTTTCTTTCATACAAAACACATTGAAACCATCTAATGAGCAGCAATTCCGACGACGAAATTCGTGCCGTGCTTCAGCGCCAAGCATCAGGCCGCGACAATGACACGACTCTGGATCACACCGACACCAAGCTTAACACCGCCTCTGACGTTCATGGCGGAGTAAAAGATGCTACTGCTGCGGCTTCGGCTCCAGTTCCTCTTAGTGAAGTATTGGCGAAGGCTGGCAAACGTGCTCTTGGAGGAGGTCTTCCTGGTGCTATGGCCATGGGTATTCAAGTAGGTTCTTTGATGTGGCTGAGAACAACGATGAATTACCAATATCGTCATGGAACTTCCACAAGGGAAGCTCTTCGAGCGCTATATAAAGATGGAGGGATTCCCAGATTCTACAGAGGAGTGGGACCTGCGCTTATTCAAGGACCACTTTCTAGATTCGGAGATACCGCCGCCAACGCTGGAATGCTTTCCTTGCTTGATTCCAACTCTTCAACTCGTGATCTTCCTGTAGCTGTGAAAACTGCATGTGCGTCCGTGTCTGCTGGGCTTTTCCGAATATTTTTGATGCCGGTTGATACCGTTAAAACGATTCTCCAAGTGGAGGGTAAGAATGGGTTGCCACTCCTCAAGGACAAGTTAGGGAAGGGCGGACCGAAAGTTATGTATGCTGGTGCATTGGGCGCTGCTGGTGCTACTATGGTAGGACATTATCCATGGTTTTTCACATTTAATACTCTCCAAGGGGCCGTTCCTATGCCTGAAGAGCACGAAATTGGCAAGAAATTAGGTCGTAATGCGCTAATTGGATTCTGTTCCTCGTTTGTCAGTGATTGTACCTCGAATTCTATCCGTGTTGTCAAAACTACCAAGCAAACAAGTGCCGAAGTTATTTCTTACCCAGAAGCCGTGAGGTTAATTATTGCCAAAGATGGAGTTCAAGGGCTTTTCTTTAGAGGTCTTCAGACTAGAATTATGGCCAATGGTATTCAAGGTATGATGTTTACAGTGCTATGGAAATTCATGGAGGAGAACTTCTTCAAGCAAAAGGACCATTAAGTGAACTTATAACATAATTTATAAATACATTTAAATACTCCAGAGTTAGTTGTCCAGAGTCGAAAAGAAACGTTTTATGAGGTCGTCAGAGATGCCGCAAGTTTCGAAAATCATTCTCATTTGAGGCTCTTGCATAGGTTTTCTTTGTGATATGGAAGTATGAAGCGAATTTGAATTTAAAAATGTGTGCTGTAATTCGCTTTCAACGGACACAAGTACTCCTATAGCAAATATGGCAGGATCCAATCCATGGCAATAGAGATAAAGTTGAAAATAAATGTCCGATGCATGCCAATTGCAAGAAAGGCAGCAAGAAATTAGAGGCCCCAAAGAAACGTTTCTCAAAATACAAGCTAGTCTACCATGCTGTCCAAGCTGCCTACTCACACGCCCACATATCGAAGCCAGTGAAAGCTCGTTTGCAGATAGCTTGTCATATACTGCTTTGGCAATATCTGAATCTGGAGAAGGAAAGACCCGATGAAGAATATTGCAAAGCCAAAAAGGTGCATCCTCACAAGTCCCCGTGAGATCATCGGAAAGCATGCCTAGTACATTGGCACGCAAACGTGAATTTGATTCAGTCAGATATTCAGATTTAACATAAAAATCCAGACAGACTTTGATGCATTCAGAATATTCCGTTTCAAACGGTTCGTCAAGGACCTCACAACATGTTCGCACAAGAGACATAAAATCCTCTGTATGTTGCATGGCTACAAATGATGACGTAGCAGCACACAATTGGATAAGAACAGGTTTAGGATACTGTTTAAAAAGATTCAAGTGCGATTCCAGAATACTGCTGACGAATGAAGATGACAGGAGTCCATCCATACAACTCATGAAAAATTCTCTGCTGGGTGTTTCCTGGTGCGACCAATATCCTTCAATAATAAACTCTACAACATGAAACCGTTCCAAAATAGGAAGCGAGGTTGGGAACAAGCAAATGTTTCCAAAAGCCATTCTGGATTCATCAGTTGGTGGAAAACTCATTAGTTCGACTATCGAGTTCTCTAAACATTCACTGTATCGGTCAGGGTCATTCATCAAGTATTCACAAAACGACAAAGAGGCAAGAACTTGCATAGGCAGAACATGTATTCTTTGAAAGCAAGGAAATACATGCTGGTATGGGGTCATTAATAAGGGCAAACATACTTGCGGGAAACGACCTTGTAGTATGTTCAACATGGTATCTACTACATGGGGAGTGAATATAGCAGTGATTATACTTGAAAATGCGTGGTTGGAGAAAACAGACTCTGTGATGAGAGCAACGTCATCCGGGGAGACGTTGCTGATGTCGGCTGCAAAGCGATTCAAGTGAGGAGCTAGCCAATTACTATTGTTCAATCTAGCAAGTCGCACTAGAGTCTTTCGACACTCTCGTTTCAAATGAAGAACTGTAGTTGCGCACGATTTAGGAAAGCGATTCGGGAATTTATTTGCAATGACATCAAATAGAATGTCTACTAGCTGCGCCGCTTTGATACTAGAATCTTGCGAGGACTCCGTAGAATAACTGCACGGAATTCGATATAAATTGTTGCTATTTGGGAGTTCAGCTACTTGATCGGAGAAAAAGGAACTTTTTTCGTCCAACTCTTCGACTTCAGGTTGTCCAAATATGAAAATCCCGCCTTCAAAAGTCCAACTACTGTTTCGATCAGGCTGTATAATGGAATATCTGCCTTGAGGAGAGTTGAGCAAAATGCACATCAGAGATAACACTTCTGCCATGTGAGCAATGTCGTACGCGTTTTTATGCTTGTGAACATAAACGAGTCCTTGTTTCAGAAAACTGACGAACCCTGAATGTATCATGTAGAGACTTACTTGCATAGGAGAGCGGGAACATGCAAAAATACGCTGAAGCCATTTCCCGTGACAGTCTTGTAATTGGGATTTGACAAACAGATGCCACGGTGAGGAGAAGGAGCAAGTACAAGGAAGCATCAACACCTTGACTATACTGGAAACCACGCTTTCAAACACAGGTACTTCAATGGTCGAGAGCATCCGTTCAAAATGCTCTGAATTCATGAATGATACGATTGCATCGAATACAGCTCTTCCATTTCTGCCAGCCTTCTTCGTTTCATCGAGACGGCAGAACTCACAGGCTTTATATAACAGGGTTTGAAACACCTGAACTATCTGTTCGGGACTGGCATGAACAAATATCTGCTGAAGGTTGCTTGAAGATTGGCCGTTTTCAAATAGCAATACAATATATCCAGTGGTTAAATCCATCCACATGTTATTGTAGAGAAGATCCGAAGGACACAAACCCAACAGTTCAGTTTCCCATTCACGACTTTCACATTCGTTTCTTATTTTTTCTGCCAATTTTGACATCGTTTCTCGTGATGGTATTGGTTGCATTAAAAACTCCTCCACCAGATCTTGACAGGTATGTTGTTTAGATGGTTGCCCATATAGGTTGCTTGTTGAGTTTAATAATTCTTGAAATTGGGGCGTTTTCCTGATCGATAGTAAGGCATCTTCCACTGAATAAAAGCAACTAGTGAAATCCAGGGTAGTCCCAAGTTTCTCTTCAACCATTCGTTCCACCATCTTTTGCATCAACTCTTGATTCATCGCCACAACAAATGTCGGGGTCTATCCTTTTTTCATCCATATACTTCGATGACCTCATCCTCTTACCATGCGTTGGAAGCTGATGATGATATTTCCTATTCGAGAGAGGTTCAACCTGTCAAGTTGGACGCGTATTTTGTTTCTGAAGAGTTTTCGGAGGAGCAAGTGTTTGCTCAAGCAGTTGCAGTGACGGACGATGCACCAGCAGCTCACACTTTATGGGAACCTGAAACCAGCGAATATGAAAATGTCAAGAAATATCCAGTTTTTTCATTTTTATTGGGTGTATCAAGTGCTTCATGCTTCATTGCATTTATGGCTCAGGGTGATGATCACCATCAAGGACTTTTAATCGCCGGAATCGTCTTGTATATTGCATATTTGATTGAAGCACTTTGTGTTTCTTCCAGTATGAGATTCTTATGCAACATGGAAGCTTCTAGCATTGAAGATTCAGAACATGTGGCATTTCGTAACATGAGAATGTCAAAACCTGAATTCCACATGCACATTTCATGTTTCCATTTCGAGACTCGAACAAGAATGGCCAGTGAGACGTACCAGGAGGATGGTGAGACCAAAACCCGTACTGTAATAGAAACGTACGAAGAAAAGGTGATCACGCATCAGGCATCAGATGTGAAACGATATGCTTCTTGGACTGACTTGAGTGGCCCCGGTCCGGTTCTTCAACCTGGTTTTGCATTGCTTAAAGTTCATGTGAAGAAGGCTGTAGAATTTGAAGATGCAGATACCGAAACTAGTTTTCAGCAACAGGCGAGTGCATTTTTATTGGGAAACATGTACAGAGATAGATACTTTGATTTCCATGAGACCATTGATATCGATCATTTCCGACTCAACATTTTGTTGTACAGCAACGGCAATGTGCCCTTTCATGTTTCGCCGTACATGTATTTGATCTCCACCATCTGCTTTGCATCTTGGGTGCATAGAGTATTCCTCGAGAAGCTTTCAATGGACGTCACGTGGACATTACAATCCAAAATCAGTATTCGTCAACACGATTACAGTATCGCGGAAGGTATTCCTGCTGCAAGTAATTGAATTCAAAGTTTAGTTTAAAAATTAAAACTCGTCTGTACAACTGTGAAATATAATTCTACTGTGAATAATCTATGTTCGTTCAAACTTCAAAATAAAGGAGGGTACAAATTTGTTTCTTCTTTATCAGGTAGATTTGGATGATGGTTGTGCAAGTAGCTGTTGGAGGATGGTGTTTGCCTTTAGGCCTGTTCCTCAACTTTGCAATTGGGGGACTGGCTGGTTACCTGTTTAAGGGAGACACCACTCGCGGATATGCGTATTCCTACCTTTCTCCTGACAATGCGTCCTTCAGTATATGGGGGCTCATTTACGCGTTGCAATTCGGGCTGGTTGTTTTCCATTCCTGTAGCACCAAGTTGAAAGGGATGGCAGATTCCCGACCGTATTTGTTTTTGAATTACCTCACAAACGGCACGTGGCTTCTTGTCAACGGAGCATCTCATCATGGTTTGTCCTATTATCTAGCAGTGGTTGTTCTGTGGTTGAATTTATATTCTTTATATAAAGTTTACTTTCTGCTGAATGTAGACTATTCTGCTAAAGTTCGAGGATGTTGTTCTGGTAATTGGACCAAATTAACTGCGTTCCTCGCGGTGTCTTGTAACTTTGCATGGGTTTCTATTGCCGCGGTTTTGAATTTGGTAAACACTGTTTACGATGAAAACAGTACTGCTATAAATCGTATTGGTGGTCCTGATTTTTCGATTGCTGCCCTTGCTGTAGTGACGGTCATTGCCTGTCATTTTGTATTCACGCGCCTCGACATTGGAATTGCAGGTATAGTGGTTTGGGCATTACTAGGAATACAGCGGAATCAGCTACCTTCTAGCGAATCGCCGTTGGAACCTTCAGAGACTCTGGGTGCTTTCGCAACTGGATGTTGTGTTGTTGTTTGTCTTTCGTACGTGATGGGTTTATTGGTGTATTCTTGCTCGGCCAAACCCAAAGGCAAAGAAAATACAGTATGCGAGCCGTTGCTGATGAATAAGCATTGATCTATCATGTTATAACTATAAATAAATACTTGCGGTACGAATAAGTGAAGTAGTAAATAACTTGCGAAATTTTAAAGTTCCATTTTAGCTTGACTTTCGCGCATCATTCGGTTCATCTCTTCCATCGAGGCGTCTTCATCTGTCATCGGTACGAAGTTGTTTCCTTCCACAATCCTATCAGCCGATGTTTTAGGATAAGGCTTTCCACAAGCTCCTTTAAAGTGCTTAATCAGTTTGGTACACACCACGTTCTGTAATTCAGACTTTGACTTTTTGTCGAGGTATAACAGCTCCACTAAATCCGTATTCACTTCATCTTGTACTTTTTTGCAAGCTAGTTCCAGTGTTTTGCATTCGTCCTGGCATTTTCCAGGTTGCTCATGCTTTTCTAGAGAAATTGCATCCTCAGTTTCGACCATATCATAATGGGATATCCATCCACCTTCTTTGTGTTTAGTGTCACACATATGCTCTACAGCCTCATCTACTTGTAGTTCGCTCACTTTCATCTTGACATACTTGCTACGCAACACTTTCGTCATCTCGATGGCTTCCTCCACAAGAGCTTGACAGGTCTCACAGATAACATATTTAATATCGTCGGGATTTCCTTTGAAGCCACCCATAGGAGGCATTCCGCCTCCACCACCCATCATCTGCATCATAGCTTCCATGTCCATGCCTTCAGGCATACCATCCATACCTTCAGGCATACCATCCATACCTTCAGGCATACCGCCAAACATATTATCTTGCTGGTGAGTCAACCTCATCAGACTACAAATCAACAATAGCGCCAAATTCATCGCGACGACCAAAGAGCGACTCGAAAAGTATCTAACACGAGAGTAGTCCCCCACTACATGTTTGCAATTCCTGGGTCTCTGAGCCTCTGAGATTGGATTTCGGAGCCATGTCCCTCGTCAACCCACAAAATTTACAGCGACTTAAATTCCTTTTTGATCTGCATGGATATGTTATTGTGCGAAATGTTCTTGACAAGGATGAGTTAGATTCCGCCAACCGTGCGATTGACTTGCATGAGTTTCAAGTACGTTCTTCAGAGGGCATAAGGAATGCATCTTCTACTTCACCATTTGGAGGCGGCCGCGGAAGAATGGACATGGGGGGTATGCTAGGCTGGTCTGAAGGCCAGCGGGATGTATTTCGAAAATGCCTAGCTCATCCGAACCTCGTGTCTGTCTTGCACGAGTTGCTAGGCACGGGTTACCGCTTAGACCATAGCCCATTGGTAATCGGTCAGGAGAAAGGAAGTGAAGGTTTTGAACTACATGGAGGATCTTTAACCTCGGATGGCAAATTTATACCAGAGCTTCAATACCGATGTAAAAATGAAACAATCTATAATACGTTACTAGGTGTATCATTCCAGTTATCCGGACAGCAACTTGACGAAGGCGGATACTGCGTCGTTGGAGGAAGCCATAAAATAAATTTCCCTCCTCCAAAGGATATCATGAACGGAAGTGACTCTGATTTCTTTCGTGATTATGTACACCAACCGGTGACGAATCCCGGCGATGTAATCCTCTTTAGTGAGGCAACCATTCATGGATGTTTGCCTTGGAAATCTGACCGGCAACGGCGAATAGCTTTGTATAGGTTCTCTCCAAGTCATTTAGCTTTTGCGAGAGGCTATACGGATCCGAGTTGGCCGGCCTCTTTTACTCAAGGTCTCACCGAGGAGCAAGCTGCAGTTATTCTTCCTCCATATCTAAATATGTATGATCGTCCCTATTTGGATGAAAATGGGAAATTATCTACAGTCCCAAGGGGTCGGTCTCAAGCGAAGAAGGATTTTGATAACCAAGTATTTGGGGCTAGATATTATTAAGTCAATTTAAAGTTTCAAATGGAGTCTACAAGTTAACTGTCCAACGAAGCGTTCTCCCTTCAACAGAGTCTCCTACCAGATGTTCAATATCGTAATTTTTCTATGTAAAATACTATCGTACCTTGATTCAATGCAATCATTTGATTTACGGATACCCACGAGCATTGGCAAGCATATGCCGCAGACCTAGGTTCAAGTAAGAATCATCTCTTCATAACTTCAGACACACTTACCCCTCTTCCCTTCGTAACATCACTTCCATCTTTGATCTATCAGGAGCATTATTTCTAAAAAAGATGTAATCAGCTTCTGGTTTCCAGGATTTGCCTTGCCATCGGTTTACCACCATATCGCATTGTACACAAGAGATACTTTTTGTGGCAACTTTCATTAGACATGAACCATTATTTCCAACATCCGCATCGGCTCCACCAAGCACCAAGTTCTGATTCTTTGATGGGGTTATAACATCACATGTTGAAGAGCTGTGCTTTCTTTCAGCCTCGTCCTTGCCTACGTCCTCATCCATCGTCATACTTAGCAAGTCATCGATACTGAATTCATCGTTGCTTTTCTCAATAACCTTGGTTTTGTCTTTTCCTAAAGTTGGTTTGGAATTTAAAGATGTATAGTCCAACAAGTCCTCCAGATCGTCGAACATCGCCAATGTAACTGCTCCCTATTTTTATGACCCACTTCTTTAGAAAGTACACACCCTTTTGTACTTCGTCCTTCTCTCGCGCCAGATGGTATATTCTGCCGTAGCAAACTCGAGCCTGTCAAGGAAGAAGGCTGGTATGGCTAAATTTGTGTCGTGCATGACTCCCCGAAAGCTCTCAAGTCGTTCTAAAACCGACGCGCACGTTGACCCAACAGATGATTCTGCGCTCCAGCCAAAAGAAGAGGATAAAAGAGTTTCTTCCAAGATCACAAAATCAAATTGTCGGTCGTCTTATGCGAAACGTGTCTCATTGAACAGTCAAGATGAAACTAAATTGAAGGAAACCAAATTGAAGGAAACCAAGTTGAATGAACCGCAGTTGAAGTCCCCGGGCAGTTTCATGAGTGACAAAAGAGTTCGTAGAGAAACTCTGAAAAAGTACAAAGAGGTATTGGCTGTTAACAACGGTCGCCGACGAGCTGATACGATGGATAAAGGATTTCGAGCGCGCATGAAGAAACAAGTGGGACAACAGAACCCAAAGAAAGAAGAGGTTGAACAAAGAGTGAATCTAGCTTACGAATTCCGAGATAAATTTTTTCAAAACAAGGCAAGACCTGATATGCGAGGACTACTAAGCAAAGGAAAGAACCAGCATCTATTTGTGAGAGCAAATCAATTCATCTCCCAAAGTGATGCCAGGAAATCAAAAGGAAGTCGCCGCACAAGTGTACAGAGCGTTGGATCCCGCAAATCAAAATCGCGAGGACGAGCACAAAGTGAAATTCGCCCTGATTTGATGGACGTGCCTGAAGAAGAAGATAAAGATTATATGATTGCTATTGATAATGTATTACAAGAATCTTTTCGAGAGTTTCAAGTGATCGACGATGCTGAGGATACAGAAGCAAGAATCAATGAAGTGAAAACTCTTCGTAGTAATCTTTTAAATGAGCAGACCAATCTGATCTCACAAGTAAAGCACGATAGCAAACGCGTTATTAAGGGCCTCCGACATCACATTCAAGTGCTGAAGCAATCTCTGAAAGAGGAAATGTCCAAGCAGGATGATATAGATCCTGATATTTCGGAAATGGAAGCTGCAAAATTTGCCTTTTCCTCAACCTTTAATCCTGCAACTGCTGGGTCAGATTCATATGATACTATTTTTCAGCGAGAGAGGAACACCACCGAGAAAGCCAATGAAATTTTGCAGAAGAATTTTGAAAAGCGCCTGGATAAGTTGCAAGAGGAGCTAGCAACCGCGTCTTACCATTTGAACGAACTTGAATTAGAGCAGTATTACCCCAAGTGCATGCAGTGGAAGGTACGTGTCAATTCGGGTGACGGTTTGTTTATTGGGATTCGCGATGCTGACCTCGCGTCTCTTGATTGCGACTTTCGTTTACTTGGCCAAGGAAATGTAAAAGGTAAACAAGTGGTTACACTTCGCATGAGCAATATTGACTGTAGAGTGGGACTGTACCAGTTTTCTATTGATGGAACCACAGCAAAAGCCAAATTACTCCGAGGACTCTTCACTCCCACTGTCAACCGCCTGGATCTAGAATTAGGTGGAACATGGGATATCGAACTCACCTACATAGACCGAAAATCATCAAGTGACAATCATTCAAAGTGGCACGTGTCCAAGAATAACTTCAATTTGAATTTAAAAAAGCAAGCGTCTGGGGCAGGCATGCTTCGATTACCTGATAAGATTATCAGCTGGCTTGTAACGTCTTTGCTTCCAAGTGTGATGTCGTCTAGCCTTCAGGATGCTATTCCGGTGAGGTTTGGGAAGTTCCTTCAAGACCCGGACAATGTCGCTAGCGTCGAAGGCAAGGTTCAAATTCGAGGTGATGTTCCACCTCAAGTGTGGTGCGCTCCTTTAGTAGGTCCAGCCATGTACAGTGAACATGCTCGACGACTTATTGGACTAGGATTTGAAGAAGCAGTGCTTTTGGATATCATGTGCAGAAGTGCCATGTCCAAAAACGCCGGATTTCACGGTAAATCGGTTTCCATACACCGGTTATTTAAATGGAGGTTGCAATTCGCTTCTCAATCAACTTCAAAATTGCGGAAAATTCTTAGAATCATTGAGACGGATCCAACTTTGGCCAGGCAGTTTAGCGAGGAGCATGAAGGCGAGGTGAATACACCGGAGGGTTGGCTTCTTCAATTGATAGATCGTGTTTGTGAGCTTTCTGTCAAGCCCATCAGCTTTCATTTGGAAATACATACTCTAAACGTGAGTGCTGATATGCGTCATCTCTTAGACTTCCTGGCAGGTACCTACATTGAATCTTTGGAGCATGAGGTTGAAAAGATCGGAGGGAGCAGAGCAGCAAAGGTGGCTGAAAAACGATTGATTGCAGCACAAAAACGATTAGACGATGCCCAAGCTAGTTTAAAAACTTTAATTCCGGTAGTTCGAAATACCATTTCCTGCAACTTCGGGTTCATGGTGTTAGGTGGAGTACGAGCAGGTGTTATGGCTACGCTGATAGAAAATCTTAATGCTGACTTGAAACTTCCTCCAAACTTCAGCCTTCACAAGCATATGGGAGAAGCGCTACTGATATCGCAAGGATACAATTTGAGTGTTCAAGGTGAGCAAAATGGATCTGTGTACACCCTGAAGGCGAGACACAAGTGGTTGCACGAACGCGACTCTTTATTTCCAGTGGATGATGTTCCCGAAGACGATGCCCAATTGACAATGCAAGATGTTTCATTGAATGTATTTCCTTCAAATAGTGAATTAGGCACCGTGTCGCTAAAAGCCGGAACACTTCAAGGGTCACTTTTACTGCCCACCTTGGCTGAAATGACAATGGACTATTATCCATACTTTCCCGATCAAGTAGCACAAGCCAAAGGAAAACCAACAGAAAACCCTCGTAAGAGCCGAAAGGAAAAGAAGTCAGTTAGGTATGCCGCGTTTGCTGCAGGAGGTTCGAGTAGTGGTTCTGTGGTAGTAGATTCGTCCAGGAAGATGGTGAGCGATTTGTGGCGGAGATACAAAGACATTTCTGGAGCTGCAAAAGAACAAGAACCAGGAACAGATTTTAGACGGGACATTTTGCAAGGGGATCACACTCTGCTTCCAAAAGTTCTTTGTGATGATTCCAGCGATCTGCACATCGACGTGCGAGGGTTGAAAGTTCAAGTTGTTCGCGAGAAGTCATCGTATGACGGCGGTGAAACGATTCGATTGTCAATCAACAGTACTTCTAGCAAAGATGCATGCGCAGTTCTTCATCGGCGACTTGACTTGACGCACCTCTTTGATACTACCGAAGAATAGTTTCCGAGTCTAGATACGAAACGAAATCAAATTTGAAAATTCAATAGGTAATAATAACAAATAGTAAACAACAAAGAAATCAGGCGCAAATACTTGACACATTCGGAGTATTTCTCCTGCGAAAAAACAATACTGATACGAGATGATAACAATCTTCAAGTTCCAGCATCTCACAAACCACAATACCAGCTTTATCGGGCAACCACCTTAACCAGCATTTCTTTACAAGAGATATAGGAACCCTAGTGGTATATGCTTTCGCGATCACCAACTTAGGTGGCCTCTCTATATTAATTTCGGTAGGTCTTGATAAGAAGTTCTCTTTATTTTCCGAAATCTTGCTCATTTGCTGAAGCTCTCTCCTGCCGGTGGGATTTTCACTCAAACAGTACAATGAAGGATCGCGATCTTTTTCAACCTGACGGATATGCAAGAGGCACTGACTCCTAGAGTCTTATTAGACAAAGATCGTTCAATCAGAAATGTACGTACCAATTTGGAAATTCGTCTCCACAGGATCTGCACCAGTACTTCGACACATCGCCATCTCTACCATTCATCTCTTCGACACTATATACTTCAAAATGATTCCTCTTTGGCGATCAAGCACCGAATAATTACGTGAACGGGTACTGCTCCTGCAGCACAAATTCAATCCGTGACAATAATCTAGCAACAGCAACGAAATCGATAAGGGCGCTAATGCACGAAAAGGATGTGAAATAAAAGACAGCAGCCAACTATAAGTAAAGTACGAGCAAGAATATAGACCTGCCTATCTCAAATTGTGACACACAATGTCAATCAATTGATTATAACCACGCCATGGGTCTACAAGATCTAACCTTTTTTTTCCCACCATTCATTTACGAAATGGTTTCGAGTAAATGCCTGGAAAACCACTGGATCTCTAATCAGTGACTGGATGCCATGATGTCATGATGGATGTTAGAAGTCCATGCCTTGATGCTATACAAAGCAACCACTCACCATGCTATCGTTCACTATCCTAGGTACCTGGATAAAGCGACATAGGTTTCTATGTTAACTCTTGCGTTTTGAAATGTGTAGGGAGTAAATGGGTAATCGAGTCCTTGTACAATGACGACAAACTTGAGGCTTCTCAATTGATGGTAGCTTGCTACTTTATGAAAAGTTTTTTCTATCACCGAGTACATTTGACTGGTTACTTTATTCTTTTTTCACTTTACCAATGGTTTATATATAGGCTCTACGTCGTTGACTATTTTCTTCGATTGGTATGAGTATTAGTAGTTTTACGTTAAGTCTATTTCAAGCGAACAATTTTGTTTTCCAACGCTGTTGTCATTTTATCGATAGTTTCTTTGTCACAGAATGGACACGATTGCAGCAGCGAAATGGGGTCATACAAGTTCTCAATCCTCGTCTCTGGCCATTCAACGGGTCGAATATCCATTAAATCTTCGAGCGTTGAATCCTCTACGAAATCCATCGCATTTGGAACAGAAGGTATGCCAACTGATAAACCAAAATCATTATATTTCAAATCTCCTTCTTGCTCTACAGAGAATACTCGCCCATTTTGAACGAGGTTGTCCCGATGAAAGGTTATTCTTCTCCATGGCACATCATACGCTTCTGCGAGAATTATTCCATGCAACGAGGAACTGGCAACGAATTCGCAATCTACCAAATTGTCAATGAAGGTTCGAAATTTTGATGTTCGGATATCAATGAGTCTCACATTGATGTGATCATGGGATCCGTGCAGTAGATACTTCACATTTAAGAACCCAAATTCAGGAATAATAGCACTGCTATGACTTCCCTGAAAATTTTCTCCAGTATTTTTTAATCCTAAATGCTTCATGAATTTCAATAACGCATTTG
>Ga0105053_10004676_pt1 | contig 19979 bp, 9 predicted proteins | sample BON01_FD_78093 | JGI IMG/M metagenome (GOLD analysis project Ga0105053, IMG submission 78093) | Freshwater microbial communities from Lake Bonney liftoff mats and glacier meltwater in Antarctica - BON-01 | ecosystem: Environmental > Aquatic > Freshwater > Ice > Glacier meltwater | place: Lake...
AAGCCGAGTGGGAGGCGGACCGCGAGCGGTACGAGCGCTTCAGGAAAGCGTTCCAGGCCGCGCAGACCATGTCGCAGGTGAGGCGTCGTTGCTGCTGTTGGGTTTTCTCGGCAACAAACGCTCTGGTGTCCTCTCTCTCCGTCTCTCCGCCCAAAACCAAAACCAAAACCAAAACCAAAACCAAAACCAAAACCAAAACCAAACCCGACGCTGCCTGCGGCCCCCTTCAAGCCAGGAAATCGACCATCCAAACCAAAAGCAACCCCCGCCTAACCCAACAACAAACAACACATCAAAACATCAACCACAGCTGTACAACATCGACCGGCCCCCTCCCGTCCCCCTGGCGGAGTTTGAGCAGCGCCGCGTGGTGCGCGAGACGGAAGAGGTCTGCGACGCCGCCGCCCGCCTGTTCGGCGCCCCCTCGGCGGACGCGCGCGCGGCGACGCGCGACGCGCTGGCCCAGCTCGACTCCGTGGTGCCCGGCCTGCTGGACCTGTCGGCCATGACCGCGCGCGAGTTCGCGCTCCTGGCGTCGGACGTGCGCGGCGCGGCCGCCCGCGTGGTGGCGCTGCGCGTCGCGTGGCCGCGCGCCGACGTCGGCCGGGTGCTGCGGCGGCGGCCGCGCATGCTGCTGCCGCCGGACGCGGCCGCGGCGCTCAAGCGGCTGGCGCGCGGCGGGGCCGGCGGCGGCGGGGCGACGGCCCTGGGGCTGCGGCAGCGGGCGGCGGCAGGCCCCGGCGGCGGCGGCGACGGCGAGCGCGAGATGATGGCGGCCGCCTCGGTCGTCGCCCGCGACGCCGACGCCGTCCGGCGCGCGCTCGAGGGCGGCGCCGACCCGGCCTCGCGCCGCGCGGTGGCCCTGGCCGCCGAGCGCGGCGGTCACGCGTCCGTGGCCGACGCCGTGGAGGCGGTGGTCGAGGCGGCGCCCGAGCTCATGGATCGGGCGGAGCTGTCGCGCGCTTTAGCGTTTGTCAAGGGCGCCTTCCCCTCGTCGCGCGAGTGCCCCGCGGCGCTGCTGGCCGAGAACCCGCGGCTGCTGCTCAACCTGGGCGAGTCGGACATGACGGACGCGGCCGAGTACGGCGAGCTGACGACGCGGTTCTGATTCCAACGCTTCTTTTTTGTTTAAGCGGCAGTTTTTTGTCCTCAGGCGCCGTTTCCTCTGTCTCCTCTGTCTCCTCTGTCTCCTCTGTCTCCTCCCCCGTCTCCTCCCCCTCTGTCTTCCCCTCCGCCAGACGGGAGCGCCAGCGCGCGCAGGTGGCACCCGAGCAGGCCCCTGCCCGCCCACCGCCGGGGCGTCAGCTCGAGCGCCACGCGCCGCCCCTCGCGCAGCACCGCGCACGCGACGCGCTGGCCCTCGCCCGCCGCCAGCGCCGCCGCCGCCTGGTCGAGCAGCGGCCGCGCCGCCGCCTCGCCGCCGCCGCCGCCGCCTGCCTCGGCCGTCGTCGCCCCGGTTGTCGCCGCCACCCCTGCCGCCCCTGCCGCCGACGCGTCCACGCCCGCCAGGCTCAGGATGAGGTCGCCGACCCGCATGCCCGCGGCGGCCGCCGGGGAGCAGGGCGCGACGTCGCCGACGATAGCAAAGGGCGCGTAGCTTTGCTGCTGCTGCTGCTGCTGCTGCTGCTGCTGCTGCTGCTGTTGTTGCGCGGTGGCGGCGGCGGCGACCGGCGCGGCGGCCGCTTCCCCGGCCTCGATCTTTGCTGGCCCCGCGCCGTCTTCTGCTCCTGCTCCTCCCCTGCCCGCCGCCCCGCCCCCCTGCTCCACCGCCATCAAAGCGTGCACCACCGCCTCCACCTCGCGCATCAGCGCCTTATGGTCGTTTGTCCAGCACGCGAGCGCGTGGCGGTCGCGGCGCGCCGCCGCCAGGTCGCCGACATCGGCGCGAGGGAAGCCCTCGGCGTCGACGAGCGGGGCGGTGGGCCCCGGCCCGCCCGGGGCGTCGAGGCGCGCGGCCGCGGCCGCGATGCGCACCTCGAGGTCCTCCTTTTGCCGCGTGAGCTCGCGGAACTTGGCGCGGAGGGCCTCCTTGCTCTCCGGTGCCATCGTCCTTTCACGACAGGGCAGTGGGTGTCTTTGGTCGGGCCCGCGCACGCGAGAGGTTGGGGTATTTATGTGGTGCGTGCGTACGTAGTAGAGGTAGAGCTGCTCGAGCGGGCGTTTGCGTTTGATCGATTAGCAGCCCTGCGACTCACGATGAAGGCTTTCAACCGGCCCTTTCCCGTTTAAAGCTCCCCCTCGCTCTCGCCTGGCCAATAGCCCGGAAACGGACATCTTCCCTCAATCAAGTTACACCCGTCGGCCTCCCCGACCCCATTCATCAGCTAGAGAGAGCATTGCGCGCGCACCCCTGTTCGTCCAGTCTCGAGACGGCCGCCCCGGCGCACCCCTGTTCGTCCAGTCTCGAGACGGCCGCCCGTCGGCGCGCCCCCTCACCCCTGCTCGACCGACCACTCCCACCAGCCCATTGGCCAGCGAACACGAAACACCGCCCTTGCCGACGATGCTGAGCGGCCGCGTGGCCGCGCCCGCCGCCTCTGCGGCGGCCGGCCGCGCCAGCGCGTCTGGTGCCGGTGCCGCCGCCGCCGTCGGCCGCCGCGTCGGCCGCCGGCGCCCGATCGCGACTACGACGACGACGACGATTGCAGCGGCAGCGGCCGCCAAAGCAGGAGCAGGGGCAGGGGCAGGAGCACCAACGCCGCCCCCTCCAGCCAATGGCCGCGCCTCCAAGGCGACCACCACGACCTCCAAGTCCCCGGCCCCCGCGAAAAAGGCGCGGGCGTCCACCACCGCAACCAGCAGTGCCGCCGCCGCTGCCGCCGGCAAGAAGAAAAAGCCGGCGGCGGCGGCGGGGCGAAAGGCGGGCGCGGCCACCCCGGCCGCTGCCGCCCCCCCTCTGCTCGGCGGCCGCAACAACGACGACGACGACGACGACGACGACGACGACGCAGTCGGTCTCCCGGTCGACGGCGACGACGACATGGCCGCCCCTCTGCCCCTGGACGCCGACGACGCGCTCCGCCTCGACGACGAGCTGCTGGCCGCGCAGGGCCGCGCCGGCGGCGGCGGCGCCAGCAGGGGCCGCGGCGCGGGCCGCGGCCGCAGCCGCAGCCGCAGCCGAAGCGCGTCGCGCGCGGGCGGCGGCGGCGGCGGCGGCCCGGGCGGGCGCGGGGGCGCCGGGCGGGCGTCCGCGGCGGGCGTCCGCGGCGAGCGCGGGGGATACGCGGACGGCGGCGACGACGACGACGGCGCCATGGCGGCGGGAGGGTACGGCGACGACGCGTTTTTCGGCGACGACGACGACGACGCAGCGGCGGCGGCGGCGGTGGGCGGCGGCCGGGGCGCGGCGGCGGCGGCGGCGGGCGCCCGCGACGGCGGCGGCGACGGCGACGACAGCGACGACGCCGAGTTTGAGGACGACGACGACGACGACGACGACGGCGAGGGGGGGGGCAAGACCAATCGCGGCAAGGACGCGGCGGCGGGCGGGTGGGACGCGGCGCTGGCCAACTTTCCGGCGGACCAGGACGCCGCCGCCGCCGCCGCCGCCGCCGCCGCCGCCGCCGCGAGCGCGAGCGCGGGCGCGGCCGCGGCCGCCGCCGACCCCTCCTCGTCGGACGGCGGCGGCGGCGACCCCGCGCCCCCGCCCGACGCCCCACCCCCGGCCTTCGCCGCCTTCACCGACCGCCAGTACGTCCACCTGGGCTCCGGCCTGACGTCGGCCGAGGTCGAGGTCGAGGACGCGCCCGCGGCCGAGCGAGAGGGCGAGCGCGAGGCGGCGCTCGACAGGGCGGCGGCGGCCGCCGCGCTCGCGCTGCTGTCGCCGGCCGACCGCGGCCGGCTCGACCTCGCCGCGGCGGCGGCCAGCGGCGCGGCCGGCGGGCTCGCCTCGGGCGGCGGGTTCGCCGTGATCGAGTGCGGCCCGGTGCCCGGCGCGGGGCTGCAGCTGCTGGTCGCCGAGATGCCCGACGGCCGGCTCGACCTGTCGGACGCGTTCGTGTTCGACCCGGACGCACCCGGGGGCGGCGGCGGCGCCTACGCCCGGCCGCTTGGCGGCGGCCCGGCGTCGTCCGGCGCCGGCGCCTCTGCCCCGGCGTCGTCCGGCGTTGGCGATGGCGCCGCCGCCGCGACTGCGAGCTACCCTGGCGACCTCCCCCGCGGCCCGCGCCGGTACCGCGGGTTCCCCTGGCGCGAGACCAAGCCAGGGGACGTCCTCAAGGGGCGCGACGCCGAGGTGACGCTGCGGCGGATGTACTTTATTCCCTGCGGCGGCGGCGGCGGCGGCGGCGAGGGCGGCGAGGGCGGCGGCGACGGCGGCGGCGGCGGCGGGAACGGGAACGGCCACGCTGCGGGTGGGGGTGCCGCTGCGCACCGCGGAACCAGCTGCAGCAATCAGGGCGGCGCCGACGCCCTCGACCTCGCCGAGCTGTACGCCTTCGACGCCGGCGAGCGCAGCCTCAAGCGCGTGCCCGTGCTCGTGCGCCCGGCCGGCGGGGGCGACCCCGTCGGCGGCGGCGGCGGCGACTCGGCCGGCGCCGCCGCCGCCGCCGCCGCCCGGGCGGCCGCCGCCCTCCTCCTCCTCCGCGAGCCTATCCTCCGCATCGGCGCCGACGGCGCGGCCGTGCTCGAGGAGGCCGCCCGCCTGCCGCCGCCCGCGGCCGTGGCCCAGGGCTACGACTGGGCGCGGCCCGGGGCGCGCGACCCCTGGGAGGAGGGGCTGCGGCGGGCGCAGCTCGCGGAGGGCGCCGCGCTGCGGGGCCAGGCGCTGGCGGCCAGGGGCGGCGCCGCCGGCCGCGCGCTGCTCGCAGAGCGCGCGGCAGCCGGCGGCGGCGGCGGCGGCGGCGGCGGCGGGGACGAGGCGCGCGCGCGCGCGGAGGAGATGCTCGAGGCGGCCGAGGCCAACGGCTTGATGGACGAGACGGACGACGCGCCGGACGTACCCGCCGTGGACATGGCGTTCTGAGTAGGAAGAGCAAGAGAAGGGAAAAATACTATTTTTTCTTTTCTTCCAGAGCGTCGTCTTTTCTTTTCCTTTTGGCCGGCCGTCCGGCCGTCTCGTGAAAACAAAACGAAAATCAAAAAAAAAATTATCGTCCGTGCTGCTCCTGCTCCCGCCGCCGCTCCTGGCCCCCCGCCGCCGCCGCCTCCCCCATGAACCTCTTGCACGTCTCGTACGTGCCCCAGCACACCGCCGCCGCCGGCACGTGGAACATGACGCGTGGCTTGACGCCGCGCCACAGCGCCGACGCCCCTTCCTCGGCGGCGATCCGCCTGAGCACGGGCAGCACGGCCGACGTGCCGTACCGGCGCGGCGCGCCGACGCCCTCAGTCTGCAGGCGCGTCTTGACGACGTCCAGGGGGGTGGTGATGGCGGCGGCGGAGCCGCCGGCGAGGCCACCAGCCACCAGCTGGACGAGCAGACCCTCCTCCTCAGCCTCCTGCTCCTGCTGCTCGCCGCCGCCGCCGCCGCCGCCGACCGGGCGGGCGCCCGCCGCGCGCTCGCCCGCCGCCGACGCCGCCGCTCGCCCTCCCGCCGCCGCCGCCGCCGCCTCTCGTCGTCCGGGCGGCCCTTGCTCTGCTGCTGCCGATGCTGCTGCTGCCCCGCGCCCCGCCGTCCTTCCCGCTGCTTCTGCCGCCGCCGACGCTCCCGCCGCCGCCGCCGCCTCGCCCCCCGCCGCCGCCGCCGCCGTCTCCGCCGCCGCCACCGCCTTATCGCCCCCCGCCGCCGCCGCCGCCGACTCCGCCTCCCGTCCGCCGCCGTCGGCCGCCGCCCACGCCCGCGCCGCCGCCCGCTTGGCCTCCCTCAGCGCCGCCGGCGCCCCCCCGCCCTCCCCCGCCCCCAGCAGCCACCGCTTGGTCGACTCGTACACGCTGAAGTAGACGGCCGTGAACGGAACGTTCATCACGACCGTCGTGCGGTAGGAGCGCCACAGGGCGCCGGCCCCCTCCTCCCGCGCCACCGAGCGGACGCAGTCGCCGACGCCGGCGTAGGGGCTGTGCGCGACCTGCAGGCGCTGCTTGACGGCGTCGAAGGGGGTCATGATGGCGTCGTTGAGCAAAGTGGCCGAGGAGCCGGCCGCGGCGGTGGCAAAGGTGGTGTAGCCAAGGCCGCCGCCGCCGCCGTTCCCGCCGCCGCCGCCGTTCCCGCCGTTGTTCCCGCCGCTGCCGCCGCCCCCCTCTGCCGATCGGAGGGCGGGGTCGAGGGCGAGCAGCCCGTCGCGCGCGGCCTCGTAGGCGGCAAAGTACAGCGCGTGCGCCGGGCCCGCGCCCCAGGCCACGGCGCCGACGCCGCGGTACAGGCCGCGCACGCCCTCGCGCCGCAGCACCGCGCGCAGAGCCCGGGACACGGAGGCGCCGCCGCCGCCGCCGGGCCGGCCGCCGCCGCCGCCGCCCTGCAGCTGCTGGCCCGGGTGGCCGAGCGCCTGCATGCGCGTCTTGATGGTGTCGACCGGGTACATGGCCGTGTGCTCGACGATGCCGGCCACGGCGCCGGCGACCATGTGCTGTGTTGTGTTTTGGTGTGTGGTCGTCGTCGGTGGTTTTTTTGCAGGGGGGTGGGAGAGAGAGAGCAGCTGTGAGTGCGGCGGCGGGCGGCGGGCGGCGGGCGGCGCGGCGGCGGCGGCTGGGACGGCATGGAGAGATCAAGTACTCACGGACGCAAAGGTCAGGCCGTCGTGCGCGGGCGCCTCGGCGAGCAGCGCGCCGTCCATGGCAGATGCTGCTCCTGCGCCTGCTCCCGGCGGGCGGTTTGCCGATTCGCCGGAGGGGGGGCGTTCCTGCGTGCTTGGGTTTTTTTGATTCCAAGAGACGTGGACGGGGATTTCACAGCAGTGAAAAAGGCCAAGCAGAGGCCCCTTTAGGTCTAGTTGGTGGTGCGTGTGCGAGTACGAGTGAGCAAGGGCTGAACAGGGCTTGCTGCTTCGAGCGCCGCCCGTAGCGCCGGCGCCGCGGGAGGATCGGCGCCGCCGGTTTGCCGCGCTCGTCGAGCGTCGGAACGCCATGTCCATTGGTGGCTCTCAAAATCGTCGACACCATACACTCGAGTGGCGCTCGCCAGGTCCCCTTCGTGGTACACTAAGCCGCTCGGGTCTATGAGCACCGAGCGGCAGCATTCAATAGACCAACCGCGCGGACCCATCTTGTCGGTGTCTTTCCCAACGCAAACGCCGAGCAATGGCCGAGCCACCGCCGAGCAACCTGAGCGCCACGTTCGCGCGCATCCACGAGGCCCTCGGCCGCCTCGTGTACAGCACGGACGCGCTGGCGCAGGGCGACGAGGGGCAGCGACAAGGCGCCGAAACCGCCGCCGGCGCCGCCGGCCCGTCGTCGTCCGCCTCCGCCACCGCCCCGAGCGACCCGTGGGCGCCCTGGGACCGGGCCGCCCTGCTGCGCCGACTGCGCACGTACCGGCCCGCCCTTTGGTTCGCCAAGCCGGCCGAGCTGTCGGCCGAGGAGTGCGCGCGCCGGGGCTGGAGCTGCCTGGCGCACCGTTCAAAAGCCGCGGCGCCGGCAGCGGCGGCGGCGGCGGCAGCGGCGGCGGCGGGCGGCGCCGCGTCGTCGGCCGCCGCCACCGCCGCCCTTGCCGCACCCGCCGCCGCCCTGCCGCCCGGAGAGGCGCTGCGCTGCGGCACGTGCGGCGCGCGCATGGTGGTGCGGCTGCCGCCGGGGGGCCCGGCGCGCGACACGGCCACGCGGCGGTACGCGGCCCTGCTCAAGGACGCGCACGCCGAGGGCTGCGGCTGGCGCGGCGGCGAGGGCGGCGAGGGCGGCGCGGGAGGCGCCGGCCGCCGGCGCGCGGCCGCCGCGCCCGCCGCCGCCTCCGCCGCCGCCGCGCCCGACGGGCGCTGCCCGCCCGACCTCCTCTGCTTCCCCGCGAGCGCGCCGCCGCTGCTGCTGGCCGAGTACGAGGCCCGGCTCGCGGCCCTGCGCGCCCTCGGCTTTGTCCCGCACGTGCCCGTGCGCCGGGTCGTGTCCGGCATGGTCTCCCTTTGCGGCAATGGCGGCGGCGGCGGCGGCGGCGGCGGCGGCGGCGGCGGCGGCGGCGGCGGCGGGAACCCCAGCGGAGAGTTGGCGGCGGCGGCGGCGGCTGGTGCTGCGGACGGAGGAAGCAGTGGCGAGGTCGGCGCGCCTCCGGTGCCGTCCCAAGCATCCGTTCTAGGTGGGGCCGGCCCGCGCCGGACGCGCGCGATGCTTGCGCGGCTGCTCGGCGCGGACTTCTGCGCCGCGGGCGACGCGAGGCAGGCGGCGGGGGGCGAGCGGGGGCAGGCGCCGGACGAGGGGCGGGCGGCGGCGGCGGCAACGGCAGGAGGCGAGGGCGCCCCAGCACCTGCCGCCCGGCCGCCGCTGCCGCCGCCACCTGAGCCGACTTGGGAGCAACAGGCGCGCCTGATCGCGCTGGCCGGGTGGCAGGTGGCGCAGGTGGGCGGACAGGCGGGCGCAGCAGCGGTGGCACCGGCCTTGCCCGCCGCAGCAGCAGCAGCAGCGGCAGGGGGGCCGGCCGCCCCCGCCGCCCCGCCGCCGCCGCCGCCGCCGCCGCCGCCGCCGCCGCCGCCGCCGCCGCCCGACCCCGAGCGCGCCAAGCTGCGCTGCGCGCTCTGCGACAGCGCCGCCGGCCTCTGGTCCTTCGCGCGCAGCGGGCCCCTGGTCGGGACCGGCTCGGCGCGCGCCAAACGCCTGGCGATGGCGGTCGCCGCAGAGGGCGCGCAGCAGCAGCAGCCGGCGGCAGTGCCGGCGGCGACGACGACGGCGGCGGCAGCCGCAGCAGCAGGAGGCGACGCCGCCGCCGCCGCCGCCGCCGCCGCCGCCGCCGCAGCCGCTGGCGCAGCGGCCCGCTCGGCCAGCGGCGCGCTCCTGCTGCTGCCCACGGCCTCCTTCTCGCGCCCCTTGAGCGGCGCCAGCAGCGGCGCCCCGGTCGCCGCCGCTGGCCGGTCGTCGGCCGGGGGTGGCGGCGGCGGCCGGCGCGCCGTCGCCGCCGCCCTCGAGCACACCATCGCCGGCGGCGAGATCCTGGCGCTGGCGGCGACCGGCGCCCCGTCGTCGGGCGGGCCCTTTGGCAGCGCGGCCAGCTCGGCCCCGGCGTTTGGGCTGGCGTCTGCGCCTTTGGCGGCGGGAGGAGGAGGAGGCGGGGGGGCGGGGCAGTGGCCGGCGCGGGAGCAGGCAGCCGCGGCAGCAGGGGCTGGAGGCGGCGGCGGCGGGAAGAAGCGGCCGCGCGGCACCGGCGACGCCTCGCTGCCGTTCGACCCGCTCGCCAGCCACCGCGCCTGGTGCCCCTTCGTCTACCGCCTGCGCCCTGAACAGCAGCAGCAGCAGCACCAGCAGCAGCACCAGCAGCACCAGCACCAGCACAAGGCCGGCGGCGGGGCGGCGGCGGCGGCGGCAGCGCCTCTGCCGCCGCCTCCGCCCGGGTGGCTCGCGTGCCTCGAGGGCGTGGACCTAGAGCGCGGCGGCGGCGGCGACGACGACGACGACGACGACGATGGCGTTGGGGGCGCGGGCGGCGGGGCGGGCGGCGGCGGCGGCGGGCTTGGCGAGGCGACGGCTGGAGCGGGGAGGGCGGGACGCGCGCCGCCGGCCGCGCCGCCGCCGCCCGCAGAGGACGTGGGCGCGCGCGTGCGTGGGGCCCTGCGCGCCCTCGTCAAGTCGGGCTAGGCTGGTTCGCTGCGTGCCAAGAGGAAAAAAGAGGTTGAGTTTGAACAACTGATGATTTTTTTGTTTTTATGAGAGGCGGGGGGGGTCGTCCTCGTCGTCGCCCCTCCTTTGCAGAAGAGGACGGGGGGCAAATTTGTCTAGGGGGAATATGGTGTGTGTTTGTCGTTGGTGAGGGTGTGACGTCCGCCCCTGCTGAGAAAAAGCGAGAGAAGCGGGCAGAGGGAAGACGGACGCGCGGACGGAGAGACGTTGTCACAGCGCCGGCGGGGGCGGCGACGGCCGCGGGCTCGCGGGCGGCTGCCCCCCGGCCGGCGCCGCCGCCGGCGCGCCGCCGTCGACCGCCGCCTCGCCGCCCCCGCCCGCGGCCCCCCCGCTCTCCGCCTCGAGCTTGGACAGGTCGTACACCTGCCGGATCGCGCCGGACGAGTGCAGCCACTCGCGGAAGTGCGCCTGGATGGCGCCCTGCAGCCGCGCGCGCCGCGCCTCGTCGGCGACCGTTGATCGGATCCTCCCGCGGAGGTCGGAGACGACGGCGTGTCGCCCGCGCAGGGCGGCGGCGTGGTCGGGCGGGAGGGCAAAGGGCAGCGGGGGGAGATGGATGGGGGAGGGGTCGGCGGCCAGGGCCGAGGGGGCGCCGGGGGCCAGGGGCGCGGCGGCGGCGGCGGCGGCGGCGGCGGCGGCGGGGGCGAGCGCCGCCGGGGCGGGCGGGGCCGAGGGCGCCGGGCCGCCGGCCAAGGGGCCCTCTGTGCCGCGGAAGGGGATGACAAACGGCAGCATGTCCTCCGGCAGCATCAGCTGCACGGGGGGCGGGCCGACAAGGGGCGCGTCCGCGGCCGCCGCGCCACCCGCGTCCGCGTGCGCGTGGGCGTGGGGGCTGGCCGCCTGCGCCGCGCCACTGCCGGGCGGCGGCGCCGGCTGCGTGCCGCCGCCGCCGCCGCCGCCCGGGGCGCCCCCGGCCTTGCCCGGCGCGCGCGCAGAGATGACAATCGGCTCGTTCCAGCGGCTCGCGGGCACGAGGGCGTCGGCGGCGGGGGCGTCGGCGGCCTCCATCGGCGCGTCGCAGAAGTCGCCGCCTCCTGCTGCCGCGATCGCTCCTGCGCCTGCTCCTGCTCCTGCCGCCGCCGCCGCTGCCGCCGCCACCGCCGCCTGCCGCCGCTCCTCCGCCGCCGTCGGCGGCGGCGCGGCGAGCATCACCCCCGCCGCCTCCACGTGCGCGCCCTGCGCCTCGTACCGCGCGTGCAGCGGCGCCAGCGACACGAACCGGTTGTCCCCGACCAGCACGGGCGGGCGCGGCGTGCCCAGGTGCAGCACGCACGCGTGGCAGCTGGAGATCAGGGCGCGGCCGCACGCGGCGACCACCGTCGTCCGCTCGCAGCCGTCGACGCGCAGCAGCGCGCCGGCCGCGCCGACAACGACGACGCAGTCGACGCACCCGACCACGCGGACGAGGCGCACGGGGGCCAGGACGTAGATGGTGCAGTCGGCGCAGTCGACGACACTGAAGGCCGGCGCGGCCGCGGCGGAGGCCGCCGAGCCGCCGCGAGGGGCGCCGCCGCCGCCGCCGCCGCCGCCGCCAGCCGACGCCGACGCCCAAGGCAGCACATCCGACGGCCCGCGGACGACCGTGCCGCGGAAGACGCCGCGCACGCTGCTGGCGTCCACGGCGCCGCCCACGACCGCAACGGTGCCCGCGTGTGCGTGGCTGACGCCCCCGGCGCGGCGCGCCGCCCCCCCCCCGCCCGCGCCGCCCGGCGACGGACAGGGCGAGCCGAGGCCGCCCCCGCCGCCGCCGCCGCCGCCGCCGCCCCCTCCCCCCTGCACGCGCGTGAGGATGGGCGAGACGAACCCGCCGGGGAGCGCGAGCGCGCCGCCGGTGCCCGGGGCCGGCGAGCTGCTGAGGGAGGCGTCGGGCGTGGCGGCGCCGCTCGGGACGGTCACTTGCAGCGAGGGCAGCGGACCGGCCCCGCCGCCGCCGGGGCCTCCGCCCGGGCCGCCGCCGCCGCCGCCGCCGCCGCCGCCGCCGCCGGTTGCTGCCGCCGCCGCCGCCGCCGCCGACGCCGCCGCCGCCGCTTGCTGCTGCTGCTGCTGCTGCTGCTGCTGCGCCGCCTGGAGCTGCACGTGGTGCACGTCGGCCGCGGGCGTGCCGTACCGCTCGTGCGAGGGCCAGCGCGCGTCCAGGGCCGCGGCCACCTCGGTCGCCGACCACGCCGCCCCTTCTGCGCCGCCGCCGCCGCCGCCGCCGCCGAGGGCCCTCTCGAGAAAGCGCCCGACCGTCGGCGCGAACGCCGGGGCCGGCGCGCCCCCCGCCGCCGCGGGCGCGCCGGGCGGGGACAGCGGCTGCAGCTTGATCAGCAGCGCCAGGCGCTCCAGCTCGCGCGGCGTCAGCGCCACGCCGGCGAGCGCGGGGCCCGGCGACGCGGGGCCCGCCGGCCGGACGGGCGACGGCGACCGTTGTCGGGCGCCGCCCGCCGCCGCCGTCGCCGCCGGCGACGTGCCGCGCGCAGCGCCGCCGCCGCCGCCGCCGCCGCCGCCGCCGCCGCCGCCGCCGCCGCCGCCGCCGCCGCCGCCGGCCGCCTCGGCGCCCGTCGTGTCCATGGCGTCGTCCGCCCCGGCCGCGGGCGAAGGGCCCACTGCTGCTGCTGCCGCCGCCGCCGCTGCTGCTCCTGCTCCTGTTGCTGCTGTCGATCCTGCTGCTGTTGTCGCTCCTGCTCCTGCCGTTGCCGCCGCCGCAGCCGCCGCAGCCGCCGCCGCCCCCAGCGCCGCCGGCTCGCGCACCAGGCGCAGCACGGTCGCCAGGTGACGGTGTACGTACTGGCGGTAGGCGCGCGCGTAGGCCGCGTGCCGCTGCTGCTGCTGCTGGAGCTGCGCGCGCACCACGAGGCGCGTGCCGCCGCAACTGCCGCCGCCGCCGCCGCCGCCCACAGAGACGGGCGCGCCGCCGGCCGCTGCCGCCGCCGCCGCCGCCGCCGAAGAGGGGTGCGCCGGCGAGCGCCCGCCGCCGCCCAGCGCCGCGGCCGTGGCCCCGACAAAGCCCCCAAGCCGCACCGGAGAGAAGCACTCGCCGCTGCCCGTGTTGGGCGCGGCGGCCGCCAGCGCCGCGCCGATGCCGTTGATGGCGGCGGCCGCGGCGCCCGCGGAAAGCGGCGACGAGCCCGCCGCCGCAAACGTCGCCGCCGCCGCCGCCGCCGCCGCGTGCGGCGAGGTCGGCCAGACGTCGCGCGTGTCGGCGCGCTGCGACTCCTTCCCGTACAGCTGCGCAAACAGGAAGAGCAGCAGGGCGTGCAGGGGCGCGTCCGGCAGCGGCGCGGGCGGCGGCGACAGGCGCGCCAGCAGCGCGGCCTGCCGGGCGGCGACGCACAGCGCCGCGCCGCGGCCGCCGCCGCCGCCGCCGTCCTCGGCCTCGGCCGCCGACGCCGTCAGCAGCGCGCTCAGCACGTCGAGCAGGACGTAGCAGTGCGTGGGAGGCGCGCCGAGGAGCTCGGGGAGGCGGTCGCCCGGGATCACGTCTGTCGTTTGTTCTTCGCGGGACGGCGTTTTTGAGAGAAGGGGAGAGTGTGTGTCGGAGGAGGCGGCGGCCGTCGGCGGCCGGCGCGGCGCGTTTTGGCGGCCCCCCCCTTGGCCCTTCTTTTGATCAACGTTTGCGCGCTCTGCGGCCCCCTCCGCGCGCCCTCCAGGCATCGCACTCCGATCGCGCGCGCCGCGCACTCACACTCCCCGGAGTCCGTCGGCAGGGCCTCCGCCGCGAGGCGCGCGGCCAGGCGCTCGAGCGCGGGCGTGCCGTCGAGCGAGGGCAGGAGGAGGTTGAGCGGGAGCAGGCCGTACGCCACCGGGTCCTGCCGCGCTCGCACGGCGAAATCGGCCATCGTCGGCGATGCCTGGGGTCGCGGCGGACCCGATTCGGCGGACCTCCGAGCCCTCTCCCCGCGACTGATTCCTGGACCGAACGCAAGCAGAGAGGAGAAGGGAGAGGGAGAGGAGAGAGGAGGGAAGAGGGAGAGGAGCAGGGGCAGGGTCTCTGTCGTGGTGGGCGCGGGCTTATGAAAGGCGGCACGGCATTTCGGGTAGAGAGTAGGAGCGGGGGGAGGGGGAAACGGGGCGGCGCGCGATTCTAGTTATGGATGAATGATGGGCGGGGGCGCGCGCGAAGTTTTTCTTTGGCGGCTTTCGGCGCAAAACAACGGCGGCGGGCCGGCGACAAAACCAACTTGGTTTCTTGTTGTTAGTGTTTACACGGCGACAGGGGATGTGTGATGGTGCGCCTGGACCGGCTCGGAATAAAAGAGGCAAAAACATGGGGAAACCCATGTCGGCGAGCGCGATCCGGCGCGCGCGAAAAATCAAACAAAAGAGGCGCGACGAAAGGGGGAAAAAACACGGGGCCCGCCGCGTGTCCGTCCGTCGCGCCGTCAGGGGAGGGTGTTGTTGTGCCAGACGGGGATGCGGCGTACGAGCGACGATCTCTCTCGGCGGGCGGCGGGCGCGCGCGAATGGGGCGGGGGTGCGCCAGGGGCGGGGCGGACAGGAGAGAGGGCGGCGCCGCCCCCGCCCCCCCCCGGCCCCCCCCGCCTCTAGCCAGCCAGCCAGCCAGCCTTGGATTGCCAACCGCAACCCTAGTTGCCCACGATGTGGTGCACGGCCAGGATGCGCCGCTGCACCGCGAAGCGCCCGCCCCACTTTTCGCGCATGTCGCGCCGCAGCCTCTCCCCCGCGCGGTCAAAGTACTCCTGCAGGCGGAAGCGGGAGCGGGCGCGGTAGCGCGCGCACACGTGGGTCTTGCGGCCGTGGCCGCCGGGGGGCGGGGGGGGGGGCGAGGGGGGGCCGCCCGTCTGGGGAGCGTCGGCCGGCGGCGCCGCGCCCGCCGCCTCGCCCGTCGCCGCTGTCGGTTCGGCGACCCGTTGCCCCTGCCCCTGCTGCTGCTGCTCCTCCTCGTGCGGGTCGCCCTCCACCTCTGCGATGCACAGCGTCGCGCGGTCGAACAGCGCGCCGCCCTCGAGGCGCACGATCTCGCCCACGTGCGCGCGCAGATACGCGAGGAACTCGGCCGCCACGGCCGCGTCCACCACAAAGTTGCACTCGTAGACGACGCGCCGGTCTCCGAGGAAGGACCCTGCCGGCTGGTTGCCGCCGCCGGCGGCGCCGTGGGAAGGCGACGTCGCGAGGACGCCGACGCCGCCCGCAGCGACGGCGGCGATGGGCGACGGCTCGACGGTGATGACGCGGACGCCGCCGCCCCCGAGCATGCCGGCCGGACCCGCGGAGGGGTCGGCCGACATCGTGTGTCCCGACGGGGGTGGGGAGGGGGAAGGAGGAGAGAGCCTCCTCGTCGCGGGAAGGGGTGTGAGATTTTCCGAGTGCCCTCTCTCTCCCCTCCTTTCCACGAGCAAAAAACAAATGGGGAGCAAAAAGGACGCGCCGGCGGGCCTGCAGGAGCGGGCCGGCCGATGCGCGGGGAGGTTCAGGTGTGGGGAGCGGGTTGATCTTGGGGGGAGTCGTTTGGAGAGAGGACGGACGTCGTTCTCGTTATCCCCCGTCTCTTGGCTTGTTGTGTTGGTGGGAAAAAAGGGGGAGGCCGCGAACAAAATCGATGAGGGAGCTTGTGAGATTGTGTGAGAGGACGAGGGCCGGGAAAGGACGCGGCGGCGGAATAAGGGCACGACGTGGCGCATCTGGCGTTGTCAGCTCCGCCGCCGAGACAACGCCCCCCGATTCCCCACTCTCTCTGCCGCCAGCAGCCCATCTCTCTCTAAGACAAGTAGCAAGTAAGTGCGCCTACCAAGTCGCAGCAGCAGCAGCAGGGGGCGCCGCCGCCGCCGCCCACACCGCCACGGCCGCGCGCCGCACGCGCACCTCGACCCCCCCTCCTCCTGCGCCGCCGTCGTGCCTGCTCCTGCCGCGCCCGCCCCCCTCGCCGCCGCCTCCGCCCCCCGCGGCCGCCGCCGCCTGCGCCGGGACCAGCTCCCCGTCCACGTTCCAGCACCGGTCCCAGAAGACGCGCACGGCCGACGCGTGCACGACGGCCGACGCGGGAGGAGGAGGGAGCAGGAACTGCAGCCGCGACAGCAGCGGCCGCCGCCGCCGACGACGCGCTCCCGCTTCCGCCTCCTCGCACGCCGCCGCCGCCGCCTCGGCTCCCGCCTCCTCGTCCTCGCCCGCCGCCGCCGGGGCCGACAGCCCTTGGCGCGCGAGGCGCAGCAGGAACCGCAGGTAGCGCGCGCGCGAGGCGCCCCCAACCACGGCCAGCAGCAGCCGCCCGTCGTCCGAACGCAGCGCCGGCGCCACTCCGCGCCGCGAGCGGTCGCTGCGGCAGGCCGTGACCGCGACCTTGACCGAGCAGAGCGAGAGGGGGGGCGGGGGCAGGCGGGGGGTCAAAGGCGGCCCGCCACGGTCCTGGTCGTCGCCGCGCAGCGCGGCGTCGGGCAGCGCGGCCTGCCGGGCGGCGGCGACGCGGGGCGCCGCGCCGTCGCCGCCGCCGCCGTCGCCGCCGCTGCCGACGCCGCCGCCGACGCCCGTCGCCCCGGGAAGCGTTAGCGACACCCAGACCTCTCGCCCGCCATCGTCTCCGCCAAGGGCATGGCAGGAGGCGGAGGCGGCGCGCGAGAACGCATGAGGCAAGTACTCGACCCGCGCGGGCGCCGCCCTCAGGCCCAGCAGCGCCAGCGCGCCGGCGGCGCCGTACCTCGCGGGGCCGAGGAATCGAAGGCGCTCCGAGACCGACAGGACGTCGCCGAGGAAGCCGGAGGAGGCCATGCAGCAGAAGAGCATGAGAGGCGGGGGCGGGGGGGGGGGCGAGGGGGGCGGGGGGGCCGGGCGGGGGGGACCCCGGGCGGCGCCGGGCGCAGCGGCGGCGGCGGCGGCGGCGGCGGCGGCGGCGGCGGCGGCGGCGGCGGCGGCGCTGCCAGGCAGCGACGGGTACGGCGACGGCGGCGGCGGCGGCTGCGGGGCGGTCGCGCCGCCGTCGCAAGCCGGAATGCGCCGCATCTCTGCGACGTCGAGCCGCCCGCCTAGGCCCAGCGCGCACGCGAGCGCGGCCGTCTGGGCGTCGCGCGAGCCGTGCAGGGTGTAGGCGGCCGCGTCCGTGCTCCCGGCGGGCACGTGTCCGACGCGGAACGGCGGCGCCGCCGCCGCCGACGCCGCGGGCGCCCCGCCGCCGCCGCCGCCGCCGCCGCCGCCGCCGCCGCCGCCGCCGCCGCCGCCGCCGCCGCCGCCGCCGCCGCCGAAAAGCGCCGGCGAAAGCGGCGGCAGCAGCACGCCCGCCAGCAGCTCCTGGAAGAGGCCGTCGCCGCCGACAGCCAGCGCGCCGTCGTAGCAGCGCGCCCCGTCGCCGCCGCCGCCGCCCGCCGGCGCGCACGCCGCCTCGGCGCACCGCCGCGCGGCCTCGCCCCGCGCGCGCGTCCGCAGCGCGTCGCAGCAAACGCCCGCCGCCCCGCGGAGCGCGGGCTCGGCGCCCCGCCGCCACGCGCGCTCGGCGGCGCGGCGCCCGCCCCGCCCGCTGTGCGGGTTGACGAACACCAGCAGGCGGCGCGGGCGGGGGGATGCCGCCGACGACGACAGCAGCAGCGCCCGCTCGGCGAGGCGCGCCGCGGCGGCCGCGGCGGCCGCGTCGGGCGTGCGGGCGACGAGCGCCCGGAGGCGGAGGCGCGTCTCACCTTCGGGCGGCGGCGGCGGCGGCGGCGGCGGCGGCTTCCCGCCCGCCCCGCCGTCGCCGCCCTGCCGCGGCCGCCACCGCCGGCGCCGCCACCAGCCCCCGGGGCCGCCCTGGCCCCCGCGCACCTCCTCCTGCGCGAGGTAGACCACGACCGTGTGCAGAAACGGGTGGCGCGGCTCGGGCCAAAAGGAGGGCGCGGGCGGAAGCCAGTCGGCGCCGTCGCCGCCGCCGTCGCTTTCCTCCTCCTCCTTGTCGTTGCCGGAGCCGCCGCCGCCGCCGCCGCCGCCGCGGCCGCGCGCTGCTCGCTTGAGCGGCGTCGCGAGGCCCAGCTCCTCGTCTGCGTCCTTCCCTAGCCCTCGCGAAGCGTCCGAGGAGGCAGAGGAACAAGCCGACGGCGGCGCCAAGAGGCTGGCGGGCGGCACGTGCCGCACGGACAGCACCCGGGACCAGGGGACGAGGCCGCCGCCTTCCCCGCGCGGCGACGGCGGCGGCGGGAACGACGACGACGCGGGTTCTCGGCGGAGCAGCCACCACGAGCATCGCCGCCTCTTCGCGCCCCCGCCCGCGCACGCCCACGCCACACCGCGCCCCGGGTCGATCGTCAGGGACGTGGGCGAGCCTGCCAAGCAGACGCAGGAACAAACGGCCTCGAGCGCCGCGCGCAGCGCCGCCGCCTCCCCGTCGGCCGCGGCGCAGCGCGCGCCCGCGCTGCCCGCCAGCCCCTCGGCCTCGTCGCGGCGCCGCGCCACGTTTTGTTCCTGCTGTTGCTGCGTCATCTCCTTTTCGAGAGGAAAGCGACAGAGAGAGAGGGGGAGGTTTTTTTTTCAATCCTTGCTTCTGTCCGCGAGATAGAGAGAGATTAGAGACAAGAGGTCCAACGACGATGGTGCGTTGATGTCGAGCCCCCTTGTCGCACAGTGACGGTCGCAGCAGCCGCAACCAGTGCCTGCCCTGTCATTTTCCTACTGCTTTTGGGCGCCGCCGCCGCCGCCGCCGCCGAAATCGCCGACGAATCCGAAAAAGCCGCACGCCCTCACGTCGGCCTCTCCGCCAAACCAGCGGCGCATGTCGCCCTCGGGCACGCGCGGCAGCGCGGCGCGCATCTGCGCCCACAGCTCGCGCAGGAAGGGCTCGGACTCGCGGCAGCCCGCCGCGCGCGCGGTGCGGCCGGCGGCCTTGAGCAGCGCCTCCAGAAACTCGGGCGCGGCCGCCGAGGAGGGGGCGGCCGCCGCCGCCGCCGGCGACGGCGCGCGGCCTACGCCGAGCACCGGCGGCAAGGACGGCAGCAACGGCAAGGACGGCGGCGGCGGCGGCCCCTGCGGCCCCCGCTCCTGCCGGGACACTGCCTCGTTGATGCCCACGTACGCCGAGCTAAAGGCGTTGGCCAGCTCCGCGTGCGTATCGTCCCGCAGCGCCTTGGTTATCGCCGCCGTGTAGACGCTGACCAGCGCCGACTGAGGCAGGCCCCCGAGCGCCGCCGCCGTGACCGCCGTGGCCACGCCGCAGCCGTCGCCGCTCACGGCCGCCGACACGAGCGCGACGGCGGCGGCGTCGACGGTAGCGTTGGTCGCGCGGCCGCACGTGGAGGCGGTCGCCAGGGAGACCGACACGGCCGAGGCCTCGCGCATGTGGCGCGAGCAGGGGCTCATCTCGGGCGGGCGCTGCGCGAGCGGCGAGGCGGCGATGCGGGCCAGGCGGCGCAGCCAGCAGGGGCCGCCAGACGGCGGCGGCGCGTTTGCCGCAGGCGCCGCCGCCCGCGCCAGCGCGCCCGGCATCGGGAGGAGCCCCCCCTGCTGTTGCCGCGGCGGCTTGCTGCTGCTGCCGCTCTCTCTTGCGGCCGCCCGGTTGGACGCCCTCGACGGTGGTGCTGCCGCCGCCTTGCCGCCGCCGCCCCAGCCGCGGAGGACGCTCAGCAGCCCGCCGCCGCCCCCCGCCGCCGCCGCCGCGTCGTCCCTTGCGCCGCCGCCGGTCCCCCCGCCGCCGCCGTGCCGCCTCCCCTCGTCCCCCGCCGCCCGCAGAAACTCGGCCGCCGCGCTCGTGTTGCTCGCCAGCAGGGCGAAATAGAACTCCTCGGCGATCCCCGCCGCCACGCGGCACGTGCCGGAGGCCGCGGCGACGTCGTCGAGCGCCGAAGCGGCGTCCGAAAGCACGCGGGAGGCCAATTCGTAGTCGCCCATGCTGCCGACGGCGTTCCCGAGGCCGCTGGCCACCGCGCGCGCCTCGCGGGTCGAGTTGGCGCTCGTGAAGGTGCTGGAGAGGACCTCGACGAAGTCGCCCGACCCGGGCGGTCCCTGGAGGGCGGCGACGCCGACCGCCAGCCCTGTGCTCAGCGCGGCGCCGCCGCCGTTTTCGTTCTCGCCGCCGTTTTCGCCGCCGCCGCCACCGCCGGCCGCCGCCGAGACGACGGCCTTGGCGGCGCCCTCGACGTCGCGGCCGCAGCCGAGCAGCAGTACCATTGACATGGCCAGGGCCGAGGCGTTGGCGGCGCGGTCGTCGCCCTCGCCCGCGGCGGGGGTGAAGCACTTGGTGTCGCAGGCTGTTGTTTGTCGGCGATTCGAGGGGTTTGGGGTTCTGTGTTTTTTTAGAGACGGCGGGCGGGGGGGGGGGGGGGGGGGGGGCCGGGCGGCCGGGCGGCGGCAAGAAAAAAGCAAGAAGAGGGGGAGAGGGGGGGGGGGCGACCCGGGAA
>Ga0105053_10004681_pt1 | contig 19963 bp, 18 predicted proteins | sample BON01_FD_78093 | JGI IMG/M metagenome (GOLD analysis project Ga0105053, IMG submission 78093) | Freshwater microbial communities from Lake Bonney liftoff mats and glacier meltwater in Antarctica - BON-01 | ecosystem: Environmental > Aquatic > Freshwater > Ice > Glacier meltwater | place: Lake...
ATCTTCTCCGCGACTTTGAGGACGAAGTTCCTGGATACCTTAATAATGATAAGATTCGGGAAGTCCTTGAATCCCTCACTCTTAAGAAGGGGCGGCAATTTTCTGTCGTTTGTGAGAACCTTCTTGTTTGCTACAGACACCTGTGCGAAGCAAAAATCGTTGGCTCTGGTGAAATTCCCCTCCTCGAAGCGTGGATTAATGATCTCGACGTGCTCGTGGCTTGAAAGAATACTCCGACCATGAAAGCAATCGTACTCGGATCCACTGGAATGGTGGGGACATGTTTTTTGGAAAAACTACAAGCTTTAGGCTGGGAGGCAGTAGGAGTCGCACGGTCAACCGCATTGGGGCGTCACGTGGTTCAGCGGAAATATCGCTTTTTGACCTGTGACATTTTAGATCGCAACTCGCTCGTGGATCTTTTCCAGCGCGAAAAACCGATTCTAATCGTACATATGGCAGCACAAGCCTTTAATGGTGCTTCATGGGATTCCGAGTACTATACTCACCTCGCGAACACGGAAGGCACCTTAAACGTACTAAGCGCAGTTAAAACAGCTTCCCCGGAAGCGAAAGTTCTTCTCGCGTGCAGCAGTGCGGAATATGGAGATGTGCTTCCCGAAGATTGTCCGCTCAAGGAAGACCGGCTCCTTAAGCCGATCACCCCTTATGGAGTCACAAAAGTCGCAACCGAATGTATGGGCTACCAATTCTTTAAGAATTACGCAATGCCGATTTTTCTCCCAAGAATGTTTATCCATGTGGGGGTTGGTCATCCTCCAGCAACCGCCATTCAAAACTTTGCGAGGCAAGTTGCGCTGATCAAGCTGGGTAAGATGGAAGCCGTAATCAAGACGGGACGTCTCGATACTGCGCGTGATTTTATTGATGTTCGAGACGGAGTCGACGCAATGCTGATGCTTTTGGAAAAAGGACCTCCGGGCCTGCCCATTAACATTTGCAACGGCGTAGCTGTCAGAATTCAAGATGTTCTCGACATATTGATCGATGCAGCAGGAGTGAAAGTGACAGTCGAGCAGGATCCCGATCTGTTGCGCCCTTCGGATGAACCACTGCTTTTGGGCGACAACTCGCGATTGAAGGCTCTGGGATGGACTCGAAAGCATTCGATGGAAGACACTCTTGGAGAAGTCCTTGAAGATTGGTTAAAGAGGGCCGACCGCCAGAATGTTTAGGCTTACATTCCTCTGTGTCCCGCCCCACATCAAATCCGCGTCGGACGTTATCGGTCTCCGAACGGTTTCGGAGCTAAAGAAACATGGTGTGGAGACGCACCTCCATTACCTGTGGTCAGATATATGGGCCCGACGACTGCTGACCTCAGGGAGCCGCTTCAACTATCTACTCTATAAATACATCGTGAGCCCACTGGGCGTGGCAAGACATTTTAAAAGATTTGGACCAAACGATTTGGTTTGGATGTACGATATTAGCCTGTTCGCAAATCTCCAAAACACGTGGCTGGAGAAGCACATCGTGCGCTCAGGAGCAAAGTATATTTTGCAATTCCACGACGACTGGTTGGCTGTTCCTGGTTACGACCGTGCGGCAGAGGCACGGATCGACCTTGCATCGCTGGTGGGAGGAGTTACGCGGCCTCTATTAGCAAGCATTGCATCTAGAACCCCGGAGACACCTACCGTGCTTTTACGGGCTCCGATCGATGTTCTTCGACTTCAAGCTTTGGATCCTCCCGAGCCAAGCTCTATCCCGAAAGTCATATGGACCGGGAACCCTAAGAACCTCAAGGAGATTCCGAACGCTCGTGAGATGCTGGGTCGTGTTTTTGCCAAGCATCCTTTTGATTTTGTAGTGATTTCAGGATGTCGAAAGCCTGCTCTGGACCTTACGATTCCATGGCGGTGGTTCCCCTATGATTCAGAAAGAGAATCGGAACGGATCAGTGGATCCTGCGCGGGTCTCGCCCCGCTTGAGGATACGGCTTATGCGCGCTGCAAAGATGTTTTCAAAGTGAAAACCTATATGGCCTGCGGAGTCCCGCCCGTAGCGACTGCTATTGGAAATAGCCTTGAGGTGATTCGGGACGGTGAAACGGGTTTCCTGGTGGATAGTCAGGTAGCTTGGGAGGAACGACTGCTTGAACTTGTTACCTCGCCCAGACGGGCACGCGTTATGGGCATGGCTGCGCGAAAACAATGTGTCGAACAGTATTCGCACGCGGCAATCATTCCAGAGTGGATTGCGGTGTTGGAGAATCGCTTCGGGAAAATTCGCGAATCGCTTTGATTTTGCTTTTCTGTCATCGTTGGTGCGCCTTTCGCAAGGCTCGGAAAAGGTTGTCAATATTGCCCTTTGCAACTGTCCGGAGAAGTTGCCATCGAGCGGCCAAGACTGGAAGAGCCAAGCTCGCAAAAAATGCAACTATTCTGATCCAAAGAGGCGTGTGGTTGTTGCTGAGCCAATATCCAAGAGCGCAGAGTGCCGCAGTAAGCAGCGCGATTGCGGCGAAGCGAGTTTGGCTCCAATAGATACCTGCCATTCGGTTGCCGACGACGGCGGCAGCAATCATTCTGCATGATACTCCGGCCAGTGTGGCGATTGCGGTTCCGTATGCAGCATATCGTGGAATCAACCAGAACATCAGCCCAAGTGACACAAATGCACCGAATACCGATGCAATGGGTAAAAAACGTGGACCTTTCTCCTCAAAGTATAGAGCGTTTGCATAAAATGTGTATGCGCCTTGAGCGAAGGCGGCAAAAGCCAGTATGGGGACAAGTCCTGCAGCCGGAAAGAATGCTGGCGTGGCTATGACTTGGATAACATCTCCGGAAAACAGCGATACCCCAACAGTAATGATTCCGAACAGTGCCAGGGCCATCAGAACTTTGAGTCGCGCAATTGGAGCGGTGGCCTCACCCGGTGCAGAAAGGTAGGCATACATTTGGGGCTGCAGAGCCTGGGCGAACCCGGTCACCACAAACCCGACAATCAAAGCAAAACGCGCAGCAAGCCCGTAAAGTCCGACATCAGCCGTGCCTTCATAATGATTGAGGACAATAGTACCGAGAAATCCAGTGGTCCAACCAGCAAGGAGATGAGGGACCACTGGAAGTGAATAGGCCAGACTCTTTCGGAGAATTTTGAGATCGAAGCCCCATGTGACTTCCTTATTTAGTTTCCATAAGGCAATGCTTGCGAATAAAGCGTACGGCAAGACAATTCCGAGGAGAAGTCCGAAGGCTCCCCAACGGAATCCGACAACAAAAAGAAGCACGAGGAAGATGCGAAACAGGGAGGAACCACCGGCCTGGATAAAGAATCCCCATACATCCTGTCTGGCCTGGAGGATCGAAAGATAAGCGCGCTGAACTGGTTGAAGCCATGCCGAAAACAGACCGAGGGCGAGGAATGGCCAGAAAGGAATGGTACCGGCAAAAGGTTCAATGAGCCATTCCCTTCCGACAGACAGCGCAACCGTACCCAATAAACCTGTTGCTAGAAGGAAAGTAAAAAGTGTGCCACGCAGTCTGGCGAGTTGCGTTGGATCATTTTCTGTAAACTGTGTCCGGATCAGTGTTGCATCCGATCCAATCGGGTAGACCAGAACGAGAAAAGCCGTCAAGCTATCCACGACCGCCACGGTCCCGTACTCCGCAGGTGAAAGAAATCTCGTATAGACGGGGAGTAAGAGAAGTCCGATTCCTTTTTCCAGGATTCCGAGACCGGAATAAATGACGCTATTTTTGAGTAGCGTCATTCAGCAGAATTTTTCCTGCGTCTTGAGATCGTCGAAATGCTGTCGGTCACGATACTTGATCACACGGGCAGGATTTCCTCCCGCCACAGCATAGGCGGGGATGTCTTTGGTCACGACAGAACCGGCTCCTATGACGGCCCCTTCGCCGATGTTCACTCCCGGCAATAGTGTGACATTAGCACCGCACCAAACGAAGTCACCAACCGTTACGGCTTTTCGGATCACTCTTTCACCGTAAGGAATCGCCTCCCCTCCGTCATAATCATGATTGGTGGAATAGATCAGCAATCCGCGCCCGGGGTGGAAATACTTTCCAATTGTCACTCCTCCCCCAGCATGGATATAGGTGCCCGACTTGAGATGGCTCGTGGGATCCATGGAAAATTGTCCCGGCAAACCACATATCGTGACGCTACCTTCTCCTTGGCCAGAAAACCGCAAAGTTCCGCCGGAGGAGTCGGTTGTCTGATGAAGGGCCTGGGCACGATTTAACTCGCTTCGTAGAACGAACAATATCCGGTAGAGACCAAGGCGGAGAAGCAATCTGATGAACCGTTGAATCATGAAATTGAGAACATTTGCAGTGAAAAGACGCCACTTGTCACGGTAAGTCTATCCGAATTGGACGCTATCTTATTGTCTGCGAGTTTTCCTTACGAGCCGCCGGGCGAATTGTCGTGGCACTACAATTGAACGATATCAACTGCAGATTAAACGGCGCGTCCATCCGAAGGCAGAACTTTTTCACCGAAAAGAGTTCTGACGGCTTGCTTAAATTGTGAAAACGTTTTTGGGCGCATGACTTTCTCATGGGGATCTACGCGAACATCGAGGTATTTGCCGACTTTATCAGCCAACGGTCCAGTATAAAGATAAGCATAAGAGATGACCGGTATGTTGCGTCGCACACTCAGATCGATCATTGCAGTGCTTGCGTCTCCAAGAACTATTCTTAAGTTGGGAAACTCTAGGAGCTCTAAGGGAAACCCTGGGTCAATTATCTCCATCCAATCCCAGCTTTCGGGCAGTCGATTGTAAGAAGGATGGGGTTTCACGGCCACGGTATGGGGTTCGCAAAGGTCCTTGAGGAAGTCTCCTAATTCGCTCCAGATTTCTTTTTCATTGGAGGGTTCGTCTCCAAGCCGAAAATAATCTGAATAATTGGTAAAAAGAATTACAATCTCGGCGTCTATGGGCCGGAGGAGACGTCTTTCAAAGGAGGAGACGGCCAATTTTTGCCATTCTGGCGCTTCCCGCAAACGTTTGGTGGCGAAAGAATGGCCAAGGACCGGAACGGGGCTCCAGTCGCGGCAAAACTCGATGGGTGCGCGCACCAGCAAAGAAAGCGCTAGAGAGCGTAAACGGCGGGTCCATTTGCGGCATGGAAACTGGAATATTCCATCGGCTGCCCCGCGGCCCTCGTAAACACCTTCGTAATAGACAGGCATCTTCTCCGATAGAATCACAGTTGCGCAGATTGCCGCGATGGAGATGGATGTACTATACGTGTAGGCCTCGGCTTGATCGGTGAGGAGAAATGAAAATCGTCGCTTGAAATCACGCAGAGCCGAAGTATCTTGAAGAAACGCTTTTAGGCTGAATCCCAACTGATCCTCAAAAAGATGTCTCCTAACCAGATCCTCTTGGATGGGTGCCACCAAGTCGAAAATGTCGCGACGAAAGCAAATAATCTCGACTTGATGTCCAGCTAACCACGCGCCGGAGGCCCGAGCAAGTGCCTCACGAATTGGGCCCATGGCAGCTAAAAGAATGAACGTCGTCATGATCTGGATGATGTCACAAGGGAAACCGACAATTGATTTCGTTCAGATTCCTCGACACAAATTATTGCCTAGGGGCTGCTCTCAGCCGAGCCTGCGATCATGGCTTCCGCCAGCGGAGTCCCGCGTTGAATGAAGGTTGAGGCGAGCTTTCCAACCGTCTGATCCCATGCACTTGGTGCAAGCCCATAACCAGGCCGGATAATGCGGATGTTTTCGGGTGTGAGGAGTCCCCCTTTCGCAATGTCCTGAACCGCAAAGATCGACCTTCGGAACACCAAACTCTTCCTCTCAGCCGCAGTCCGTTCATAAGTGGCCGTTCCGATCGCTTGAGCGGCGATCCGCACGGCCTCGGTCATCTCGCGAAACTCGTCTGGTTCGAGGGAAAATGCGCTATCGGGTCCCGGCTCATTCCTTGAACGGCAGAGGTGTTTCTCTATGACCGTAGCTCCCAGCGCAACGGCGGCCACAGCCACGGCAATACCCATCGTGTGGTCGGAAAGCCCGACGTGAACCCCGAAGCGCTGTGCCATATCCGGGAGGCGGGCCAGATTGGCCTCCTCCGGCGGAGCTGGATATGAACTAGTGCATTTCAGTAACGTGATATCTGGGCAACCCGATTCCCGAAGGACGACTATGGCTTCCTCGATTTCCTGTAGGCTTGCCATTCCTGTCGATAGAATCACCCGTCGCCGCGTTTTCGCGATGGCGCGCAACAGGGGATGATGGGTCAACTCAAATGAAGCGACTTTTGTGAACGGAGGATCGAACTGTTCCAAGAAAACGACAGCAGTCTCGTCAAATGGCGCTGAAAAGCAGTCGAGTCCCAGTTTTGCAGCCTCGTCGAAAATCGCCTTATGCCATTCCCACGGTGTATAGGCTCGTTGATAGAGCTTGAACAGCGTTGTGCCATCCCAGAGAGTTCCGCCCCCGATCCGAAAATACTCATTGTCGCAGTCGAGGGTCAGCGTGTCGGCAGTGTAAGTCTGAAGTTTGACCGCATCAGCGCCAGATTCTTTGGCGAGGTGGACGAGTTCTAGAGCATTGTCCAACGAACCGTTGTGGTTGGCGGAGAGTTCGGCGATGAGATAAGGCATGGCAAAGGATTTAAGAGACAACACTGCTAATATCCACTAACGGACCGTGCGCAGTATGCTTTGGATTGAGTTCCTACTTCTCTGGTTGCTTCTATTACGCCTTCCATGAGTGGTGCTCTATCTTGATGCACAGACGTATCGCAGCGCTGGTTGGTTATGGACGAAAGTCTCGCATTCAAGCTTAAAGCCAGCCGTCTCAAACGCAGCTACTGAAGCACCGTTCTGTGGCCGGATGAGGGCTTCGATTTGTTTCATGCCTGAATTCGCGAAAAGCCAGCTCTTCCCCTCGATGATCAGAGCCGTCCCAGTGGACAGTCCCCGAGCTTCTGGTGGGACAGCTACAGATATCAAGGCATTTCCGTTTTCGCCTTGGTCAAATCTGACAACTCCTAGAAATTCTGAGCTGCGATCAGCTGCGATCAAAAAATGTGTATCAGGGTCTAGCAGTTTCGCTTCATACCAACATACGTGATCGGCCCAAGGAATCGGATCGGGCAGGAATGATGCCTTTCGCACGTGAAAATCGTTGGCGAGATTCCACACTGATCGGGAGTCGTTGATGGTTGCTGATCGTAAAAGTACATCCGTTGCGCGCAAATTTGCCACGACTCGCGCGGCGCCCTTCCCATCCACCCGCCGTTGGGCAGACGATGTCATCATCTTCCGAAGTTGGAAGTCCTCGAGCAATGTCCGGAGGGATTTCGTCAATGAACCAGACGTGAGGTCGTCATGCCATCCCAGATCAATAGCCATTCCATGCGCAGCGAGATTCTTTGCGATTAGACGCTGATTTTCAGCGAGGGCAACTACTGCCATCGGAACACCCATGTATGCCAGCTCCCAACAAGTCGAACCTGCGGCTGCCACTGCGGCGTCGGCCCAGGCAAGCTGAGCGGGCATGTCGTGAATGTTAACCAACGGGGTAGTAGGAATCGAAAGCGATGAAGCGGCTCTTTCCAAGCTTGCTCTATTGGGGTTGGCGGACCCTATGATGATTCTCAACGAAGCGATGTGATCGGGCAGGGCATCAAGGGCTCTCAGTAGCTTCTCCGTGACGTTGCCGGCATCGCTTCCCCCCAGTGTAAGAAGTACATTGAGTGGACTATGTCGAACTCTCTTTTCTCGTGAACCCCAATCCAAGTATTCCTGTCGGAGCAAGGCGAAGTCAAGCCCCTGGAGAAGTCTCGCGCCGGACGTTCTCTCAAAAAGTAGAAGTTCAGTTGCCGTCGGATTTTGGTTCAACAAAACGTCGCAATTGTATTGGGCGAGATGTCCGTAGTCATCGACCATCAAGACACGCGCCACAGCTTTCGTCGCAGACTGATAGGCGAGATCAAAGTGATAGCCGTCGAGTGCGACAAAAGCATCGGAATGACTGCTCAATGCCTGTAAAAAGAATTCTTGGTCGTCCGAGGTCCCGGGTCTGGCGCTAAGCATTCGTACCGGGAATCCCGCGTCTTTCAGCCGCGTTTGTAGCGGGCGGGGACATTGGCAGCAATAAAAGTACGCCTTGCCGCCCTTGCGTCGCCAAGCTTGGGCTAGGGCCATCATGCGCATGACGTGTCCGGTCCCGATCTGAGTGGAGGCATCGGTGCGGATGAGGAGAGGACGCATTGGAAGAGGAAGCCGACGGCAATTGATACTCAGAAGGGGCCAAATTTTTAAATGGGAAATTAGAAACTGAAGGAGAAAGGCGATTCGGATAGTAATCGAAACATTGCCTCAGCCCGAGTCCAGTCATCGGGAACGTCGATGTCCTGTACCTGGGAACGCGGCAGCAGAACGGCACGGGAGTGTGCAGTAAAAATACGGTTGCACGTCATCCAGGCGTTCCGCGTTGCAAAGTAAAACTGGCCCGCATCATGGTACGCTTCGGGCAGATCCTGCGAGCGGGTTAATTCGCGCTCGGGCCAGAACATACCCGTGGTGCCGTCGTTGTTAAGTTTCAGGGCACGGAAGATAGGAAATGGAAAACTCGTGGCGGGAAAGACAAACTCGGTGCCAGGATTTTCTGTCAGCAGTTTGTGGGCCTCCTGAAGGGCCGACGGCTGAACGAATGGCGCGGTTGCGTAAATGCAACAAACGAAACCAAGATGGACTCCCTCGCTCTTCTCAGCAGATTCAATGGCATGACGGATCACGGGAATGGTGGGAGTGTGATCGTCGGCAAGCTCAGGGGGTCGACGAATTGCGGCGTCCGCTCCCAGTGATACCGCAACATCCGCAATTTCATCGTCGTCGGTTGTGACGAGGATGCGATCAAATAGCTTGCTCTGCTTGGCGGCTTCGATGGAATAGGCAATGATTGGCTTCCCGCAAAATGGTTTGAGATTTTTGCGTGGGATACGCTTGCTGCCACCGCGAGCAGGAATTATGGCGAATGAGGGCATGGAACGTTGAAAATGAGTGGCTTCTTCTGAGACTGGGAGATGGCTCATCGATGCACAAGACCCATGACGGCCGCGATTACACACTCAATGCCCTCGTCAGTCATGGCCGGGAAAAGAGGAAGACTCAAGCAGCGGGCGTAGAAAAATTCTGCGTTCGGGCATTTCCCGCGCCCGTAGCCAAGGGTTTTCTGATACCAGGGCTGGAGGTAGACGGGAATATAGAGGACCTGAGACCCGATCCCTTTCGCACGGAGTTCTGTCATTACTTCTGTGCGGTTCTTTTCGATGGTGTCAAAGTCGATCAGGACGGTATAGAGGTGCCAAGACAAGGATGAAGGATGAAGGATGAAAGATGAAGGACGAGAATTTTTGGAATTTTGTCTTAGACCGGGGGTGGTGAGCAAAGAGAGGTTGGCAAAGGCCGCGTTGTATCGGGAGACTATTTCTTGGCGACGACGGATCGAGGCGTCGAGGCGGCAGAGTTGCGAGATGCCTAGAGCGCACTGGATGTCGGTGATGCGGTAGTTGTAGCCGAGTTCCTGCATTTCATAGTACCAAGGGCCGCGTTCCAAAAGCGGCGGCAACGGATTGGCCGCAGCCCGAACGGTCGGGCTTTCAACACTCGAAGAGGCAAGTTGTGGTTCAGGATTCGCCCTCGAAATGATAGAGGGATCACATAAGCCAACGAAATCGGTTGGATTGCGAGTGATGCCGTGGGATCGCAGAAGGCGTGCTTTTGCAGCCCACTCCTCATTGTCGGTCACGAGAATTCCCCCTTCGCCGGTTGTCATCGTCTTGACCGGATGAAAGCTGAAGGTCGTGATGTCGGCCCACGGATGGCCTCCAGCTTTCCACATCTTTCCCTCAAACTCAAAACCGCCTCCCACTGCATGGCACGCATCTTCGATCACGTAGGCGCCCCTTCCCCTCGCGATCCGGGCAATTTCGGGCATGTTGCATGGAAGACCGGCATAATCCACCGCGACCACGGCTTTTGTATCCGACTTCCAATCCGCTTCCAAAACCGCTAGGTCGAGATTGTAGGTGACGGGATTAATGTCGCAGAAATCCGGAGTTGCCCCCACAAAGGCGGCACAATTGGCCGACGCGACGAAGGTATTTGGGCTTGTCACGATCCGGTCGCCGGGCCCGACGTTCAACACCCGCATGGCAAGATGCAATGCCGAGGTGGCACTATTGCAAGCGACGGCATGTTTCGCGCCGACCTTTTCCGCAAAAGCATGCTCAAACTCCTCGACCTTTGGACCGCAGGTCAAAAAGTCGGAGCGAAGAACGTCAACGACAGCGGCGATGTCTTCTTCGGTGATAGATTGTTTGCCGTAGGGAATCAATGTGAGGTGGGTGATGTCTGGGGGGTGGTTTGTTGTCGGATGGAACTGATAGATGCTGGCCGGAAAGAACGAAGAGAGTTGAAGCCTGAAAAGCGGAGACTTGAAGGCTCTGAATTCAGGACATCAGCCCGCACCCAATACTAAAAGCCACGCCCAAATTTTGGAAAACAAAAAGCCGAGGACAACCGAGACCAGGGAAGTGCCAATCAAAGCGCGCCAAGTAAGACCCCGGCTTTTTGACTTTGCCCAGTCAATGCTGTCGTGAAGATAGTAGTCCTGTTGTAGCGCGAGGCAATCTTCATAGACGGGTAACCAACGATCAAAGGCCGGCACGGTTAACTCCGCAGATGCAGAGGAAGTCGGCCGCCCCTCCAGTCTTCTCGCTTCGCGCGCTCCTATCTTGATCGTGTTCGCTAGCATCTTGAGTTTCTTCTCGAAGTCGCCGTTGTCGATGAGACTGATGTCGACTTTAAGCAGTTCCTGGTATTGATCCAATGTTTCACGCAGAGTAATCTTGAAAATATCTAGGCAAGCCCGCTTCATATGCGAATAAGCCTTTGATACGACATCGCGCTCGGGTTCCTTGTAGATGTAGAAACGCGACAGATGATCCAGAGCTGCGTTCAGCTCGAAAAGCACCTCGGCAGGAAGCACATTTTCCGATTGGACTACGCCGTAATAGATTTTGACGCTATTGTGGTAAAAATCGAATAATTCGGAAAATGTTTTGGGGGCCCCTGCCATTTTTTCGAGGATCACGTCCCAACCCGGATGGTTGCGGTGCAGAGCTATTCCACTCCGCAGAGCATGCGGTCCACCTCAGAATTAATGTCGGCCTGCGGAATGATCCGATCACCGAGGACACAACCCCGACCGACCAGTGGATAGTGGCGCGAGACGCGCGTCCTGAGACCGGATGACTCCTCGATCTTTATCCGCCTCGTGGAAATGGGCTCCGATCTGATTTGAGAGATCGTTTGGCCGGTAAGCCTTTCGATGCGGGTGAGTAGCGATTCGCGTAGCGCGTATTTCATTGCAATCAAGAATCTAGAATGTTGTAGCGACTACAAGCAAGTCCAAAATTTGGTTCGGTTTAGATGCCCCCACATTCTCTTTCGATGAGGGAGCGCAACTCCTCTACGCTGAGCCATTTGTCGTTTGTGCCGGAATTATATTTGAATCCATCGCCACAGGCCTTGCCATTGAGTTTTGTGGCATAATCTGCGGGGTCCCATTGTCGAACGGAAGGTAGAATTACAAAGTGGTTTTCAAATTCTAGTGATGATATTCCATCTGTCTCAGTGATCATTTCCTCGTGGAGCTTCTCGCCAGGGCGTATTCCAACGATTTCTCGGCGGCATTCGGGCGCGATCGCTTCGGCGACGTCGTTTATGCGATAGCTGGGAATGCGCGGCACAAAAATCTCCCCGCCCCACATCAGGTTCAGCGCATTGATCACCATGTTGACCCCCTCCTGAAGCGTGATGTTGAAGCGGGTCATTCTTTCGTCGGTGATGGGAAGTACGCCAGTATCCCGGCGTTCCAGGAAAAATGGAATGACGCTACCCCGGCTGCCCATGACGTTACCATACCGTACGACGGCCGCCTTGTAATCGCGGTGGCCCCTGTAATTGTTCGATGCCGTAAAGAGTTTGTCTGAGCACAATTTCGTCGCACCGTAGAGGTTGATGGGGCCTGCGGCCTTGTCCGTGCTCAACGCGATGATGCGTTTCACTCCCCGACTCATCGCGGAATCGATCACGTTCTGAGCTCCGAGGACATTTGTCTTGATGCACTCGAAGGGATTGTACTCGGCCGCCGGAACCTGTTTGAGAGCGGCGGCGTGGACGACGGTATCGATGCCTTCCATGGCCCGTTCGAGCCGCTGCAGGTCGCGCACGTCTCCGATAAAATACCGCATTGCGGGGTAGCGAGACTCCGGGAATGTTTGGGCCATCTCAAACTGCTTCAGTTCGTCTCGTGAAAAAACCACCACGCGTTTGACCTCGGGACATTCCCGGAGAATGGTGGCAACTAGTCGCCGGCCGAACGAACCAGTGCCTCCTGTGATGAGAAGATGGCTACCTTTGAGGTGGTCAAGTGAAAGATGGTTGAGCATGGGAGCGGAAAGCGAGAGTGAGAGTGAGAGTGAGAGTGAATTCTAATTTGAAAGGTGGCAAGGGACAAGCCACGGGGAGCGGAAAATTGTATCGACCCGGTTGCCCCCCTCCGCGTCAACGTCTCGCAAGTATTTCTTCATAGAGCTTCCGGTGTTCAAGTGCAACTCGGCCAGGCCCCATGTATTCCTGAATTTTGCTTCTGGCGCTGTTTGCTTTGGTAATGTCGGCATCTTTTCCCAACGCACTCGCAATCGCTACGGCCAGAGCATCAGGGGCTTCTTGCGGAACGACGGTTCCATTGCCGAAGCGTTGAACGTTTTCGGCCATGGCAGTTTGGCCCGTGACGATCACGTGGGTGCCAACGAGCAGAGCCTCGATGATCTGATTGCCGAACATTTCCTCGCGCGAAGGCGCGATGAGGGCCCGGCAGCGTGCCACGATCGCCGCCATCTCGATCTGTGGAGTGAGGCCATGGAGATGAAGCTTTTCGCCCAAAAGAGAACGCAGGTTTTGCTTCTGCGCTTCCTCGTAATCAGTCGCTCCATGCTGCCGATCTCCAAAAACGTGGAGATCAGGAAGGGCGTCTTCCGCACTGGACGTTCCAATCGCCTTCAATGTTTCCAGTGCGCGTAAGAGGATATCAACGCCCTTCCTCGGGTCAATGGAGCCAACATAGGCAAGCGCGCGCTCTTTTGGCTGGCCTATTGAGATCGCTTCGAGTCGCGGGTCATAGGTATTAGGAATGACATGCGTGCGGAGTTTTGGGAATTCCCTGAGGATATCACGGCGGACGTACTCGCTTTTGGTAATGACATCCTGAAATTGGGGGATCGAACGCCGCTCAAGTCGTTCGACAATCCAGCCGCGACTGAAAAAGCGCGGTCGAATAACCCGATTGATGATGAAGAAACAGCCTTGAACAGTGAGAACGTTCGGAACCGGACAACGAAGTGCCGCTAGAGCATTGGCCTCCTCGGTGCCATGGGCATCAACGAGGTCCGGGTGGAGCTGCATGGCAGCTCGCGCCAGAATCCTCTGATCCAAAAAGAAAAATGTTTTACCGCGGAGGATGTTTGGAACCGGAACGAAATGACACGGGACGCCCTCAATTACAGTGTCCCAATGTTGGGTTGCTCCAGGAACTTTGATCACGATTTCCGCATCGATCCCGGCATGCTTACGTTGGGCGATTGCCAGATTCAGAACCCAGCGCCCAGGATGAAAGGCGTATCCGGAGACGCTGACGCCTAGGGGGTGGCCGGCTGGCAGGGGAACGTGACCGATATGGATAACGCGCATGAAAAACTAATGGCGATAGGCGATATATGACTTGGGTATGAACCCCAACATATATTCGGTCAAAATCAAGCAATCCGGAAAGAGATTCGTAAACTCCTTTTTGGACAGTAATCGAGTGGTATCTACCATCTCATTGATTTGTGCCAAAGACGGGCGGTTGGTCAGACCCCATACTGTAAAGTTTCGTACGATCTTCCGTCTTAAATATACAGGAAGCCAATGAACGAAGGGCGTGAGGTAGTGCGGCTCGATCGGACATTCGAATGCTGGGGTCTGTACCCATATCTTCCGACCGACGCGCATGATCTCAGAGGCAAATGCGGCCTGGCTTTCGGGCGATCCCAAATGTTCGATGACACTGTTTGAGAATGCAATATCATAGCTCTTGTCGGCAAAACTCATCGCACAACCGTCACCCACAATCCGATCAAATGAATAGTTGGGGAACTCTTCCGGATGCCATCCGCCCTGAAGATGAAGATTGAGAGTGTCGATGCGCGCCGCTATCGGCGGATACTGAAGCCAGAAATGCGGGTATCCACCAACGTCAAGGAGAATATCAGTCGGCCGCGGGCGTATCTTCGCCAAAAAAAGCCCGAATCGTTTTCGACGCCAAATACGAAAAATCGGCTGGTATAGCGTTTGGATTGAAAATTTCATTCTTTGATAAAAGCGTATTCCTCACACCAGGGAGAAATATGAAACAATTCGTATCCGGCGGCCCGCAGTGCCGCGACGGCAGTGAGGGTCTTCTTCATTCCAATGTCGGCAAATCGATGGTGGAATTCAACGAGGATCTGTCCGACTTCAAGATTATTGGTAAGAATGTCATCAATGACGTCGTATTCGCTCCCCTCGATGTTCATCTTTAGAAGATTGATTCGACTGTGGCCGAGATCGCGCATGAGGGTGGAAATGAGTTTGCACGGAACGGTGAGGGTCGAGGGTCGAGGGTCGAGGGTCGAGGGTCGAGAGTCGGAGGTCAGAGTTCGGAGTTCGGAGGTCAGAGAACGGAGATCGGGGGTCTGAGGTCTGACTTCTGGTTTCTGATCGGAGGCACCAATCGCGCGTGCGCAGTGGCCTTCTTTCTCAGGGAGCTGAAAGGTGAGTTCGCCATCGTGTCCGGCGACAGCAACAGCGTGATGATGGAATTGGGGAGGCAAACTTTGAGAGCGGACCCATTCGACTGACTCCGGGGTTGGATCGAAACCATGAACCTCGACACCGAATTTCTCAATAAGGTTGAGGTCAAATTCGATATTGGTCGCCAGTCCCAGGGAATAGACGATATCGCCTTCCTTCAAGGTGCCATCCGCAAAGTACCACGCCTGATCCCCGGGATTGACGGTCGTTACCGGAATCTTGATGTCGGGTTTCAGACCGCGTGCGGCGTAAAGGGCGCGCTTCAGGCGCTGTTTGAAAAATCTTAACATGGGTTCTTAAGGAATGGAGAATCGAGAACCCAGCACCGTGTGCCGCCTGAGGATCTCTGAAAGCGAAGCGAGTCTTTTGACTGAAAACTCCGGTTTAAGAAATTACCATTCGCTAACCATAGTTCTTTGAGCACACTTTAAGAGCTGCGACTAGAGATCTTCAGATTTCATCGCCTCCGCGTAAATCGAGTTATTCTTATAGGGGCTGCCATCGGCATGAGAATCAAGATCAGAAGCGTGAAAGTTGGTGATGTTAGAGGTAGAGTGCGACTTGAATGAAAGGGATATAAATCCGGCAGCCTCCAGCGCGGACTCCAAACTGTGTCGATCATACATCCATCGGTGTTTTTCTCCAAGAGGTGTATCATCAATTGCAAATTGCCGGAGAGCCTTGGGCAAAAGAAGTCTAACCGCACGCACCCAGAGATACAAAAGCTTCTCTTTGACCTTGGCCGGATGAAGCTTTCTGAGGCGATCAATAAATGATCCTTTGGGAGGCTGAGTCCAGGGCGTGTTTTGTGTACGCCCTTTAACATAAGCAATGATCTCGTGATCATTTTGCTCAAAAATCTGCTTTTTGAAGTCAGGAACCATTCCAGACGGACGGTTGCGAACCATTTGATCGAGCATTTCAATCAAAATCCATTGGTGCTGGCGTCTTGCGAGGGGATCGCTGTCATAAGCATCAAGTATCCTGACGTACTCGCGACACGTGTTCTCAAGATCCGGAACGACAATTCTGATAATGCCGCCCGGTTTGAGAACCCTAAAGCTTTCTTGAAGTAAGAAATGTGCTTCAGGGAGAGGAAAGTGTTCAAGTACATGGCTTGAATAGACTGCGGTAAAAGACCTGTCTTGAAACGGAAAGCCTTCAAGTAAGTTGTGTTGTACGACCGACGGATGATGGGAATGAAAGTCAAGATTTGTCCAGTTGTCGAGACAGATTCTATCGCCACAGCCAAAATTTAGATTATTCATCGGATGGTTTTTGCTACCCCTTTAAGGTTCTCTTCGCATCGATCTTTTCGAGAGCTTTCGCGATGCGCTCACAGTAGTGGTCAAGGGTGTAGTTATGTTCAATTCGAGTCCGCGCTCTTCGCCCCATTTCGACAATGCGTTCCGGGTCTCTGAGCATCGGCTCCACCTCAGAGTCGAACTCCTCATCGTCAAAGCGATGCAAAACCAAGCCGCTCTTTCCATGTTCGACAGGTTCTCGTGCGCCCGTGTCGTTGCTGACGATGGCCGCGAGTCCCGTGCTCATTGCCTCCAGAACCGAAAAAGGTAAACCCTCTTCATAGGAGGGGAGAGCATAAAGGTCGGAGTTCCTGAGCATGGTTTGAAGAGCTTCCCCCTTGATGGTTCCATGAAGCATACATCGCGCGGGGCTTTGGGCAATGAGTTCGTGGGCTTCCTGATCTTGGACGGGGCCCGCGAAATGCAACTCGAGTGCAATACCCTTTCGCTCCGCCCAGTCTCCGAGCCTTAACAGGCGATGGAGACCCTTGCGAAATCCAATGACTCCGACAATTGCGATTCGGATCGGGCGTTGAATGGGTGGAGTCCGGGTCTGGAACGCGAAAGCAGAAGTATCGATGCCAAAAGTCCCATCAAGCAGCTTTTCTTTGGGAAAGCCATGACGGATATAGGAGTCGCGAACACAATCGCTGCATGTGACGACAAAGTCGGCCAGATCTGTCTTCTCGACTTCGTCATGATAGTGTTGCGGAATTTCGGAAGAGAAAGAATACCCTGCATCTTCGCGGGCAAACTGGTGCTGGCGAAAGTAGTCGAGAGGATGCATCGAGCCCCGTTCAACGATGAGCGTGCGCCCGCTGTCCTTGATCTTCGGAAACAGGAAACGATGGGCGGTTCCATTTGCCCAAACGATCGGCGCAAGATCCGACTGGCGGGCTACCCAGTCTCCAACCCAGCGGGGCTCCTCAAAAGAAAAGATATCTGGAAGGTGAACCTTCTGGATCGCGTAGTTCCAGAGGCTGGCAACCGGAAAAGTCCGAATAATCTCCGGCGGTATGCCCGCTTTGACATAGCGAAACTTCGGAAAGCCGCCATAGAGCCGCCCCATACGTTCAAGACCCTGGAGAGCGGATACGAGATTCGACAGGGAACTCCATTGGCGCTCATAAACGAGATCAATTTGCGAAGGAGTCATTCAGGGAAGTTGAAACACGGTGATGTCGGCATCTTCGTAGAAAGGTTGCCAAGATTCGATGAGTGGGGAACTCTCATCATGAGCGGTGGTGCGCTTCAATCTAGCTTGCCCAGGATTCGTCACCTGAAAGGCATATAACAAGGGAGAATCAGCGATCAGAACCAGATGAGTGAACCCCAGTTGTTTCAGGCGGGTGAGCTGTTCAGGCGTTTTCAATGACATGCTTGTATGTACAGATAGTCCCGGACGTCCCATCCGCATAAAGATCTCGCCGCCCCAACCCCCATTCTGAACGAGGGGTTTCGCACCTGGTGGAAGGAGCTTCGATACCCGATCAGCAATTTCAGCGGGATAAGGATCGAATCTCAGCGGAACTTCCATGACCATTAAACCTTGGGCGATTGAAAGCATCAAGGCCAAGGCGATGGTGGTTTGTGCCACCATCCATTGTTTTCCTGACCACCTGGAATTTGCTTTCAGTTGCGCGATCACGCCTGCCAAAGCAAGCGCTGCGGCCGGAGCAAAAATGAGATAATAGTGGCGGTGAACCAATACCAAGTGCGTGAAGACGAGAAGCATGATGACGCACCCAAAAATCCAGGACCACAGGAGCTTTGAACGAACGGAAACGAGAGCCCACAGGAACGCGCCGGCCAAAGCGAAGCTCCCGAAGATCGTGCTCAGGAAACGCCATCCTCCCTTGATCCAGTTGGCGGGATTCAGCTTATATTGCCATGTGCCAAAATAGTGGTCCCACAACCCTGGGTTTTCTGACAATCGCAATTCCCAATACGGAAACTGAGCAAGAGCCAATTGGGAATCACACCAGCGGGTCCAGAGTAAAAATAACATGCCTGAGAAACCGCCAACCGCCAATATTTGTACCCAGCGGGCGGGCGATTTAGAATGTCGGAGAATGAGATACATTCCCGAGGCGGTCCCCGCAGCAAAAAAGAATGGCAGCTTCGCCGTCGCGGCGAAAATCCCGGCGATGAGAGCCAGAGGAAACCAACGCCATTTCCCTGACTCGATCATTTCGATGCAGGCATAATAGAACCAAATGCATATTGCCAAAGACCAGCCATCGACGCTGGCCTCGCCCGCTTGATAAAACACGACGGGCACAGCTAGAAGACAAACGACGGCCCATAGTCCCGACTGCTCGGCGTCCCAGCTGCATTCCTTTCCGAGCCTTCGGCCCAGTCTATACATGGGCCATAAGCAGGTGGCAAAGAGCAAGAGCGAGGCGACGTTCGCCCAACCCCACCAGCCACCGCCGGCTTTAAGAAGGACGGCCGCAACAGCCTGCCAGAGAGGAAACTCCTGTGGAGCGGGGGTATTGGTTGCGGTAAAGCCAACTATTTTGGGCCTCAGTAGATCGATTCCCTCCTGCGAATACAAGATGGCTGTTCCCAAATGCTGGTCGCGGAAGATAGGGAAACCTTGCCAAGCACTCCACAATGGAAAACCCACGGCAGCTAGGAAGAGTGCGCCAGCGACAATGAGAGGAAAGAAGCGTGAAATGGATTTCATGTTTTCTGATCAATTCAGCTCAGATGACTTTCGATAATCACCGCGAGAGAAATATTTCTCTAGCCAGACGTAAAGACAGATAAATAGATACCGACTGCCCATTTCCTTGAGCTTGAGTTTAGCGACACCATGGCGGCGGTTTCGCCAAGTGATAGGGATCGTGACGAAGCTATATCCTCTCACAATGGCCTTGAGCGGGAGTTCTACGGTGATGTTGAAGTGAGGCGAGAGAATGGGCCGGATGCCGTCGATGACCGTTTTGCGATAGGCCTTGAAAGCGTTGGTTGTATCGTTGAGGCCATGTCGGAAAAGAATCCGCACGAAAAAATTCGCCAGGCGGTTCATCCAGAGTTTGAAACGGGGATAGTCGATGGTGCCGCCTCCTTTAACGAATCGGCTGCCAAAGACACAGTCGTAGCCCTCGTTGAGCTTTTCCCAGTAGCGCACGACGTCGCGGCAGTCGTCCGATTCGTCCGCCATCATGATGACGACGGCATCGCCTTTCATGGCGTCCAACCCCCTGGTAATCGCGCGCCCGAAACCGTGCGGGCCGGGGCTCTTAATCGGACGAAGAACAGAATACGATGAATTTCTGGCCACAAGAAGCACAGGAGGACACAAGGGTGAATCTTGAAGTCCTTTTTTTTGTGAATGTTGAAAGCCTGGCCGTTCCGTCACTGTCGGATCCGTTGCAGGTGCTTTTTGTGGCAAATCTGCGGGAGTATTGATTGCAGCCGCCTCTTCTTGAAGAATTTCCCAGGTCCGGTCCGTGGAACCATCGTCCACGACGATGATTTCGTGGGGGACGCCGCGTAGGTCGAGCTCTAGGTGCAGGTGCTCTACGGTCGAAGCAATACAGCCCTCCTCGTCCCGGGCGGGAATGACGATGGAAAGAAGGTTGAGGGACATGAGGGAGAAAGTGGAAAGCGAAAAGCGAAAAGCTAAAAGCGAAAAGTTAAAAGAGAATTGCCGCAAAAAGACGCAAAGAGCGCAAAAAAGCGGGATTGGGAATCCGGGATGGGTGAAGAAGGCAACGGATTGAGTGC
>Ga0105053_10004683_pt1 | contig 19961 bp, 17 predicted proteins | sample BON01_FD_78093 | JGI IMG/M metagenome (GOLD analysis project Ga0105053, IMG submission 78093) | Freshwater microbial communities from Lake Bonney liftoff mats and glacier meltwater in Antarctica - BON-01 | ecosystem: Environmental > Aquatic > Freshwater > Ice > Glacier meltwater | place: Lake...
GCGATGAACGATCATATACCGGCGGGCGGCCCATATTGCGTTGGGTCTTGCGCTTTAGATCCAGTTCAACCGGCGTTTCAAAGCATTCATACAGCCGGGCATTGCCGCGCAGCGTTTCCGCCGCAGCTTCATACTGTTCCATCCGGTCCGATTGGCGTTCGAATCTGTCCCAAGTCAGGCCCAACCATTCCAAATCAGCCTGAATCGCATCGGCATATTCGGGGCGCGAGCGGTCTTTATCGGTATCATCAAGCCGCAAGATAAATGTGCCACCGGCCTTACGTGCAATCATGTAATTGAACAGCGCTGCGCGCAGGTTGCCAATATGCAGATAGCCCGTCGGGCTTGGGGCGAAACGTGTAATTGTCATGATGGGTCTCGCCATTGATTAACCATTGGGTAGCGTCGATCGAGCCAGAAGGCACGTTTTGTAAGCCGGGTGCCCGGCGCAGATTGAAAGCGTTTATATTCACTTAGGTAAATCAGCTTTTCCACCCGCTTAACGATATCACGGTCATAACCGCGCGCGACCGTTTCCGCCACCGACAAATCGAGATCAATCAAACAGTCAAGAATTGCATCCAGCACGTCATAAGGTGGTAGCGAATCGGAATCTTTCTGATCAGCCCGCAGTTCGGCCGATGGTGGCTTATCAATTACGCGCGGTGGAATAACCACGCCCGCAGGGCCCTTCATCCATGGCCGATGATTGGCGTTGCGCCAGCGACAAGTTTCAAATACCCGAGTTTTATACAGGTCTTTCAATGGGTTATAGCCGCCTGCCATATCGCCGTAAATCGTGGCATAGCCAACCGCTACTTCCGATTTATTGCCCGTTGTCAGCAACATCTCACCAAATTTATTGGACAGTGCCATCAAAAGCAGACCGCGCAGGCGTGATTGGATGTTTTCTTCGGTCAAGTCTGGCTTTGCGCCTACAAACAGGGGCGCTAGCGTTTCACCTATTGCGGCGCGCGCGCCTGAAATCGGCATCATATCATGCTGGCATCCCAGCGCGCGCGCCACGTCAGCCGCATCATCCAGTGAATGTTGCGAGGTATATTCGCTTGGCATCATAACGCAGCGCACATTTTCAGGCCCAAGCGCGTCAGCCGCAATGGCTGCCACAAGCGCGGAATCAATGCCGCCAGACAGCCCTAGTAGCACCTTTGAAAACCCACATTTGGCCAAATAATCGGCCAAACCGATCACCATCGCGCGGTAATCCAGCTCCCACGCATCGGGCAATGTTTCGCGCAGTCCGGTTTCAGCGCGCCAGCCTTCAGCGCCTTCGATAAAATCTACAGCGATAATCGACTCGTCAAATGCAGGCAATTGCACTGCCAATTTCCCACCGGGATTCAACACAAAACTAGCGCCATCAAACACCTGATCATCCTGCCCGCCAAGCATGTTCAAATAAACAAGCGGCACATGATGGCTAACCACCTGGCCAACCATTAAGTTGATCCTTAGATCCTGTTTGTCACGCCGATAGGGCGAGCCATTAGGCACAATAAGGAGTTCAGCACCCGATTCGACCATGGTTTCGACAACATCACGGTGCCAGGCGTCTTCACATATCGGTGCGCCGATGCGAATGCCGCCAGCATCGAACGGCCCGGTCAGCGGACCTTGGGCAAAGAGCCGCTTTTCGTCAAACACATCTTCATTGGGCAAATAATGCTTGCGTGTTACCACCCGTGCCTCGCCATCTTTCAGGTAAAACAGCGCGTTAAATAACTGCCCACCTTCATTCACCGGCGCACCAATAAGCATGGGCACCGACCCTGCCGCAGCTTGGGTGAGTTCGGCCAAATGCTTGGCAACATCTGCCTGAAAAGCCGGTTTTTGCACTAAATCTTGGGTTTGATACCCCGTTAGGAACATTTCGGGCAATACAACCAAGTCGGCCGATTGGGCCTTTGCCACGGCCTGCGCGCGCAAAGCCGCGCCCGCATTGGCCGCAAGATTTCCAACCACCGGCGCCATTTGCGCCAAAGTCATGCGAAACCGCCGCATCAACATGCTCCCATTGATTATTCCGGCGCAGATAACCTTAGCAAGTGCCAAGATTCAAGCTGCTCAGGCGAAAATCTAGCCAACATCACAGAAAGACTTGAAAAAACAATTGTCAGCCCGCTGGCAGAAACTTAGACTTACGCCAAATGTCCGGTGCTGCGCATCTGCGACTATTCTAACTTGCGCAATAGACGGGCTACATTGGGAGTGTGAGTGTGAGTGTGAAAAACCGCGTTTTGTTCGTTGCGATTGTTGCCGCCCTTCAGATTGGGCCTCAGGCACCTGCATTCGCGCAATCAGGTGAAGTGATCACCAAACAATACGATACCGGCGGCGTCTATGAGGGTGAGTTCCAGAATGGGATGCAGCACGGGATAGGCACCTATCGTTTGCCCAATGGTTATGAATATACGGGCCAATGGGTTGAGGGCCGGATTGAAGGCCAAGGCGAAGCGCGGTTTCCAAATGGTTCGGTTTATGTAGGTGCCTTTATAAATGGCCGCCCCGAGGGGCAAGGCATGATCACCTTTGCGGATGGTGGCACCTATGAAGGCCAATGGCTTGACGGCAAGATCACCGGTTCGGGCACAGCTATCTATGCCAATCAAGTTGTCTATACCGGTGATTTCGTTGATGCGGTGCATGAAGGCTTTGGCATTATGACCAGCCCAAATGGCTATATCTATGAAGGCCAATGGCTGGATGGCACCAAGCACGGGTCTGGCAAAATCACCTATCCTGACGGTGCCATTTATGAAGGCGAATTGGTGCGCGGTGAACGTGTTGGTACCGGCTCGCTAACTTTGCCCGACGGTCTGGTTTATACGGGGCAATGGATTGACGGCCAAATTAACGGCGAAGGGGTTTTGATACAGCCAAATGGTGATCGTTACGAGGGCACTATGGTTAATGGCCAGCGCGAAGGCCAAGGCATTGCAGTTTACGCATCAGGTGATCGGTATGAAGGCACGTTCCTTGCTGATCAGCGCCATGGACAGGGCACATTTACCGGTACCGACGGTTATGCCTATACCGGCAACTGGACCGATGGAAAAATGCAAGGTGCGGGGCGTGTCGTTTATCCAGACGGGTCCATTTATGAAGGTGAGTTCCAAAACGATCTGGCGCATGGGTCTGGCACAATCGCCTATTCCGATGGTTCGTCATATGACGGGACATGGGTGAATGGCGTCATCGAAGGGCGCGGCATTGCCCGCTATGCCGATGGCCTTGTCTATGAGGGTGAGTTCCGCAACGCCAAAAACCATGGCACCGGCACGATGACCCATCAAGACGGCTATCAGTATTCTGGCCAATGGAGTGATGGCCTGCGTGAAGGCCAAGGCGTTGCAACCTATTCCGATGGCACTGTTTATTCCGGCACATTTGCCGCCGGTCAGCGCCACGGATTTGGCACCATCCGCATGCCAGACGAAGTTGTTGTATTGGCCGACGGCACGCAGGGCAGCGGCCATTTTGAATATGAAGGCAACTGGGCCGCAGGTGTTATTGATGGCGATGGCATTGCCCGCTATCCCAACGGCGATGTCTATACTGGTATTTTCAAAGACGGGCAGCGCCATGGCCGCGGCACAATGCAATATGCAAGCGGTGACGTGTATGATGGTTTTTGGCTAAATGGCCGTCAGGCAACCGAAGAAGACGCAAACGCCGCCGGAGTTTCCAACAACTAGAAGTTTATGCTTTTCATGCTATGCAGCGCAGCCTATACTGCGCTGCATGTATATGGACGCAAAATTTATTCAGTTATCAGCAGCGGGCTTTGGCGGCCCAACCGCGCTACTCCTGCTAGCCCGCCTCTGAGCGGGCCGGCAACGCGGTGCGCGCGCTCAGAGGTAAAACCCAACGCGCCGTATTCGCATAAAGCCAAACAATTCAAGAGATTAAAGTCATGACAGACAAGTCCAAACAGGACCGCGTGTTGATATTCGACACAACCTTGCGCGACGGCGAACAAAGCCCCGGCGCCACGATGAGCCATAATGAAAAGCTGGAAATCGCCGAACTGCTCGATTCCATGGGCGTCGATATCATTGAAGCCGGGTTCCCAATTGCTTCGGATGGCGATTTTCGGGCCGTCAGCGAAATTGCTGAACGGGCGAAGGACGCAGTAATTTGTGGCCTCTCGCGGGCGAACTTTAACGATATTGACCGCTGTTGGGAGGCTGTGAAACACGCCCGCCGCCCGCGCATTCATACCTTTATCGGCACCTCGCCGCTGCACCGGGCCATTCCAAACCTGACGAAAGACCAAATGGCAGACCGCATTCACGAATGTGTAACCCATGCCCGCAACCTGTGTGACAATGTGCAATGGTCATCTATGGATGCCACGCGCACCGAATGGGACTATCTGTGTCGCACGGTTGAAATCGCCATCAAGGCTGGGGCCACAACCATCAATATCCCCGACACGGTGGGGTACACTGCGCCCCTAGAAAACGCCGATCTTATTCGCCGGCTGATTGAAACTGTGCCCGGCGCCGATGACGTTGTTTTTGCAACCCATTGCCACAATGACCTTGGCATGGCGACCGCCAATTCTTTGGCGGCCGTTCAGGCAGGTGCACGCCAAGTTGAATGCACAATAAACGGGCTGGGCGAACGGGCGGGTAACACGGCCTTGGAAGAAGTTGTGATGGCCCTGCATGTGCGCAATGACATCATGCCTTTTCAGACTCGTATCGACACCAAGAAGATTATGCAAATCAGCCGCATGGTGTCTACCGTATCGGGCTTTCCAGTGCAGTTTAACAAAGCCATTGTCGGCAAGAACGCCTTTGCGCATGAAAGCGGTATTCACCAAGACGGCATGCTGAAGAATGCCGAAACGTTTGAAATTATGCGCCCTGAGGATATTGGCCTAACAGAAACCAGCATCGTTATGGGCAAGCATTCCGGCCGCGCGGCCTTGCGCTCCAAGCTCGAAAACTTGGGGTATGAACTGGGTGACAACCAGTTGAAGGACGTGTTCGTCCGCTTCAAAACGCTGGCGGATCGCAAGAAGGAAATCTATGACGATGACCTGATCGCGCTGATGACTGATAGCAGCACCAACGCCGCCAATGACCATATTCAGGTGAAATACCTGCGCGTGGTCTGTGGCACCGATGGCCCACAAACCGCCGCGCTGACATTAACAATCGGCGGGGAAGACCATAGCGTTGATGCGATTGGCGATGGCCCGGTCGATGCGGCATTTGCCGCCGTGAAGGCGCTGTTCCCGCATACGGTTCGCTTGCAACTTTACCAAGTTCACGCAGTGACCGAAGGCACCGATGCACAAGCAACTGTTTCGGTGCGGATGGAGGAAGATGGCAAAATAACCACCGGCCAATCTTCGGATACTGATACGGTTGTGGCCTCGGTCAAAGCCTATGTGAACGCGCTCAATAAGCTGATCAACCGTCGTCAAAAGACAGCGCCTGCATCCATCCAAGCGTAGTAAACCTGCCTTTGGCCGTTATCCATTGCGCCCCAGCAGCCCCGCTGCTGGGGCGTTTTTGATTCAGCGTCGAAATCTCCAATGTTCGTTAAGTGCAATTTATCTATCAATAATCTGCATATTCCCGCCCCTCATTGGTAGAAACTGGCAATATTCTGCGCCGAAATCCTACATTCCCAATCCACCCTTGCCGCGATAAGCCCCGAAGGATTATACAGCTTCAGGGCCAATTCGGCCGATTCTGGCACATGTATGAGGTACTAGGCGATGTTCGGATTTCTAAGCGGGCTGTTCTCGGCTGATATGGCTATGGATCTGGGCACCGCCAACACGCTTGTATACGTGAAGGGCAAAGGCATTGTTTTGAACGAGCCTTCGGTAGTTGCCTATCATATTCGCGATGGCAAAAAGCAGGTGCTTGCCGTGGGCGAGGAGGCCAAGCTGATGATCGGCCGCACGCCCGGAAGTATAGAAGCCATCCGCCCGATGCGCGATGGTGTGATCGCCGACTTTGCTGTCGCTGAAGAGATGATCAAATACTTCATTCGCAAGGTCCATAAACGCGGGTCTTTCGCCAAACCGCGCGTCATCGTCTGCGTGCCATACGGTGCAACCCCGGTTGAAAAACGCGCCATCCGCCAATCGGTGCTTGGTGCTGGTGCGCGCAGTGCCGGGCTCATCGCCGAACCCATTGCCGCCGCCATTGGCGCTGGCATGCCAATCACCGATCCGACGGGCAACATGGTTGTTGATATCGGCGGCGGCACGACCGAAGTGGCGGTGTTGTCACTTGGCGATATTGTTTATGCCCGTTCAGTTCGTGTGGGTGGGGACCGGATGGATGAAGCCATCATCTCATACCTGCGCCGCCAGCATAATATTTTGATTGGTGAAAGCACCGCCGAACGGATTAAAACCGCGATCGGCACAGCCCGCATGCCTGATGATGGGCGTGGTGCCAGTATGCTTATCCGCGGACGCGACCTATTGAATGGCGTGCCGAAGGAAACAGAAATCACCCAAGCGCAAATTGCCGAAGCCTTAGCCGAGCCCGTGCAGCAAATTTGCGAAGCGGTGATGACCGCGCTTGAATCCACCCCGCCCGACCTTGCCGCCGATATTGTAGACCGTGGCGTCATGCTCACCGGCGGTGGCGCATTGCTGGGCGAACTTGACCTTGCGCTACGCGAGCAAACCGGACTGGCAATTTCAATTGCCGATGAAACACTGAATTGTGTGGCGCTTGGCACCGGCAAAGCGCTTGAATATGAAAAGCAGCTGGCCCATGTGCTCGATTTTGGTTGAGCTGGCATAAACACTAGAAAAGACGGGGCGCGCGATGGCGGGCGACATGACAACCGCGTCAAGCTGGAAAATCCTGCGCCGGCTGGTGCTTGGGTTGCTTGTTGTGTTGTGCGTGGCATTATTTTTACTATGGCGCATTGATAACCCCCGCGTTGAACGGTTTCGCATGGCGCTGATAGACCGGTTTGTACCTTCTATGGAATGGGTGCTAACCCCCATTACCGGCGTCAGCCACATGCTTGATAACTATCGTAGCTATGAACAAATTTACCAGCAAAACCTAGAATTGCGGCGCGAATTGCAGCGCATGGAGGTTTGGCGTGAGGCCGCCTCGCAGCTTGAACAAAAAAACGCCGAATTGCGCGCGCTCAACAACCTTCGGCTCAATCCTAGCCTTGCCTATATTGCGGGCGAGTTGATGGCCGATTCCGGCGGCCCCTATTCACAATCTGGCCTGCTCAATATTGGGTTGATTGATGGTGTTGCCGATGGCCAAGCTGTTGTGGATGGCAATGGGCTTGTTGGGCGCATTGCCGGCGTTGGTGAAAATACTTCCCGGCTTTTGTTCCTCACCGATGCTTCCTCGCAAGTGCCGGTTCTTATTCCGAATGCGCGCCAACACGCCATTCTGACAGGTGACAATTCAACCAACCCTAGTTTGCAATTTGCGAGTGATCCGGATGAAGTGGCTACTGGAATGCGTGTTGTAACCTCGGGTGACGGTGGGGTATTCCCGCCTGATTTGCTTGTTGGCGAAGTTGTAATTGGGTCCGATGGCCGGTTGCGCGTTTTATTGGTCGCTAATTACCGCAACGCTGAATTTTTGCGCGTACTGCGAGATGCCGGGGATGGCAGCGCCGCCGGGCCCGGTGGGGTTGTTGGCGCAGTGCCGCCACCTGCAAGCCTGCCCGAAACCACCGATACACCCAACCAAGATGCGCCCGCTGCGCCCGCGAACCCATGAGCGGGGCGCGGCTCAACATCAACCGTGCCTTATTTGTCTTCATGGCCGCACTTTGTATAACAATTCCCCTCATCACGCTTGATTATTCGGTTAATCGCCGCCTTCCTCCGGACTTATTATACCTGCTCAGCATAAGTTGGATTGTGCGCCAAGACCGCACAGCAAATATGCCGCTTGTCGTTGGCATGGCCTTATTGGCCGATTTCGTCTTGATGCGTCCTATCGGGATCGGCGCGCTGTTAATGCTGATGACAAGTGAGGTGGCGCGCAACAATACTCGGGTTTTGCGTGATCAGGGGTTTTTACTTGAATGGCTTGCCGTTAGCGTTGGATTTATGCTGATGATGCTGGTGCAGAATATATTCCTTACACTGGCATTTTCGGCGCGTGTTTCATTATCTGATATCGGCCAAATTTCGCTGGCCACGATCCTGTGTTATCCAATCATGACTGCTTTCCTTTACTATGTGTTGCGAATCCGGCATGGGGCCGGACAACCGAAAATTGACAGGCTAGGCCGCGTAAAATGAGACGTCCGTACAAATATACCGTGCCAATCCGCGAACGGTTAAGCCGCCGTGTCGTTGTGCTGGGCGGCATGCAAGCGGCAATTGTTGGCACATTGGCGTGGCGGATGCACAAGCTACAGGTCACCGATTCTGAACATTACCGCCTATTGGCCGAGGAAAACCGAATCGCCACGCGGCTAGTAGCGCCGGTTCGGGGCCTTATATTTGACCGTAATGGCGCACTGATCGCCCAAAACCAGCAAAACTACCGCGTTGTGATTGTGCGCGAACAAGCTGGCGATGTTGCCGCTGTGCTAGAACGACTCGCCCCGCTAATTGATTTGGATATCGCAGGTCAAGCGGCCGTGCTTGAGCAAGTTATGGCGCGGCGCGCCCATGCAGCGGTAACTGTAGCCGAACATTTGGATTGGGAGCGGTTCGCACTGGTCGCTGTCAATGCGCCTGCCCTTCCCGGCATTATTACCGAGGTTGGGCTTACACGTGATTATCCAATGCGCGAAGATTATGCGCATGTGGCGGGCTATGTTGGCCCGGTGTCAGAGTCCGACCTGTCCCGGCTTGAAAACCCAGAAGAGCTGTTGCAGACGCCTTCGCCCGTTATTGGCAAAACGGGGGTCGAGCGGATCCACGAAGATCAGTTGCGTGGCAGTCCGGGACTGAGCCGGGTTGAGGTAAATTCAACCGGCCGTGTTATGCGCGAACTTGACCGCAGCGAAGGCATACCGGGTGACGACGTTCAACTGACCATCGACAGTGATTTGCAGCATTACGCACATTACCGCATGCAGGGCGAAAGCGCCGCCGCCGTGGTGATTGACTTGCGCAACGGGGATTTGCGCGCCCTGGCTTCGGCCCCGTCATTTGACCCGAACAAACTGGTTTTCGGCATTTCACAAACCGATTGGTCAGCGCTAAACAGCAATGAATACCGCCCGCTGGGCGACAAAACTGTGTCAGGCACCTATCCGCCGGGGTCTACATTCAAAATGAATGTTGCGCTTGCGGCGCTCAAGGCCGGTGTCATCACGCCAGAGGAACGCATCTTTTGCCCCGGTCATTTTGACCTGGGTGGCCGTCGGTTCCATTGCTGGCGTTCGGGCGGCCATGGCCGCATGAACATGACCGAAAGCCTGCAAAATTCCTGCGATGTGTATTATTACGAAGTTGCCCAGCGCGTAGGTATTGAAGCGATTGCCGACATGGCGCGCAGCCTTGGCATGGGCACCAAGCCCGACTTGCCCCTGCCTGCTTTGGTCTCTGGCCGCATTCCCACAAAGGCTTGGAAAGAGGAAAATATCGGTCAAAGCTGGCTGATTGGCGATACGATCAATGCCGGTATCGGCCAAGGTTTTGTCAGCACTTCTCCGCTTGAGCTTGCGTTAATGACCGCGCGCATCGCCTCGGGGCGCAACCTATCACCACGCCTTATCAGCCGGGTGAACGGCGTGCCAGTTGATGTGCCGGACGCCCCACCACTCGGCATTGACGTTGCCGCCTTGGCACAGGTGCGCAAGGGTATGTTTGAAGTATCAAACAACCGCCGTGGTACAGCCTATTCAACCCGCATTGCTGAACCGACTATGATTATGGCCGGCAAAACTGGCACAAGCCAGGTGCGGCAAATTACCCCAGAAGAACGTGCCGCTGGCGTGACCCGCAACGAAGACCTACCGTGGAACCGGCGTGACCATGCGCTTTTTGTAGCCTTTGCACCCTTTGATAACCCACGCTTTGCAATTTCGCTGATTGTGGAGCATGGCGGCAGTGGTTCAACCAATGCTGCACCTATTGCACGCGATATTATGCTGCGCGCTTTATACGGAACCCAACCGCCACTTTCAGCCTATCCGCGTGAACAACACGAGGCCTTGCGCGAACAACGCGCCCTAGAACCCGGCCCGACCGTTTCCGCCCCCGCAGCGCGGAGCGACCGGGCATGACATTTTTTGACCAGTTCTTGCAGGTAACCCCAACCGGGTTTCGCAAAATCCTCTTCGTCAATTGGCCAATTGTGCTGTTGCTGACGGCGGTATCATCCATCGGTTTTTTAATGCTGTATTCAGTGGCCGGTGGCACGTTTCAGCCTTGGGCCGAGCCCCAGATGATCCGTTTTGCCGCTGGCATGGTTATATTGTTTATGGTCGCATTCATTCATGTCCGTTTCTGGCGGTCAATCACGCCATTCATCTATGTTGGCGCCGTATTATTGCTGGTTGCAGTTGATATTATGGGGAGCATTGGCATGGGCGCGCAGCGTTGGATAAACCTTGGTTTTATCCGCCTGCAACCCTCCGAAGTTGCCAAAATCGCGGTCGTTCTGGCATTAGCGATGTATTATGATTGGCTTGACCCTGAAAAGGTATCGCGGCCATTTTGGGTGATCCTCCCGCTTTTACTCACCTTTATTCCAGCCGCCCTGACGCTTGTGCAGCCCGACCTCGGCACCGCATTGCTGATTGTTGCCAGCGGTGGGGTTGTTATGTTTTTAGCCGGAGTCAGCATTTGGTATTTTATAGCCGCAATACTCAGCGTGGGGGGCATAATCGCGGCGGTGCTATTGTCTTGGGGCACAACTTGGCAATTGTTGAAAGACTACCAATATCGCCGCATCGAAACCTTTATTAACCCCGAGCTTGACCCGCTTGGCGCCGGATATCACATCAGCCAATCGAAAATCGCGCTCGGCTCGGGTGGGTTTGAGGGGCGTGGATATATGCAGGGCACACAAACGCGGCTTAACTTTATACCCGAAAAGCACACCGATTTTATATTCACCACATTGGCGGAAGAGTTCGGCTATGTCGGCACGTCGTTCCTGCTGGTGCTATATATGCTCATCATTGCGTTTTGCATTCATGCGATGTTGATCAACCGTGACAGATTTGGCGCGTTGCTTATTGGCGGTGTTGCGGCAACTTTCTTTTTCTACTTCGCCATCAATATGGGCATGGTCATGGGGCTGCTGCCAGTTGTTGGCGTGCCCTTGCCGCTTGTATCTTACGGCGGCTCGGCCATGATGGTGCTGCTGGGTGCCTTTGGTTTGGTGCAAAGCGCGCATATCCATCGCCCAAGGGGTTAGTTTTGAATATTCTATTTGCTGGCAATGCCGATGACTGGCCCGCCTATCAAAAAGCCCTGCCCCCCCTTTTGGCGGCGCGCGGCATTGGTGCCATGCTCGGTTGCAATTTACCTGCCGACCAAGTGGATTTTATCATCTATGCCCCGGATGGCCCGGTGCAAGATTTTACCCCTTATACCCGCCTGCGCGCCGTGCTTAGCCTTTGGGCTGGGGTGGAACGCATTGCGAGCAATCCTAGCCTAACCGTGCCGCTTACACGCATGGTTGATGCTGGGTTGTCGATGGGTATGCGGGATTATGTTTGTGGCCATGTATTGCGCCATCATCTGGGCATGGATGTCCATATTCACGGCCAAGATGGAATTTGGCGTAATACCGTATTTCCACCATTGGCGCGCCAGCGACGGGTTGGCCTTTTAGGGTTAGGCGCGCTCGGCGCTTATTGCGGCCAAGCTCTGGCCGGGCTTGGCTTTGATGTCAGCGGGTGGAGCCGGCGCGCAAAGTCGATTGACGGTATATCCTGCCTTTCGGGCGATGACGGGCTAAAACAACTGTTGTGCAGTTCTGAAATACTGGTGCTGCTGCTACCCTATACACCATCCACCCACCATATTTTGAACGCCGATACACTGGCTAAGCTGCCCAAAGGCGCGATCATCATCAACCCGGGCCGAGGTGGGTTGATTGATGAGGCGGCACTGCTCGCCGCGCTCAACGCTGGCGCCATTGGCCATGCCACACTTGATGTATTTCAAACCGAACCGCTTCCGCCAACAAACGCGTTCTGGGCCCATCCGCGGGTTACCGTCACCCCGCATATTGCGGCCTCGTCGCGCGCCGAAACTTGCGCCGATGTGTTGGTTGAAAATATTGCGCGCAGCCTTGCTGGCCAATCGCTGTTGTTTGAGGTGGACCGTTCAGCCGGGTATTAGGCCCGCTTGCGCAGGTATTGCGCCAGCACGATCAGCCCACCAATAACTATAACAAGCAAATAGTCGATGGCAGGTATGCGCACGACCTCATTGACCAAGCCCCAGCCCCGGTCATTATAAACCACATAAACTGCGGCAAGTGATGCCAACCCAATAGCCCAACGTAGCAATTTACCAAGCCCGATGCCGTGCATTTGGGTCACCACAAAAATTGCCAAAAAGCCGAAAAAGAACATCGGCCAAAATTCTTGCCCGCCTGTTACAGCAACCACTGTCCCGTGGATGAGCACCAGCACTTCCAGCACCAATGTCCAATAACGGTTGGTATGCACGCGGGTAAACACAAACGCGCCCTGAATCATCAGCAAGAAAGTGTAGAAAAACCCAAACAAATGGCCCCATGTATCGGCCATCGGGTGGAACCAGTAGGTATATGTTACCGCCCAAGCGAAATAATAACCATGCGTGGCAATCAGCACCGGGCGCGCCCGGGCCAACCAATTGCCCGATGTGCCAAAAAATAACCCCCGACGCGGGGCCTCAATTATCAGCACAATGACCAGTAGGAATATAACGGATATCTGGCTTGAAAACACCGAGGTGTCCTGAGCAAGCCCGTCATACCAAACGGCGGTTTGCAAATAATGCAGTAGGCCAAAAAACCCCATGCCACCAAGGGCAATCCAGTTAATTGCATGCATCTGGTTTCGGTTGCGCAGCTTGTCACGGTTGGCCTTAGCCCACCAAATAATGCCCCAAAAAAACAGCTGATGCAGAATATAAAAACCCCAAGCCGTCGCGCGCGAAGCGAAGTCCGGGTCAGGTCGTTTCCAAAAATACCATGCTGCGCCCTGATCGGGGGCAAGTTTCACTTGCGACATCAGCGGGCTAAGCAGCGGAATCGCCGCTGTTAACAAAAATGCAGCGCCAATTGCTGCCACCCAACCGTATTTCATTGCCGTTTGCATAGTACCCTCGTTTATTCAGTTTACGTTGTATAGTGGCGTTCAGATCATTTTTAGCGCAGGCGCGGCGGCTTATTTGGGTCACTTCCCGGCGCTGTGCGTTGCGGCGCCTCGGGCATTGCAATTTGCGGCACCTCAAACCCAAGGCCAACACGTGCAAACGCCGGCAAGCGTGGGTCGTCGGGGAATAGAAACACAATATCCAGCGCCCCAGCTTCCAGCGCGGCAAAGCGCAAAGCGCTGCCAATCGCCTCGGCCACGCCGGGCTGGGCCATTTGGGGCACATCAACCATGGCCAAAACATGCTGCGCACTGCCATCTTCATAACTGGCTTGTGCCAACCAGGCCGCCGATGCAACGCCCGCCATATTGGCCAATCGCGAATCGAGCACTTGTAAAAGCACATCTGGCAGGTTGCCAGGCGGCGCCAAAGCGGTCATCCGTGCTTCGCTCTCGGTGTTTTGGCTGCGGGTCGCTTCAGCCAGCCAATCCATCATATCATGTGGGAAAGCCGCCTCAGATAGTGCCACGCCGGGGTTAAGGCTAAGGCCCAACCCCGCATCGGCCAACAACGCCGCCACACGTCGCCCGGCCAGTGCAGCATAATCCATAGGAACAGCCGCAAATTCAGCCAAACGGGCCTCAGTATCAAAGGCAATGGCATAACGCCCGTCGCTGGTTTCAATCACCATTGGCTTGGCTGAACTGCCATCGCTTTCGCTTTCCAGCACGACAAACAGCTCAGAATCTGCCAGCAGCCCAAAAAAACCCATGCGTTCGGCCATCGCATCCTGCGAGTCGACCAGCGCCTGATACGCGCGGTCCAGCGGTGTTTCATCCATTCCAACACTCCAGCGTTCAATTTTGTCCTTACTGGCCGAAAAAACTGGGCTAATCAATTGCTCGGCCCATCAGGTTGCCATATTTAGGGCCAAACAACGCATTGGTGCCTCAAATGTATCGCGTCTAGAATTTCTTGACCGCCTTTTCACTTTTGCGAATCTTAGGGGCGGTTATTGCGTTGATTTGGGCCAATTTGGACCTGATCGCTCCCGTTGCGGGCGAACCGCTTTACTACAGCAATATGTATCAGGGCATGGTGGATTTCGTAATTTTGGACCATGCACCAATTGGGAGTTTTCACGATGGTCACCGCACTCTAACCTCCATTATTTGGTGAATGACCTGCTGATGGCCTTCTTTTTCGCCATCGCAGGCAAAGGGGTTTGGGAGGCCATTACATTAGAAAATGGCAGCTTGCGCAGGCGCAAAGCGTTGACACCACTGGTAGCGACAGCAGGCGGCATGATCGGCCCTGTAGCTGTCTATCTGGGTTTGGCGTCGATATTCGGATCCGACACTTTTGACGCGGTTAAAAACGGCTGGGCCGTGCCCACCGCAACAGATATCGCTCTTTCATACCTCATTGGCCGTATTATTTTCGGCACGGGCCACCCCGCGCTTGGCGCGTTGTTCATTGTGCCATAAATCCCCCATGCTAACCGCGCCTTTGGTGTGTTTTCGGCGGCAGAACAATACCTTGCAGACCTGCTAAACTACATTGAACATGGCCTAAAATACCCCGTTGAACCTGTGCTGTTCCAATTTTGATTTTTAAGTGCCAGCATTCAATTTTCCGCAACGGGTGAGGTAACATGGCTTGTGCTTGCGAGTCTGCTTATCGGTAAACCTATTGGCATTTGGGCCATTGGCATGCTCGCCGCAAAACCAATGGGCCTTGGTCTACCCGATGGCATGACAGGGCGCGACCTATTCACCTTGGGCTGCGTAGCTGCGATTGGTTTTACCGTAGCGCTATTCGTTGCTTCTAATGCATTTCCCACAGGCAATATTCAAGATACCGCCAAAATGGGTGCGTTACTGTCCTTGGCGCCGCAATCATGGCCAGCATCGTTGGCAAGGGGCTGGGGGTTAAGAAACGCTATGACTAAGCGGCCAAGTTTTCCAACTGTTAATCCTGTCCGCCTATGAGTATAATGTAACTGGATTTTCATTAGGTTAGCCGCGTCATGATCGAATTTGAAAATGTCAGCAAGTCATTCTGGACCGGCTCACAGCGCAAGATCATTCTCGATCAGGCCAGTTTTAAGGTTGAGATTGGCCATTCCCTTGGCATTCTAGCGCCTAACGGCACAGGTAAAACCACGCTCATCAACATGATGGCCGGGCTTGAAAAGCCTGATGAGGGCGTCATTCGGCGCACATCGCGCATCTCGTTCCCGCTTGGCTTTATGGGCGGAACAGTTGGGTCCTTATCTGCTTCTGAAAATGCGCGCTATATCGGCAGACTTTATTCATTGGACCCTGACGAGGTTGAGGCATTTTGCCGTTATTTGGCCGGAATTGGGGAATACTTTGATCGTCCGATGTCACAATATTCCTCCGGCATGAAAGCGCGCTTTTCATTCGCACTGCTTTTGGCACTGGAATTTGATATATACCTTATTGACGAGGGGATGCCTTCAACCACAGACGCTGAGTTCAATCGAAAAGCGGGCAATGTATTGTTTGACCGCATGTCACGTTCAACACTCGTTATCGTTTCGCATTCACCCCGCCTATTGGAGCAGTTCTGCGAGCGCGCCTCGGTGCTCCGCGACGGGCGATTGCACCATTTTGATACGTTAAAGGAAGCCAAGCAGCTTTATGACTACGCCGAACAAACCTGACAGCCCAAAGGCTGATGCGCAGACCAGCCAAGCTGAAAGCACAGAAGCCCCAAATGCCGTGGATGAACGTTCACCGCATTATTATCGCGTCGCGTTACGCAAAGCCAAACGCCTTGGCCTGACGCCAGAAACCGGTGAAGATGCGGCCACAATGCTGCAAGACCGCGGGATTGATGTACTTAAAGAACAAATAACGGTTATGCATATGGCTGCTGAAGCTAACACAGCTTCCACACAGCGGGCCCTTGCCAAAACCGGTGAAACCCTGCCTGCTGAAGTCGCGGCGACCGATGGCAAACCCCAACCAATCAGCGAGTTGGAACGGCTACGCGAGATTAACAAAATCAAGCGTGGCATGATCCGTCGCCGTCGTATGCGCTTAATGCTGCTCACGGTCCGGATACTCTTTTTTGTGGCGTTGCCAAGCTATCTGACAGGGTATTACTACTACAACCTCGCCACGCCGATGTTTGTTGTCGAAACCCAAATGTCGGTCCAACGATCCGATCCAAGTTCAGCCGCGTCAGCCGGCGCAATGGGGCTTTCACTGCCCAATACCGAAGATTCTACGGTCGTGCAGAGTTTTTTAACCTCGCGTGAAGCGATGCTAAGATTAAATGACGAACTCGGATTCATGGACCATTTTCAGCAACCGGTCATAGATGATATTCAAAGGTTACCGCAAGATGCGTCATTGGAGGATGGTTTTACCGTCTACAAAAGAGCGATCCAAATTGGGTATGACCCAACAATCGGCGTGATCAAAATGACCGTTCGCGCCTACGATGCCGAAACTGCTTTGGCTTACTCGCACACACTTATTTCATATGCAGAAAATCGTGTCGATGAAATGTCGCAACGTGTTCGCGATGACCAGATGCGCGGTGCCCAAGCCAGCAATGAGCAGGCCGAGGCCGCCTTGCTGGCAGCCCAGCAGCGCGTGCTAGAGTTGCAAGAACAACGCGGCATTCTTTCTCCTGATGCCGAAATAAACGCCACCATGAGCCTTATAAACGCACTTAACTTACAAATCGAGCGAAGCCGCCTAGATCTTGCTGAAATTAACGCCAATTCCGCCCCCAATTCAACACGCGCCAATGTATTGTCCTCCGAAATTGGGCGGCTTGAGGCCCGTGTCATTGAATTGCGCGAAACCTTGACCACAACCAACGAGGATGGGGCCTCGCTCGCCCGTATTAGTGGCGAGTTGCGCATCGCCGAAACTGAGTTGGTCACCCGTTCCGCATTGCTTCAAGCAACACTCGAAAACCTTGAAGTTGCGCGCGTGCAGGCCGATCGTCAGGTGCGCTACCTCAACCTAGCCGTTACGCCCGTTGCACCCGATGTAACCACTTATCCACGCAAATTGGAAAATACGCTTCTGGCCGTGGTCATCTTCTTTGGCCTCTACATCTTCCTTTCATTGACGGTTTCCATTCTTCGTGAACAGGTCAACGCTTAATGTCGGACTCAGCCCTGCTAAAACCCGTCGACTCGCTTCAACTCAACAGCTTTGAAGGGCTACACTTGCCCCAAATCGCGGCCAAGGGGTTTCGGGAATATGACGCCCGCTGGCGCTATCCTGAAGACATTAACTTGGCGGGATTAACCGCGCTTGGCCTCGCCTATGGCACCCATTTGCATGAAACCGGCAAGCCGCCAACTGTGGCCATCGCCAATGATTTTCGCGCCTATGGCATCGAGGTTAAGAATGCGTTTACCCTTGGCCTTATCCAAGCGGGCTGTCAGGTGCTTGATATCGGTGTCGCCCTCACCCCCATGGCCTATTTTGCGCAGGTCCATTTAGGCACGTCCGCGGTTGCCATGATTACCGCCTCGCATAACCCGAATGGGTGGACGGGTGTCAAAATGGGGTTTCAATCGCCGCTGACGCATGGGCCAGACGAAATGGCCCGGCTGCGCGATATATGCCTGAATGGCTTAGGCGTCGCGCGCGAAGGCGGCGCTTATCGCCATGTTGACGGCGTTCAAGACGCTTATCTTGACCATATTATCGGCGATTTCCACCTTGCCCGCCCGTTGCGCGTTGTTTGCGCCTGTGGCAATGGCACACCCGCCGCATTTGCCCCCAATATGCTGCGCCGTATTGGGGCTGAGGTGGTGGAGCGTCATTGCACACCTGATTACACTTTTCCACATTACAACCCCAACCCCGAAGCCCTTGAAATGCTTCATGATATGGCCGCTGCTTTGCGTGAAAGCGGGGCCGACCTTGCGCTCGGCTTTGATGGTGACGGTGATCGTTGCGGCGTGGTAGACGATCAGGGCGCTGAAATATTCGCCGACAAACTGGCGCTTCTACTCGCGCGCCATTACGCGCCCCAGCACCCCGGCAGCACAATTGTGGTTGATGTTAAGTCAACCGGCCTATTTGCCACCGACCCCCTGCTTGCCGCACATGGCGTGAAGGTTGATTATTGGAAGACAGGACATAGCCATATCAAACGCCGGCTGCATGCACTTGGCGGCTTAGCCGGGTTTGAAAAATCGGGGCATTTCTTTTTTGGGCCCCCGCTGGGTGAAGGCTATGATTGTGGCTTGCGCGCCGCCATCGAAGTGCTGCGCCTGCTTGACGCTAACCCCACCGAAACCCTGTCCAGTTTGGTTGGTGCCATGCCACATAGTTTCACCACGCCCACCCTTTCACCCCACTGCCCTGATGAAACTAAGTATGAAGCCGTTGACCAGTTTTTGGCCGCATTGCGGGCGCATATGGCGGCTGGTGGCACGCTGGGTGGCTGGGCTATCGCCGACATCAACACTGTAAACGGTGCGCGGGCTGCGTTGCAGGGCGGTGGCTTCGCGCTCGTGCGCGCCTCATCAAACTCGCCAAATCTGGTTGTTGTGTGTGAATCGACGCAAAGCGACGCCAACCTACGCGCCATCTTGGCCGACCTCGATGCGATCTTACGCCAAGATCCACAAATCGGCACTTATGATCAGGCGTTCTAACGCGCATTTCTACTTGCAGCCGCGCGAATCTGCCAGTATCAAACCGCCAGTGCTGGGGCGTGGCCAAATGGTAAGGCACCGCTTTTTGGTAGCGTAGATTGTAGGTTCGACTCCTACCGCCCCAGCCAGTTCCCTTCTGATGAACAGCGCAAGCACTTCAGGCACCCGCTAGCCCCAGTTCGCCCCCGTTTACCGCCCCCAGTGATCTGTTCAGATTTCGCTCCCCTGAGGGTCTCTAACTGGGGGTTCTATAGGGAGGGGGAATAGGTATAAGCAATGAACAGAACGGGTGGTAGGAGACCGCTAGCTCTTCCTTGTTCCTCCCCCCTAACCCAGAGAGAGAACCGTGGCAGTCATAGAGAACCCTTGGCACTCCCGTCCGCTAGACGTTCACCGCTGGTCGGACCATCCCGAGGTGGTGGGGGCTAGAGCGAGTAAGCAACCACCTCTAGCCTAGCCAAATAGCCCTCTGATCGTTCTGTTTGTCGCCAAACAATGTAGTCCAGCGCACAATCAGAATTACGGTCCTCCGTTTCAACAATCCCTAAAGTGCCCCAGCACCGCGAGAGGCCTCAAGAGACCCCTTTAACCAAGAAGGCGCAGGGCTTCCCGCCGCTACTACCAGTTTTCTTGGAAAATTTCTAAGCGATCTGCCCACTCCGATAAGTGGTTCCAATAACTTTGCGTTATTGTAGTTGTCTCTCAACCGCGATCCTTGGCAAGGCTATTGCGCGGTGATGTGCCCGAACCACTGGTCATTGGCGTGCATTGCGGCGTAAATTCCGACCGTTCTAAAATGCAGCGGCTAGAATATATTCGGCTAACAAGTAATTGAGTTGGAGCCATTGTGGAAATGCTGCATTGGCGGCGGTTGTGTGGGTGGCGGCGCGGGCCGTTCCAGCGCTGGCCAATGGAGCCGATGTTGAGCGGCCCTTTTTGGCCAGGTGGCGCTTTGGAATTACGTACGAACCAAGTATATTGAAATCGAACTAAGGGGTGAACCAATGAGCACATTTGACGAAGACCTATTTTTAA
>Ga0105053_10004684_pt1 | contig 19954 bp, 16 predicted proteins | sample BON01_FD_78093 | JGI IMG/M metagenome (GOLD analysis project Ga0105053, IMG submission 78093) | Freshwater microbial communities from Lake Bonney liftoff mats and glacier meltwater in Antarctica - BON-01 | ecosystem: Environmental > Aquatic > Freshwater > Ice > Glacier meltwater | place: Lake...
CGGCCGCCCACGGCATTAGTGCCACCCGGGATCGGAAGTCCAATCCTATCTGAACGACCGCTGAACACCGGGTAGCTCACCGAGGTGTTGGTGACGGGAGCATCAAACGATTCATCGAATCCTGCCGCGCTAAAGAAATTGCTCGACGCATCGAGCATGTCTTCCTTGAGCACCTTGGCGACATAGGCGATCACCGCGTCGCGCACGGTGTCGAGGTTGTTGACCCCGGTGAGCTGCGCCGTGGCACGGCGGTCCACGCGGGCCACCTGGATGTAGGCGGTGCCGATGAGCACCATCATCACCAGACAGACCAGCACCAGAATCAGTGCTGAGCCTTGGCGACCCGTTGCCCGATCGCGTAGCGAGAGGTTTGCTGCCTCAGCGCGTGACAGAACCAGACACCCTCTTCCCACAGAGGTGTCTGATTCCGCACGCGTGAGGCTCAGGCCCGTTGTTGCTGTTTCATTGCGTTTCATACGTGGACTCCTTTCTAAGAATCCCGTTGCCTTTGTTTCTTGGCCTGACAAGTCAGGCCCCGATTGCGATCATTGACTTACGGTCAACTCGCGAAAATATCGTGATGCAAAATTTCCAAGGCGACCTGCACAGGTCACCACCATAAAGCGACTATTCACGCCTGACTTTGATGATCTGCTCAAACCAGCGACCTGCGTTGCTTGTGTCGCCAATCTCGGGGCTTGGGTCGCCGGCTAACTGTGCCCGGGTATCGTGTATGCGATAGCGAATGCGGATCATGTAGGGCCAAAGCTTGCCGTTGTCACCGCCATGACGGAAGACATAAGCAGCTCCGGCCCCACCAGCTGGCGGCGAAGCCACAGGGCTGAAATAAACGGCAGGATCGAGAGTGCGCAAATCCCAAGGTGGCGGGCCTTGACTATTGGTTGCGGGATTGGCGGCAAGTCCGTACCAGATCAATTCCTTTGTAATGGGATCTCGATCCGGCTCGCCATCGAATTCGTCCGCAGGTGCGATATCATCAATCGCATCAGCGGCAAACTCCACGATGAAATCGCTGATGTTGTCCATCAGCAGCGGGTGCATCTGAGCGATCTGGCCTGCGGTGACCCAAGTGGCGGTGTTGGTCGCATCGATCTTGGGGAACGGATTGCACCACATGCGATTGCCGCCGGTGAACATATAGGCCAGTGCTTTGGGATCGTAATCTACCTTCGCATCACCGGCCCAAAGCGTATTGGGGCTAGCCATACCTACAGCAGGTCCTGAGTAAACGAACGTGCCGGGTGCTACTGTCGTGTCGCCGCTGTAGCTCAGATACGCCACATCGGTATAACCTTTGAACAAAGGTTCACCAGGCGCGACATTGCCTGCAAGGAGAGAACCGGAAGTAGCACCCAAGGCGTAATTGCTGATCGTTGGTGCTGTCCCACCCACAAGAAACAGCGCGTGCCTTCCCAAAGCCCATTGATTGGCATACTGATTGGGGCCAGGCGTCCCTAGATCGCTTGCTGCTGTTCCTGTTTCGTCGGTCTTGAGCACATGGCCGTACCAAACCCTTATCGCCTCGACGCCCGCCATCTCAGTCTTGGTCGCAGAGCTGAAAGTAGTGTCATTAATGGGTGTAATCGGAGCAGCGCCGAAGTTGTTGGCCGAGTTCCCAAGCGTTCGAGTAAACATGAACTGATCTGATCGAACCGGTCGGGTAAATTCCTTGCCGCGGAATTTGTAGGGCACAGCCGTGTACTTCTGACAGACAATCACCAGCACGCCGTTGGGGCTGCCACCTGGCGACAACTGCAAATCTGCATCGCGCTCGATCTGATCGCTGATGGCGCGGCCGGCACCGATGACATCGCTTAGCGACATGCCCATCGACACGCCGTTGCTCGTCGCCTGAAACAGCGTGTTGATCAAGAGCAGCATGATCACGGTGATCGAAATCGCCACGATCAGTTCAAGAATCGTAAACGCCCGGCAGGTTCTGACCTGTCCGCTTGTCTGCTTGGATGTGTGCGTGACGATCATGGCAAGACCTCAGAAAACAAAGGAAGCTATCTCAAAGAAACTTCATTCAAACAGTCGCGTCGCTGCGTTGCCCCGAACAACTGTCGCGCCTCATTTATCAGCATCGACCACGATGGCGCTCAGGAGCAGAATGCGGACGCAAGGGCTGGTCGTTCCCGGTGCGGGCGGCGGTGCGTACCAGAGCGTGATCGTGCCGCCCGCCTTGGTCGGCGGAATGCCGCCCACGATTTTGCAGCCGGTGGCGTCAGCATCAATCACGTTATAAACCGTGCCGTTGTTGTCCGCGACGAAATCACCAGGACGCACCTGATCGGGCTGCCCGGCGGCCGTCTGAGTGAACAGCATGTTGGAGCAGTTGAACCGATCGGGAGCGGTAACCGTCGCCGTCACGCCATAAACCTTGGGCACTTTGGTGCCATCAACGGAATTGGCAACGGTTCCTGAGGGTGCGGGGTAGGGGGTGCCAGTAAAATCGAAGTTGTGCGTAGGTTCACGTCGCAAGACGAACACCACGACCGACCAGTCGGCAGGACTGCTAGCGACGGCTTTGCTCTTGCGGATAAACGGCACCCAGAAATACTTCCGATCGTTGAGGTTGGACTGAAAGGTTGGGTAACCGCGATCGCCGATCTTCCAGCGATCCTTTGCACTTGTGTTGGCGGGATTGAAGTTCGCCGAGGAAAAAGGCGTTAAATCAATGCTTCCCGAATTCTCAAAAAGATCAGCTTTCGGAAACGTCCCCGACTTTGAATCAGACAATGTCACCCGCCCACTGCGCACAATTGCTGCGGCATTGCGGGCCACCAATTGCGCCTCGACCTGGGCGACAGTTTCGCGCTGGAGGATTGCACCGGCGGGGAACATGGCGGCGACGGCGACGAAGCCGACCGCGAAGATGCCCATCGCGATGAGCACTTCTACAAGCGAGAAAGCACGCAGCGAGAAAGCACGCAGCGAGAAGCCACGCCTTGAACGAACTGAATGATCAAGATGATGATCAAAATTGTCAGGTGTATTTTTGTTCATGGCATTTTCGTCCTGAGAATGTTGCCCGTGTTACGGGAGAAAAAGAGCACTGAGCCGTTGGCGAACATCCACTTGCTGACGCCCGCATCGCCCGTGCCGCAGCCACCGGGGCAGCCTTGGGCAGGAGGGGTGTAAGTGGCAGCGTTCATCTTGCCGCCTGAATCTTCGAAGTCTGCCTTTGAATAGACGATCACACCGATGACCGATTCGAGGGTGTCAAAGGGAAGCGTCCAATCCGTCGCACCAGCACTCCACTTGCCGCTGATGTTGGAGGTGACATCGGGATCCCAAGGGCCGGAATCGTAAGCGGCTGGCCTTGGCGTACCAGTGGTGCTGTAGGCTCCGTCCAGATCGTGGTCGATGTAGACCAGATTTCGCCTCACGTCCGCCCATTGGGCATCTGTAAGTGAGCCTTTCGTATTTCGCGCTTCGGTGATCAATTGACCATGCCGATTGAAACGAATGGCGAACGGCGGCGCGATGACTTTGATGCCAGTGCTGCTGCGAGTGATACCCACCACGCCAACGCCGCGAGGCATCGAAATCGCTTCCATGCGCTTGGTCTGGTCGTCGTAGCCGTAGGCGCTGAAGCCTGCGGCTTCCATGGTCGGATCTTGCTTGTCGGCGATGATGCGAAGCTGATTCATCGGGGTCACCATCACCGCTGCTCCGCTGTATTCCGCTGTAGCTGGGAGATCGACGTCCGCGATGCGGCGCGTTGCAAAAGCCCGCGCTGCCGTCACTGCTACGCCGAACGTGTTGACACCCGATCGGTCGCGGCTGATCTCATCGATCTTGAAAACGAGCGGCACCGAAAAGCCCAGGAGCAGCACGATCAGCGACACCACCACCATCAGTTCCATGAGGGTGAAGCCGTGTGATTGGGATTGAGATTGATTTCGCTGCATGAGTTACTCCGATCAATTTCGATCGTGGAGGGCGATGATTCAAGTCTGCTATCGAGCCTGTGGGCGATGAGTCGGCATGGGCCTGCGCCCAGACGACTTATTCCAACTGGTTGCTGTAGAGGTTGTCTTTGGCATCTGCATTAGGCACATTGTTCGCATCGAAGGTGCCCCACTTGCCATCTTGGCCTGACGAACCGAGGTAGGGATCTTTCAACTTGGGCATGCCCGCTTCGGGGGCGCCTTCGCCGCTGTAGTATTGAAGGTTGCGACCCCAGCCGTCGAGGATGGTCGTCGGTGCTAGACCCGCAGATGATTTCACCGCATCCTTGCCCAGCGACATGAGCATGGTGCGCGTGCGGTCCAGCTTCCAGAGGGCGGAACAAAACCGTGCAATCGAGTTACCACCTGTGCCAGTGAGGTGATCGATCTTGAGCGTAGTGGTCACCTCATATTCAGTCGCTGCCGCCATCGCAGCCTTGAGCGTCACCTTCGTCTGTTCGACGGGGCCTTTGCCTTCGACAGCGGTGTTGATGAGGATCGCCAGCAAGATGGTGATGATGCTGATAACGACCATCAGTTCGATGAGACTCCAGCCTTGCTGACGCGATGGTTTTTGATGAGTGTTCATGGCTGTTTGCTCTCGGGGGACCCACCCACAGAAGCGAGTGGGCTTTGTTCGCTGTTTCCTGCTACTGCCGCTACTACTCCTGCTCCTGCCACTGCTCCTGCTCCTGCTCCTGCTCCTGCCACTGCCCCTGCTTCTTACGTCACCGACTGGATCAGCGTGACCAGCGGGAGGAAGAGTGCGACGACGATGAAGCCGACGATCGTTCCCAGGCTCAGGACCATCATGGGTTCGAGCAGCGACACCAGACTGGCCACGATGGTGTCCACTTCGTCGTCGTAGTTGTCTGCGATTTTCAGAAGCATCTTGTCGAGGTCACCGGTTTCTTCGCCGACGTCGATCATGTTGACCACGATCGAATCGACGACCTTGGACCTTCGCAGCGGTTCAGCGAAACTGTCGCCCTGCCGCACTGAGTCGTGAACATCCATCAGTGCTTTCTGGAAGATGGCGTTGCCGGTGGTGTCTTTGGTGATGGTGATGGCATCGAGGATGGGCACACCGGCGCGAACCAGCGTGCCCAGCGTGCGGGTCATACGGGCGATGGAACTCTTATTAATCAGCTTGCCGAAGACCGGAATCTTGAGCATCACCGAATCGATGAACATGCGCCCGCCGTTGCTCTTGCGTCCGAGTCTGTACATACCCATCAAAAAGAACGGCAAGACAAATATCAGCAAGACGCCTGGAATACCCTCGTTATCCGGCAGCAGGAAACCGCCCATGAACTTGGAGACGTTCATGAGCATGACGGTCAGGCCTGGCAGCTCGGTATCGAAATCTTCGAAGATCTTGGTGAACTTAGGCACGATGAAGACCATGATGCCCGCGACGATCACGAACGCCACGCCGATGACCACTGCGGGGTAGATCATGGCGCTGACGATTTTTCGCTTGAGCTTCGCGGCCTTTTCGAGGAACTCGGCCAGTCGCTGGAGAATCATGTCGAGCACACCGGCGACCTCGCCTGCGGCAATCATCTTCGTGTAAAGCTTGTCGAATGTTTTGGGGTGACGCTGCATCGCATCGGAGAGCGTCGAGCCGCCTGATACATCCTCCTGCACTTCCTGAAGCGTGTTCTTGAGCATGCCAGGCTTTTGCTGCTGTTCCAGAATCTGGAGCGAGCGAAGAATCGGCAGGCCTGCATCCTGAAGGGTGGAGAACTGGCGGGTGAAGCCTGTGAGAATCTTCTGGCTCACGCCGCCGACGGAAATGGTGATTTCCGTCCACTTCTTTTTTTCCTTGGTGCCGCTCTTGGCCGTCGCACCCTTGCCACCCTTGGCTTCTTTGCTGGTGGGGGCGGATTCTTTTTTCTTGACCTTCTGTTCGCGCACCGAGGTGGGGAATAGGCCCTGGCTGCGAATGCGGGAAATCGCATCTTCGCTGCTGGTCGCGTTGATCGAACCCTTCTGCGGCTTACCCGCTTCGTTGAGCGCTTCAAACGTGAAAGTAGGCATGGGGTTATCCAGGGTTTGGGGTGTCAGGTGTCGGGAGGCAGGTCACGGGTGTCAGGTGTCAGGTGTCAGGTGTCAGGTGTCGGGCTGGGTGTCGCGTTTGAATGTCGATTGAAATTCGACACCCCAAACCCGATACCCGAACCCCGCATCATCACTCTTCCGCCAGTGTTTCGCGGACCACTTCATCGATCGTTGTCATGCCGTCGAAAATACCCAAGAGGCCTGACTGGCGCAGCGTACGCATGCCGCGCTTGAGGGCCTCGGCTCGCAGAATCTGCGTCGAGGCGTTTTGGATAATCAGTTCACGAAGCTCATCATCGAGCACCATGATTTCAAACAGACCCATGCGGCCTTTGTAGCCCGAGCCGTTGCAGAAATCGCAGCCGCGGCCACGGTAAATCTGACGGCCCTGAAGGTCATCCGTTGTCAGCGAAAGCTGGAACAGTTCATCTTCCGAAGGCTGATACGCTTCCTTGCAGCGCGGGCAGACTTTTCGCACCAGTCGCTGCGCGATGATGCCTTCGAGCGTCGCAGTGATAAGGAACGGCTCAAGCCCAAGGTCAGCCAGACGAGCGATCGAGGAAGGCGCATCATTGGTGTGCAGCGTGGTGAACACCAAGTGGCCCGTGAGCGACGCTTGCACCGCGATCTGAGCGGTCTCAAGGTCACGCGTTTCGCCGACGAGGATAATGTCCGGATCCTGACGAAGGAAGCTTCGCAGCGCTTTCGCAAAGGTGAGGCCTTGCTCGGTATTGATCTGCACCTGCACCAGACCATCGATGTCGTATTCGACGGGATCTTCTGCGGTGAGAATTTTATCTGAGATTTCGTTGAGTTCGTTGAGCGCGGAATAGAGCGTCGTCGTCTTACCTGAGCCGGTGGGGCCGGTGACGATGACGATGCCGTTGGGTTTATTGATGAGCTGCCGGGTGATTTCCAAGTCATCGCGGCGAAGGCCGACTTTTTCGAGATCGAGTGAAACGTTAGCACGATCGAGCACACGCATAACGACCGATTCGCCGAACATCGTCGGCAGCACCGCGACACGAAGATCGACCGGGTTGTTGTTGACCGTTAGCTCGATGCGGCCGTCCTGCGGCAGACGCCGTTCCGCGATATCGAGCTTGGCCATAACCTTGATGCGGGAGCAGATGGGCATCGCCAGATGCTTGGGCGGCGGCACCATTTCATAGAGCACACCGTCGATGCGATAGCGCATTTTGAATTCGTCTTCGAACGGCTCAAAGTGAATGTCGGAGGCTTTGTCTTTGATGGCCTGCATGAGCACCAGGTTGAGCAGCCGCTTGACCTTGTTGTCTTCGACGGCTTCGAGCAGCGTGTCAAGGTCGATCGATTGGCCGTGGTCTTTGAGCTGTTCCAGATCGGCATCGCCGGCCATTTCATTGATAAGATCGGTCAGCGAATCGCCGCCGCCGCCGTAGTGCTGCTTGAGGAGCTTATCGACCTGCTTGGGATCAGCGATGACCGGCTTAACCTGAAAGCCCATAAGCAGCCGCAGGTTGTCCAGCGCGTGAAAGTTGCTGGCATCCTTGAGAGCGACCGTGAGCGTATTGGTTTCCTTGTCGAACGCCACAGGCATCACCTGATAAGCCTGGGCCATTTCAGCGGGAAGAATCTTGATGATGTCCGCAGAGATTTTCAGGTCGTCCAGATTGGCCGAGACCATGCCTGCCTGAGCAGCCAAGGCTGCGCTGATATCCTCAGGAGTCACGTAACCCAGTTCGATCAGAAGCTGGCCCAAGGGGACACGCTTTTGCTGATTCTGGAGATCGAGCGCTTCCTGAACCTGCTCGCGAGTGGCCTTGCCCATCTTGGTCAAGACGCGACCGATCTTCCGACCTTTGAGTTCGGAAATATCGGGCTTGGGCTCGCCGCTGTCGCCAGGTTTCTTTTTGTTCTCAGCCATGTCAACCGTTCCCTGCCCCGGAGCACTGCCTGAAAAATAAGCTACGTTACGTAATTAAGTGCTAAGCGATTGAGTCGATCAGTCGAACAAAAACCAGATGTCTAAATAAAGGTCTCTGGTTATCCAATGATTAAAAAAGCGGAAGCGAGTATGAATGATTTCGGTGGGGAATGAAAAATCGCGTGGGGAGGGAAGGAATGCGGTACACACATATCATAATGGGATTATCGGAGACTTCAATGGCGAATGTGTGCAAATTATCAATAAGACACGTGGTTTTCGGATCGAATTGTGTCAAAATAGGTGGTCTAGATGGTCGAAATATAGGCACGCGTACGATCTGGGGACCCATGAGAATCTACAATTCACCTGATTGGGCCTAGCCCGAACGGTGCCTGAACGACGCGATTACGGCCTCTCGATCACCGCCAAACGACACCGCTCATTCTGCGGCAGTGATGGTTTCTTCGTATTCCGTACGCTCGAAGTGGCCGCCCGCCTGTTTCACCTTGATGGCCATTTCGGTGGGGTCTTTGCACTTATCCACAGCCTCCTCGGCAGAGATGATCTTCTTCGTGTAAAGATCCCACAGGTGATCATCCAGGAGCTGCATGCCATACTTCTTACCGGTCTGAATGGCGGAGTCGATACGGAAGGTTTTGGCTTCGCGAATGAGGTTGGCGATGGCGGGTGTGATGACGAGAAACTCGTAGGCCGCGACCATGCCCTTCTGGTCGATGCGGGGCATCAATTGCTGCGAGAGCACTGCCGCCAGGCCCGTTGATAGCTGCACGCGAATCTGGTTCTGCTGGGCAACCGGGAAGGCATCGATGATACGGTTGATGGTGCCTGCCGCGCCGGTGGTGTGCAGCGTACCGAAGACGAGGTGGCCCGTTTCAGCCGCGCGAACTGCCGCTTCGATCGTCTCAAGGTCACGCATTTCACCGACCATGACCACATCCGGGTCCATACGCAGAGCGCGACGCAGAGCTTCCGCGAAGCTGGGCACATCGTTACCCACTTCGCGCTGATTCACGATGCTGACATCGTGGTTGAAGTAATACTCAATAGGGTCCTCAACGGTGATGATGTGCTTGTCCATCGTCTGATTGATGAACGACACCATCGATGCCAGCGTGGTCGTCTTGCCTGAACCCGTCGGCCCGGTGACCAGAATCAGCCCGCGAGGCCGGCGGCAAAGATCGGCCACCTGCGAGGGCAGGCCGATCTGCTCGAAAGTCAGCAGCGTGCTGGGAATCTGACGCAGCACGAGAGAAACGTTGCCCTTCTGCTTGAAAATGGCGACACGGAAGCGAGCCTGATCGCCGTAGGCGAAACCAAAGTCGGAGCCACCTTCTTCTTGAAGTTCCGTCTGCGAACGCTCCGGTGCGATCGACTTCATCAGCGCAACCGTGTCCGCAGGTTCGAGCACTTTCGTCTTCAAAGGCACCAGTCGGCCACGCATGCGAATGGTCGGCGGCCGCCCCACTACCAGATGCAAGTCACTGCCCTTTTGTTTGATGACAGTGTCCAGCAGACGATCAATATGAACTTGCGACATCGAATAGATCCTATGGGAATTCGGAGGTCCGGAGTCCAGAGTCCGGAGTCGTGCTGACCATAACGCTCTTATTGACTCCGGACTCTGGACTCCGGACTCTGGACTTTGCTTTACTCCACACTATCCACATCCACCACGCCTTCGACCTGTGCGATGCGGGAGATTTCGTCCAGCGTGGTGAATCCATCGAGGATTTTGAGCTTACCGTCGCCCAGCAGGTTGCGCATGCCCGAGCCGATGGCAGCCGTGCGAATGAGATTGACCGGCGCCCGTTTGAACGCCAGATCGCGAATTTCAGCGTTCATCACCATCAGTTCATAAATACCACGGCGGCCGCGAAACCCCTTGTTTCCGCACGCCTGGCAACCGACATCACGCATCAGCGTCTTGCCCTCAATATCGCGCTTGGTCATGCCCAGAATCTTCATCAGCTTGGGATCTGGTGCATCTTCGGGTTCCTTGCACTTGGGACACAGAATTCGCACCAGACGCTGCCCCAGCACCGCCTGAATCGAACTGGCCACGAGGAACGGCTTGATACCCATGTCAATCAAACGCGTCAGTGCCGAAGGCGAATCATTGGTATGCAGCGTGGAAAACACGAGGTGACCCGTGAGCGCCGCTTGAATCGCAACCTCACCGACTTCCTTATCGCGAATTTCACCGACGAGCACGATATTGGGTGCCTGACGCAGCATGGCGCGGAGAATCTTCGGGAAGGTCAAGCCGATGGAATCGTTCACCTGGCACTGATTGATGCCTTTGAAGTTGTATTCGACCGGGTCTTCTGCCGTGATGATTTTTCGGTCAGGCCGATTGAGCACATCCAGCGCGGTATAGAGCGTGGTGGTCTTGCCCGAACCGGTGGGCCCAGTGACGAGGAAGATGCCGTTGGGGCGTTTAATGATGGTTTCAAAGGTCTGAAGCGTATCGGGACGCATACCGAGATTGGCCAGACCGATGCGGGCTGATTCGGGGCGAAGAATACGAAGAACGATGGACTCGCCGTGGTAAGCCGGGCAGGCACTGACGCGGAAATCGACGGTTTCGCCGTTGACGATCAGCTTGATACGACCGTCCTGCGGGATGCGTTTTTCCTGAATCTTCATGCCCGACATGATCTTTATACGGGCGATGACCGCGCTTTGCGTGGCTTTGGGAATGCGCTCCTTTTCCACGCAAACGCCGTCGATTCGGTAGCGCAGTCGCACCCGGTCAGCGAACGGTTCAATATGAATATCACTGCAACCAGCAATCACCGCCTCAGCGATGATGTGATTCACGAGTTTGATGATCGGAGCCTGTTGCGCTTCTTGGGCAGCTTTGTTTCCGCCATCGGTATCGACGGACATGCTCGTGTCGATGGACAAGCCTTTGATGTCCATCGAGGAGCCTTTATCGACCGACAAGTCTTTGGTGACCTGGTCGATGGCTGCGCGCGTGCCGCCCATGTACTGATCGATGTATTCCTTGATCTTTCCCTTGGCACCCAGGGCTGTCTCGATCTTGCAGTTCATGCGAAACGTCAGATCGTCGAGCACATCCAGATCCATCGGATCGTGAATCAGCACCTTGAGCGTGCCGTTGATCTGCGAAATGGGGAGCACGAGATATTTCTTGATGACCTCGGCGGGCAGGAGATTCAGATTCTCCTTGCTGATCGCATCGGGGCGATCGAGGTCGATGTATTCCATATTGAACTGCTGGCCCAGCGCCTTGGCGATGTCCGTCTCGCTGACGTGGCCCAGTTCGACGAGAGTTTCGCCCACGCGCTTGCGCTGACCCTGGGCGATCTTGAGCGCTTCGCTCAATTGCTGTTCGCTGACCAGTCCCCATTTCTGGAGAATCTCACCCAATTTGCGGCGCGTCAATGCCATCCGAACCTCGCGATAAAACCGGCGTTGCGTGAAACATTTCGCCCAGCACGCTCCTCCCGGAATTCCCAGAACGGCCCCGGAACGGCCCCTGCCCCACCTGAATTTACCCCACCTGTTTTTCCGATTCACACGCCTGGCATCGCGAGAAACACCCGTATCCCCCAAGTGTTCGCGACAGCGTGCTCTTGCTCTCCTCCAAACAGCGGCGGGGATTGACAACTTACCAATGATAGCACTGTTGCGTCAAGAAAGGTGAACGCGAGCAATCTCTCGTAGGGTGCGTAGAGGCTCGGCGCTGACGCACCAAGTTGGATCACCCAGCGCGTTCGAGAACGCCCTACCAATCTGGCTTCGTTGAAGGTCAAGACAGGATTGGCCACCGAGACACCGAGAACACTGAGAAAGACAAACCAAAGTTCAGCGACAGCACAGCAAACATGCGATCGCTTCATGTGTCTCTCATTTTGCTTTTAATTTTTGCCTTCCTCGGTGTCTCGGTGGTTGTTTCCGATTCGTTCTTAAAGCCCTTCCGTGCTGACGACTGCTTTGTGATTTCGCTTCCACATCCACCAGCCCAGAACGTTGAGCGGCAAGAGGAGCGTGTTGATCAGGATGACATGCATCGCCGTGTGCCAGACAAATGCCCAGTCAATCCCGCGCTCCACAGCGGCGCTGCCTTGCTGAATCTGCTGATAGAGAATCTGAAAATCCAGAAGCACCACCATCGCTGCGGTGACAGTACGTCCGACGACGACACCGACAATGCCGCCCCACCGCCCCACCAGAAAAGCGGCGACCAGCCACAAGGCCCAGAGATAAGGACCATGCGAAACAATCATCGCCATGGAGCGATCGAGAAGAGACATGAAAAATATCTATTTAGCCGTTCGCCTTGGCGAACGAAGATCACCGCCTAGGCGAACGAAGAATAAACACGCACCCGATCATCGGCTGCCGTTTCTCGCGGTGATGCGAACGACCCTGGCCATCTCGCCCAGTGCCCAGAGAGCAATCACCACGCCGATGCCTAGCGGTGCAACGATGATCACATCGAGCACCTTCGCGCCCGCATCGATCCACAAGAGCGCGAGCTTCACCAGACTCACAATCGACACACAAGCCAGAATGCGCAGCAGCCAGCAGAGCGCCAGCAGCGTCGCAAAACCAGGCGGAGGTGCAATACGGCGAGGCTTGGCCAGCGGCAGTGAAGACAACGAATCAGACGTCGCCGAGGCTAGTGCAGCACGGCTCACCTGTGGCGCTTGAGCCGATTGCTCATCATGCTCGACTTGATCTTCTTCAGACGGCGCAACATCAACAGCCGCGCTCTTACTTGAAGACAACGGAATCGCTTGCGGCGAAGCACGATGGGCGCTTGGCTCTGACGCAACACGTGAAGCCGACGAAGAAACCGATGATGCCTCCGGTGATGCGGCCACGGCCTGATCGGGAATCGAGCGAGTCTCTGCCTGGCGAACAATGCGCGGAGGCACTTTGACTTTCACCACTGGTTCGCCGATCGGCGACTCACGAGCTGGCGATTTTTCAATGTTGGATGCCGCGCCTGTCGTCGTCGAAGCTGAGACCGACATCGGCTGATCCTGCTTCGCAAGTGATCGCGGCGCCTCTGCCTCCTCCGCCAGTCGCTGCGCTTTCTCGCGCTTTACAAAGTCATCGAACAGTTCACGCACCTCGCCGGCCGGGCCTTCGTAATCTTCTCCCGATTCATCTTCTGATTCGTCTTTCGATTCATTCTGCAATTCTTCTTGCAATTCTTCTTGCGAATTGTCGCCCTGCTCTTTCACCTTCTGATCTTTCGCTTCCTGCTCAGTCGCTTGTGGAACAGCTTCTTCGCTGACCGGCTCCTTCGCCATTATCGATGGGAGTTCCTGCTCAGCAGTTGGCTCCGTTGACTGAGCCTCCGTCAGTTGGTCGGTCGCGTTCTCCACTTCATCCGCCACCGGACGACTGGCCTGCACTGATGGTGCGACCTCTTCTTCTTGTGCGGCCTGCTTTTCAGCGGGATGCTTTTCAACGGCTAGCTGCTCATTCGATCCATCATTGCCAGTCGCATTTTCATCAACCGTTTGATCTGCAATCTCATTCGACAAAGCTGTTTCATCAGAGGACTCACCCGTGCCTTGGGTCTCTGCAAGAAACGCGAGCAATGCATCATTACTCTGGCCCGAGTTGACCGCGGGGGCAGGCATGTCATCCACGCCGATCTCATCATCATCCGCAGCTTCATCCTCAATCACCGGCGGCAGCACCACCGGCACTTCTTCGATTTCGATCTCTTTCAATTTCTCCTTCGGCAATGGCGCGGGTTCTGTTGCAAGCTTCGACGCCTCATCCGCCCGCTTGATGCTGGTCCGTTTCTTCTTGGAAATCTCGCTCCAATCCTTGGCCGCTTTGGGTTCTGACTTCTCCTTCGTCACTGCCTGCTCACTGCTCGTTTCATCGCTCACGGCTGCGTCGCTCACAGCTGCATCGCTCACGGCCATAGCGCGCGCCTTGGGCGGCACCACCGCAGCCGCAGTGGGCGGCGCGGCGGCAACAGGAATCCGCTGCGCCTGACCGCAGCCAGGGCACTTGACCTTCTTGCCCGCAGAGCCATCAGGCACCTTGATGCGCACATCGCAGTGTTCACAATGAAATCGAAACGGCATATTTCCTCCCGTCCCTTTGGGACGGCGCTAAGCATTCAATCTTCTTTCGCACCGCCCAGTGTCACGTTGATCTTATATTTGTTCTGAAGATGTGCATGAGCGCGGCTGGCCTGGCCGCTCGTTGGATAATCACGGCAGACCTGCTGAAACGCACGGATTGCATTTTCATCCTTGCCCATCGCTTCAAAAGTTTCGCCGATGCTGTAGCGGGCACCGGAGCCGCTATCGGGATAAGCCGTGATGATCTGACCGTAAAGATCCAAGGCCTTGGGATATTCCTTGAGCCTGCGATAGCACCACGCCATGCGCTCCAGTGATGCGGGATAACGCTCAGCGAGCTGGTAGCTGCCGATCGCTTCGCGCAGCTTGCCGCCTGCGTCGTAGCACTCAGCAATCTGCCAGCGCCATTCGGTGGAGCGCTCTTTGTCCTGCGCTTCGAGCGCTTCGTAAATCGCAATCGCCTGATCCCACTTCGACTCCTCGCGCCACATGTAAGCAATGCGCGACTGGCCTTGAATCTGATTCTCGAATCGCGCATAGACCTTGCGCGCTTCATCGCGCTTGTTCTGGCCGCGATACCACTGCGCGAAGTTGTCGAGCAGGCCATCATCCACGCCAAACGTCTTCTCCATCTGCTGATAAACCTTGATCACTTCCGCTGGCCTTCGCGCGCGGCTGTGCGTGTCGGCAATCCAGTAGGCATAAGTCTTCGCACGACTCTTGGCGGCATCATCAGTCAGCGCCGTAGGCGTGATTTCGTTGATCAGCGCAATGACGCGATCAGCGAGTTTCGCCCCGATTTCCTTACGCTTTTCATCGACGGTGAGCGTGCTGATGGGCCCGGCTGAAATCTCATAGATATGCCGCGAGAGCGAACTATCCTTGTAGCTCGTTTCCAGCGCCTTCACCGCTTCGTCATAAACACCCGCATAAAAGTGCCGCAGCGCCAGATCGCGCGAAGCGTGAACGCAGTAGCTGCTGTTGTCCTCCGTTCGCTTGGTGCCAAACGTCAGATCATTGAGCAGCAGGAGCACGCGCTTGTCATCATCCTCTTTCTTAGCCAGCTCGATGAGGTCCAGCTTGGCGCGCACCGTGACGACATCATCGGGGTACTGTTCGATGACGTGGCCGTAGGCTTTTTTGGCGTTCATGACCTGGCCCATATCGCGGTAGGTCGAAGCGATGAGGTAAGCACTCTTGGTCGCATCAGGCGACTCAGGCCAGTAGTCGATCACCGATTGAAAGCCATCTTTGATCGCGGTATTGAGCTTGCGAAGTTGCACCTGACAGATCGACCAGCGCATCTGCGCATACGAAGCGCCTTCGCTGGCTTCGTAGAGTTTGAGATATTTTTCATACTCAGCGATGGCGATTTTCCATTCGCCTTTGCCGTAGTATTTATCCGCGATGTTGAGTTGATGCCGTTCCACTTCACGCAGCTTCGCCCAGCGGTCGAGCGACATCTCGTCGAACTTTTCATTGCGCGCAGCGGAAGCGGGAGAGATTGAAAAATGGCCAATGACCATTGCAAATTGCAATAGGATCAGAAGCAATGCGATCTTACTCCCCTCCCTCTTAGGGAGGGGCTGGGGGAGGGTCGGCAATCGTAGATCACTGCCGGTCTGATGCTCAGAAGATGTCGTACCGCCAGCCAACTGCAAACACACATCAAGCCGCTGATTCATGGACCGACCCTCCCCTAACCCCTCCCTAAGAGGCAGGGGAATTCGAGCTTGCATCGCCGGTGAATTTATTCTTTCTTCTCGCGTGTGTCGAGCCATTTGTTGTACTCCGCATGAGCGTAGAAAATCACGTTCACGCCCAGTTGATAGCAAGCTTCATAAATCTCACGGCGAACACCCGCGTGTCCATCCGCCCAGGCATCACCGATATCGCCCGGATGATAGTAGGCGATCCATCGGCCATCCTTGTACCAGCCCCACGCATCCTTGCCGCCGTGCGGTGCGACATAAGGCACAAACGGCAGCGTGAACGGAATGCGATGAATCACATCATCAAGCGGCACCTTCACCGGATAAACGCCCGTGCCTTCGAGCACCTTGTCCATCATCGCGAAAAACTGCCCGTGCCACTGCGAGCTGCCGCCGTTGTCAGCGAAGATCATCCCGTGCTTGTCGATCAGGAATTCGCGCAGCGTATCAATCTCGCGCTTGGATAGTTGAATGGATTGCTGGCCGGTCATATAGACCATCGGCGGACTCTTGCCCAGCGCGAAGCGACCGAGTTCTTCAATCGTGCGCGACTCGGTTTTGTCGTTGACCTGATGCCCGGTCTCGATGCCGTAGCGGAGCAGCATGTTCAGATCAGCGCCGACACCGAAATCCTGATCCCAGTCGCCGCCGCGATATTCGAGGCGAATGAAACGTACTTTGCCGCGATTGGTGCCGCCGCTGAATCCAGCGCCGGTGCCTTTGCCCTGGCCGATTTGATATTCGTGCTTGGTCAGTTCCTGAAGATTGAGCTTCACTTCTTCGATCGGAGGCGGATTGAAAATGACGGCACTGAACGGATTGATCACGAACTTGCGACGGATCACTTTCTGAATCTTCACCACCTGCACCTTGGGTTTTTCTTCGCCGCCGCCTGCGGGCATTTCGTAAATCTCCTGACAACCGCCCAGACGATTGAAGAGAAAGATGAGAAGGAAAAAAGCGAGGGTGTAGCCGAAGATGGTGAGCAGGGATTGATTGAGCTTGGGCGATTTGCGGCCGTAGTACCAAGCTTCGAGATCGATGGGATTCCAGATTTCCTGAACAGGCGCGGCGAGCACGGCTGCATCGGAAGAGAGATCGAGCGCGAGGTCGGGCTCGTTTGGATTGCTGCGTGAGGATGGCGGGAGAGGTGGCGGGGTCGCGTCGGCTTGGAAGTGTGCAGTTGATGAAGAGGCCGGATCCAACCCTCCCCCCGCCCCTCCCTGGGAGGGAGGGGAATAAGACGCTGCATCACGTTTGAGATTCAGGTAATGGCGAGAGCCGCGCTCGACGCCCCAGACGGCCCAGGCAAGACCGATGAGAAAGACGATGGCCATGCTGACGCTCGCGCAGGTTTGCGCGAGTGATGACCATCCAAAATAATCGCAGATAAATACAGGCAGGGGCCAGATGAAGAGGACCGCGATGCTGCACACGATCGCACGGGTCATGCGACCATACGGCCATGCGATGGCGCAAGCGGTGATCGCACCGATAGCGCCTGCGCAGAACGTGATCCAGCGCAGCGCATCCATGTCGCTGTGTGCCCATAGCCATTCGAGAAGAACGAATAGCCAAATGATCACGACCACAAAGAGCGCTGCGTTCTTTGGCTCGCGCAGCAGAGAGAGCGCCTGGCGACGCCAGCTTGCTTTTGCATCAGGTTGCGATGAACTGTCACGCATGTAGAAATACTGTTTGCCTGAGCACTAACTAGAAGATCACTTGACATCCTTAAATAGATCATCGCCCACGCTGTCGAGCGGACTCTTCTTCGGATCGAGCGTCTTCGTTTCGCCGATGCCCAGTTTGTCGGCGGCTTCCTGTTCTTTGGTCTTCGCCACCGACGGCGTCACAGTCGTCTTGCTGTCATCGTTTTTCACCACCGGCGTCGTCGCCTTGTTGCCATCACTCGCTGCTGCTGCTGCGGGTGCTGCTGGCTCTGTCGCGCCCTTGGATCCTTTGAAGAGCATCGGCAGCACGGTGAAGACGATCATCAACACGACGGTGCCTACCGCAGCCATGGCGGTGGCGCGAATGAGATCGCTCTGGGCGATGACGCCAATCACTTCCTGCGGCGCTTTGCCACGCAGTTGCTTCACAAATTCGCGCAGTTCCGCAGCCGTCGCGCCGCTATGGGCACGCAGGCGACTCATCTTGCCGACGATGCCCGGCGAGTCGGATGAGCCATGATCATTACTTTGGTTACCAGCCATGCGTTTGCTCCTCGTAGGGTGGGCACTGCCCACCATTGCAAATCGATTCATCAGGTGGGCCATGCCCACCCTACTGCTACTTCTGCTCCAACGTTTCTTCGAGTACGTGTTCCAGTTCGCCGCCTGCGGCACTGATCGCTTCGATCACCGGCTCGAAGATGCTCGCCGGGGCGGTGTCGTGGGCTTTGAGTCGCACCTTGCGTGCGCCAGTTCCCTTGTTTTCCAGCCGTTTGGAGATCAGAGCGGAAAGCTGATCGATGCCGATCTGAGCGCCGTTGAGAAAAACCTTGTGATCATCATTGATCAGCACGCTGACTTCCGAGTTGCCTAGATTCTCGACCTTGGGGATGTTGGCCGGTTGCCATTTCAGATGGCTGTCATCTTCAGCGCGGGCGAGGATCACGAAAAAAATCAGCAGCAGAAAAGCAATGTCGCCCATCGCGACACTGGGCACATCGGCCTTGACTGTTTTGCGTACACATTTCATTTCAGCTATTTCAGTTCGTGTTCCAATTCATCGGAGCGAAGCCGCGAGCGGCTAATCCGTCTCGACAGTGCGTTCTTCTTCCAGTTGCAGCGTGACGATGCCGCCTACGCGCTCAATGGTCGCAGTGACTTTGATCCAAAGTTTGTACGGCGTGTTCTTGTCATCCTTCGTGCTGACCACCACGATGCGATTTGCATCCGACATGCTGCGAATCTCACTGGCGCTGGCGTCCTTAGTCCTGAGTGCGGAGGTGAGCTTGGCTTCAAAGTCATCGACGGTCACTGCGTTGCCGTTGATGAGCACTGCACCTCGGCCGATGCTTACTTCCGTGGGTTTGGTCTGATCCTTCTCTTCCTTCTTAGGCTCAGCTTTGGGTATGTCCTGCTTGCGCCCCGTGTCAGGTGACACCGAAACGCACACCAGAAAGAAGACGATCAGATTGAATGCAATGTCACCCGTCGCAACAGCGGGTGGTTCAACGAGCAACTTGGAGCGACGGCGAAGGTTCATTTTTAAATCAGTTCAAGGTTCAAAGTTCAAAGTTCAAAGTTCAAGGATTTCGGAAGGTTGGTTCTAGTTCAGGTGTGATCGATTAAGTCACGTCATGTGATGCAACAAGGACTCGCCAAACTCATATCCTTGAACTTTGAACCTTGAACCTTGAACTTATTTTTCAGTCGTTTCGATGGCGCTTTGGAGCGTGACGGTTTCGATGAGTTCGGAGGCGGATTCTTCGACATCGAGGACGAAGCGGTTGATGATGCCGGTGAAATAGTTGTAGGCCATGAGGGCGGGGATGCCGACGATCAGGCCAAAGCATGTGGTGAGCAGCGCGACCTTGATACCGCCTGCTGCGAGTTTGACGATGTTCTCTTTGCCGATGCCCGCTTCGATTTCGTCGAAGGAAATGATCATGCCCTGCACTGTTCCGAGGAAGCCGATCATCGGGGCGACACTGGCAATGGTGGCAAGAATTGGGAGGTGACGTTCGAGAGCAGCGACGATGTGAACGCCATAGTCTTCCATCGTTTTGACGACCTGTTCCTGAATGGAGCCGGCGTCGTAATTAAGCCTGCGAAGCAGGACATATTTGCGAAGGCCTGAGCCCAGGATCGCAGGCACCGGGCCTTGCTCGCGGTTGACCATTTCCAGTGCTTCTTCAGCGCGATCTTCTGCGAGATGTTCCTGCACCTTGCGGCGAAGCGATTCCGAATCGGTGCCCAGCATGCGAAGACTGCGCGTGCGCTCGATGATAACGCCGGCTGCGAGCACACCCAGAAAAAGAATCGGCCACATGAAGAAGCCGCCCTTGTACATCATGCCCACCGCACCCTGCTCATACCATGCATCGCCTTTGCTCTGCGTGGTGGCTTGGGTCTGTTCGCCATCGGCGGGTGACTTGGTCGCGTCGGTTTTTTCCTGTGCGGCACTGTCTTTCGCGTCGGCCTTCGCCTTGGCGTCCTTCACTTTCGTTTCTGCTGTGCC
>Ga0105053_10004695_pt1 | contig 19912 bp, 15 predicted proteins | sample BON01_FD_78093 | JGI IMG/M metagenome (GOLD analysis project Ga0105053, IMG submission 78093) | Freshwater microbial communities from Lake Bonney liftoff mats and glacier meltwater in Antarctica - BON-01 | ecosystem: Environmental > Aquatic > Freshwater > Ice > Glacier meltwater | place: Lake...
CCTCAAAGGCATTCCGAACAGCACTTTCAACGTGAGACAGGCTTGGATCGCCGCATCGCTGTAGCGTGGCTGGCGGCCCCGTTTGCCTGTCGGCGCAGCTTGCCACGTAACCTCTGGGTTGAACCAAATCGTTAAAGACCCGCGATCTTTAAGGGCCTTGTTATACGCAGGCCAGTTCTTCGTGCGGTAAGTCGGGGGGATAGGTTTGCTCATGAACGCCAGCTACCATGTTGGATTCGCAACATGAATCCCTGCTACAGACTATTTGTGCAACAAAGCCTCTCAAAGTGCAAAACGATCATTGCCATCGTAGCGCGGAATGCCCTTTTCAGTGCGGCGTGAAATTTTTGGGATGGAAACATCAAAGCCCAGCCCGAACAGGCCACTGCCGCCCCTGAACTGTACGAAAGCGCCAGTTCGGGCTGATGCCTACGGCAAGGGGTGGCATGAATTGGAATGCTTAGCCCGGCTGTGCCGGTAAATTCGTTTTGCGAAAACGACTCGCCGATTGCGCGCATTGCGCCGCCGCCGCTGGGTACTGATACTTTGGGCAAAGACCCAATTTTACTATTCATCCCTAAGGTTAAACATGACAACCGAAATGAACCAAACGATTGTTTTCACACAGTTTTCTACGAAAACCCCAAGTAAACGCGCGCCACAAATTGAGAAATCGGCATTGCCAATTTGCGTTTACATCGCCTTCCGCAAAAAAATGGCTAATGGTTGATACAACCTTTATGTGCAAAATTATCGCTTGAAGCGCCTATGTAATCACGTCCGGTTCAATGCGTCCGATATTTGTGGCCATATCAGAGATCATTTGCGCTGCATTTCGAACCTGTTCCAGTGCTGCTTGCGTATCTTTGCCTATGTCGCCACCCATCCCCGAATACTGCTCTAGGTATAGCCGCAGCGTTGCACCCTCTGTGCCCGTTCCCGAAAGCCGAAACACTGCGCGGGCGCCACCGGAAAACGCAATGCGCAAGCCTTGGTTATTGCTGATTGAGCCATCAACCGGATCAAGATACGAAAATTCATCCGCCAATGTTACGCTGAGCCCGTTCACGGCCTGCCCTACCAGCCCGTCCAGCTTGGCCCGCAGCCCGCCTATAAGCGCATTGGCCTGTTCAGTTGGCACATTTTCATAGTCGTAGCGCGAATAATAATCGCGACCAAATTCAGCCCAATGCGCTTGCACAATTTCAGCGACCGACTGTTTGCGAACCGCCAAAATATTGAGCCATAACAACACCGCCCAAAGCCCGTCTTTTTCACGCACATGATCTGATCCTGTGCCAGCGCTTTCCTCGCCGCATATCGTCACCTTGCCAGCATCCAAAAGGTTACCAAAAAACTTCCAACCGGTCGGCGTTTCATAAGCCTCAATGCCCAGCTTTTCGGCCACCCTATCGCTGGCCACGCTGGTGGGCATTGAACGCGCAATGCCCACCAGCCCGGCCTTATAGGCCGGTGCTAAATGCGCATTCGCGGCCAATATCGCAAGGCTGTCAGACGGGGTGACATAGGCACCGCGCCCCACGATCATATTACGATCACCGTCACCGTCGGATGCTGCACCCAAATCGGGAGCGGCATCAGACATCATTAAATCCATCAGTGGCTTTGCCCAAATAGGGTTCGGGTCAGGATGGCCTTGGCCAAAATCCTCAAGCGGCACACCGTTCACAACGGTGCCTTTGACGGCCCCTAGCGTGCCTTCAAGAATGGCCGTCGCGTAGGGGCCAGTTACAGCGTGCATCGCGTCAAACTGCATCGTAAATCCACCCGCAAACAGGCTGCGGATCGCATCAAAATCAAACAGTGTTTCCATGAGCGCTTGATAGTCTTCAACCGGATCAACAACCCGAACGCGCATGTTGCCAATGGCGGTTTCACCATTTGTGCCTAGGTTCAAATCATCCGCCGTCACAGTTTTGTAGGCTACAATTGTGGTTGTCGCCTCATAAATATTGGCCGTTAGCCCCTCGGGTGCTGGCCCACCATTGGCGGCGTTAAACTTAACACCAAAATCTTCATCTATGCCGCCGGGGTTATGGCTGGCCGAAAGAATGAACCCGCCATCGGCCTTATTTAACCGGATCAAATGCGAGGCCGCTGGCGTGGACAGAATGCCGTTTTGGCCAACAATCACCTGCGCTGCGCCATTGCCAGCCGCCATTTTCAGAATGGTTTGAATGGCCTGCTTGTTAAAATAGCGCCCATCGCCACCCACAACAAAAACCTTACCTTCGCCGCCGCCAATGGCATCAAACGTGGCCTGAACAAAGTTCTCCAAATAACCGGGCTGCATAAACACCCTGGTTTTTTTTCGCAAACCAGAGGTTCCAGGTTTTTGCCCATCAATCGGGCTGGTGGGGATAGTCACGGTATCCTTCTGGTTTTCCCTTATTTTGACGGCCAATTTTGGTGCCTGATCATATTCGCTTCATTTCCAACCCGGATCAACAATCATGCTGCATCAGTTGTATTTGTGAGCACAAAAGCAACAAGCGAGCGTCCTTTGATTATTGGATTGCCTCCATGTTCAGCGCGCGCCTGCTGTGCAGCTTGGTCAGTATCAATGGCGCGTATCCAGCACTGGCCTTGGGGGGTGATAGGTAGGACAGCCTGTTCAGCCTCATTGCGCCGGTTGAACGCAATGAACACAACATCGCTGTCAGGCATGAAGTCGGGCGCTTCGGCTGAACAGCGCAATGTTAGGCAGAAATTTGCCAAGGCAGGGTCGCGCCACTCCAGCGCGTCGCCCTTAAAATTGGTCCAACTCACATCGGCCAAGCCATCATTGCGGCGCAACCCGCCATGCAAAAAGCGGCTTTGGCGCAGGGCTATATGGTTTTGGCGGAATGTTGAAAGAGCTTGCACAAAAGCCTGCATTTCCAAGTCAGCATCGTTCCAATTTAACCAGCCAATCTCATTGTCTTGGCAATAGGCGTTGTTATTGCCGTGTTGCGTGTTGGAAAATTCGTCCCCCGCCAGCAACATCGGCGTACCTTGCGATAAGAACAATGTGGCCAACATATTGCGCTGCCGCCGCGTCCGTCGCGCAATAATTTCGGCGTCATCACTTGCCCCTTCAACACCGCAATTATCGCTGTAATTTCCGTGGTGCCCGTCACGGTTATTCTCGGTATTGGCTTCGTTATGGCGCTTGGCATAGCGGGTGGTGTCTGCCAGCGTAAACCCATCATGCGACGCGATAAAATTGACAGATGCCGAACTGCGCCGCCCGCCCGTATCAAACTTATCAGCAGACCCTAGCAGCCGCGCACCAAGCTCTTGCGTGCTATGGGCATCGCCGCGCCAATAGCGGCGCACAGTGTCGCGGTAACTGTCATTCCATTCAGAAAACTCATGCGGGAATTCCCCCAAGCGGTAACCGCCGGGGCCAATATCCCAAGGCTCAGCAATCAACCGCGTTTGTGAAAGCACCGGGTCTTGGCGTAGCGCATCAAAAAACCCGCCATTCGGCTCAAACCCATGGTTTTCGCGGCCCAATGTGGTGGCAAGGTCAAACCGAAATCCATCAATCCCCATACATTCTACCCAGAAACGCAGGCTATCCAACACCATGCGCAACACATAGGGGTGCGAAACATTAAGCGTGTTCCCGCAGCCTGTATCGTTGACATAATAGCGTGGCTGGCCCGCGATCAGCCGATAATAAGACGCATTGTCCAGCCCTCTGAACGAAAGCGTCGGGCCGCGTTGGTCGCCTTCGGCAGTGTGGTTATACACCACATCCAAAATAACCTCGATTCCGGCATCATGGAAGCGCTGCACCATTTGGCGAAAGCCGCGAATACCATTAGGGCCAAAATAGCGCGGTTCAGCGGCGAAAAACCCAATTGAGTTATAGCCCCAGTAATTGCGCAGGCCCCGTTTGACCAAAAAACTATCATCCATAAAACTATGCACGGGCAACAGTTCAACCGCCCGCACCCCAAGCGCCTTGAGGTGTTCAAGCAGCGGTTCAGATGCAAGGCCCTCATAGGTGCCGCGCAAGGGTTCCGCCACGGCTTGGTTGGTTTGTGTTAAGCCCTTTGGGTGCCCCTCATAAATTAGATCGGTTTGCGGGTTACCCTGCCGCAAGGGGTGCAGCCCTTCAAACAGGCTAGGGTCTGAAACGACCGATTTAGGCACAAATGGCGCGCTATCGATTTCATTGAACGACAAATCAGCCTCAGTCGCAGCCTCATCAAAACCTAAAATCGCCGGATCACTGGCCCAGTCGCCAGAAAATTCGCGGCTATATGGGTCCATCAGCAGTTTATTGGCGTTAAACCGATGGCCCAGCTCGGGCGCATATAACCCATGCGCACGATAGCCATACAATGTGCCGATTGGCAGCCCTTCGACAAAACCATGCCAAATTGGCCCGGTGCGCTCGGGCAGTTCGATGCGCTCAACTTCTTGGTTACCGTCATCTGAAAACAGACATAGCTCAATCTTTGTGGCATTCTCAGAGAACACCGCGAAGTTAACGCCGCCACCTAGATAATGCGCACCAAGACGCTGCGGACTTCCGCTTGAAATTCGATAGTTTGTCATTTTGGCTATGCGTGCCCTTCAACTGCGGCGCGATAGACATTCAGATAGGCCATGGCCGACAGATCCCAACCCACCGGATGGCGCATTGCGCGGCGCATCATCGCCTCCCAAATTTTGGGTTGTTTATAGAGCGCGCATGCCCGCGCAATGGCATTGCCCAACATGGTGCTGTTGATCGGCGTAAACTGAATGCCGGTTGCGCAATTGGCCAGCAAGGCGGCCGCATTTGCATCTATTATTGTATCCGCCAGCCCACCTGTGCGCGCAACAACGGGCAGCGTGCCATATTGCAGCCCATAAAGCTGGGTTAACCCGCAAGGTTCAAACCGCGATGGAATCAAAATAGCGTCACTGCCGCCTTGTAACAAATGCGACAAGGGTTCGTCATAACCGATGATTGTGCCGACCGCGCCTGAATACCGGGCTGAAGCGTCAATAAACGCGCGTTCCAATGCTGGGTCACCTGAGCCAAGCACGGCCAGCCTGCCGCCTTGGCCAACCAGCACCGGCAGGCATTCCAACAGCATATCCAGCCCTTTTTGTGAGGTCAGACGACTGATCACGCAAAACAAGGGACCATTGCCCGGAACCAGCCCAAAACGCGTCTCAACCTCAGCCCGATTGGCCGCTTTGCCCTTTAGGCTGCGCGTAGAATAAGGCGAAACAAGATAAGGGTCGGCGCCTGGTGACCAAATATCCAAATCAATGCCATTCAGAATACCGACAAGGTCTTGTTGGCGAGCGCGCAGCAGTCCGTCCAAACCCATGCCAAATTCGGGCGTTAACAACTCAGTCGCATAGGTGGGGCTAACTGTGGTGATTTTTTCAGCCAGCGCCAAGCCCGCCTTCAAAAAGCCGATTTTACCAAAGTATTCATACCCGCTTGGGGTAAATAGCGTGCTGTGCAGGCCCAGCGCTGTCATCTGGCTAGCATCAAACAACCCTTGGAACGCGATATTGTGGATCGTCATTACAACGGGCGGTGTTTGGGCGCCACTTTGGCGCAGGTAAACCGGCACAAGCCCGGCCTGCCAATCATGCGCATTCACAACATCGGGCCGCCATGCGCCAAGCCCATGCTGCGCAATATGCGCACCGGCAAAGGACAAGGCTGCAAAGCGCAGGCCATTATCGGGCCAATCCTGCCCATTTGGCCCCAAATAAATATTGCCGGGCCGGTTATACAAATGCGCGGCCTCAAGCAGCAATATGTCCAAACCTTCAGCCTGCACCGCCACAACGCGCCCCGGCCCGCCAAACAGGTTGTCAAAACTTACAACCGTTTCGCCGCCAGCAACCAATGCCGCCAAGGCCGGATAGGCCGGGATCAGCACCTTAACGCCAACCCCCGCTTCAGCCAGCGATTTTGGCACAGCACCGATCACATCAGCCAAGCCACCCGTCTTGATGAAGGGCGCGCATTCTGAGGCGACGAAAAGCAGGTTCATATTACAGCTCCAGCCTATCAATCATTGGCTGGGTGATCAGGCAAATCCCGCTTTCCGTGCGACGAAACCGCTTGGCATCCGATTCTGGGTCTTCACCCACAACCAGCCCTTCAGGAATAACCACACCCCTATCGATGACTGCATTCGTGATGCGCACATTACGCATAAATTCGGCATAGGGCATTGCAACCACGCCGTTAAGTTCGGCAAAGGAATGCGTGCGCACGCCTGTAAACAACAAGCATTGGTATAGTTTTGAGCCTGAGATGATGCACCCGCCCGACACCATTGAAGACACTGCATGCCCACGGCGACCCTCTTCGTTATGAATAAATTTTGCCGGGGCGGTTAATTCAGAATAGGTCCAAATCGGCCAATCATTGTCGTAAAGGTCAAGCTCCGGTCGGAAATCTGTCAGGTCAACATTGGCCTGCCAGAACGCATCAACCGTGCCAACATCACGCCAATATGGCTTTTCTTCAAGCCCCGAACGCACGCAGGACCGGCTGAACGGATGCGCAATGGCTTTGCCGTTTTTCACGATGTCAGGGATGATATCGCCGCCAAAATCATGCATGGAATTCGGGTTGGCAGCGTCTTTTTCCAGCAAACCAAACAAATATTCGGTTTCAAAAACATAAATGCCCATGCTGGCCAGAGCCATATCCGGGTGGCCGGGCATGGCAGGCGGATCGGCCGGCTTTTCAACAAAATCCAAAATGCGATCTGCATCGCCAACCTTCATTACGCCAAACCCAGTCGCCTCCATCCGCGGCACCTCAATGCAGCCAACGGTGACATCGGCGCCGCTATCTACATGGTGTTGAATCATCAGCGAATAGTCTTGTTTGTAAATGTGGTCGCCCGCCAAAATGATGATGTATTTAGGGCCGTAACCGCGAATAATATCAATGTTTTGCGCCACAGCATCGGCCGTGCCTTTATACCAGTTTTCGTTGCCCATTTGTTGTGATGCGGGCAGAATATCGAGCGATTCATTGCGCTCTGCACGAAAAAAGCTCCAACCGCGCTGCAAATGGCGGATCAATGAATGCGCCTTATATTGCGTTGCGACCCCAATGCGCCGAATGCCGGAATTAACGGCGTTGGATAGGGCAAAGTCGATAATCCTGCTTTTACCGCCGAAATACATCGCCGGTTTGGCGCGAATATCGGTGAGTTCATACAAACGGCTACCCCGCCCACCGGCCAAAACAAAGGCCATTGATTGTTGTGCAATGCGCTGAGATTCTCTGTTCATCGGTCGTCCTCCATTTACGGGCTAAGGATGTCGTTTAAGCCTTCGACTCTAACTCAAAAAATAACGTCGAAAGGGGTGGTAAGGTCAATAAAATTGAATTGGCGCGGCCCGAGGCCGCAACCTGCTCGCTGCTAACACCGCCCATATTGCCGCGATTGCCGCCACCATACTGCGTCGCATCGGTGTTTAGCTTTTCGATCCAGTGACCAGCTTGCGGCACACCAATGCGCCGCGCGCTGCGTTCGACCGGGGTGAAGTTGCTGACCACCAAAACCGGTGGCGCACCGTCATTGCCCCTGCGCACCCAAGCCAGAATTGACTCTTCAGATGCACCACCCTCAATCCACTCAAACCCGGCGGGTTTGCTATCAAGCGCATATAGTGCCGGTGCGCCGCGCATATAGGTGTTCAAATCCCGCACAAGGCGCTGCATGCCCGCATGAAGGGGGGTGTCGAGCAAATGCCAATCAAGGCTGGAATCATGGTTCCATTCAACCCCTTGGGCAAATTCACAGCCCATAAACAGCAGTTTTTTGCCCGGATGCCCCCACATATAGCCGTAATAGGCCCGCAGATTGGCAAATTTATCCGCGCCCTGCCCCGGCATTTTATCAATCATTGAGCCTTTGCCATGCACCACTTCATCATGGCTGATCGGTAGCACAAAATTTTCGGTAAAGGCATAATGCAGCCCGAAGGTCATTTTATTGTGGTGATATTTACGGTTGATCGGGTCTTCTTCCATGTATGACAGCGTGTCATTCATCCAACCCATGTTCCATTTGAACCCAAAACCTAGGCCATTATGGTCAACCGGTGCGGAAACACCGGGAAAGGCTGTGGATTCCTCGGCGATCGTCATAATCCCCGGCACGGCACCATAAGCCACCGTGTTGGTGCGTTGCAAAAAGGCTATCGCCTCTAAGTTTTCGCGCCCGCCATCCTTGTTGGGAACCCATTCACCATCTTCGCGCGAATAATCCCGATACAGCATTGAGGCGACCGCATCGACGCGCAGCCCATCAATATGATGTTCGCGCAGCCAATACAGCGCATTTGGCGACAAGGTAGTTTGAAACCTCGGCCCGGCCATAATTGTAAACCAGAGTATTCCAATCTGGGTGGAACCCTTCCTTACGGTCTGCATGTTCATAAAGCGGTGTGCCATCAAACTTGCCAAGCCCATGCGCGTCTTCGGGGAAATGGCCTGGCACCCAATCGAGGATCAACCCCAATTCGGCGGCGTGGCACGCTTCCACAAAGGCGCGAAATTCTTCAAGCGTGCCGTGCCGGATTGTGGGTGCAAACAATCCAACCGGCTGATACCCCCATGATCCGTCAAACGGAAATTCCGAGATCGGCATCAGTTCAATATGCGTAAAGCCCATATCTTTGGCGTATTGAACCAACTGCGCAGCCAGTTCAAAATACGAAAGCGGGCGGTTACCCTCATCTGGGACGCGGCGCCATGAGCCCAAATGCACTTCGTAAATCGAAATGGGCTGATCAACGCGCTGCATCGCGCTGCGTTTGCTTATCCAGCCCGCATCGGCCCAAACATGGCCATCAAGCTGGCGCACGACCGAAGCGGTTTTTGGCGGATGCTCAGATCCAAAGCCAAACGGGTCAGCTTTTTGGGGCAATAAATTGCCGCTGCCATCCAGCAATTCGTATTTATAGGCTTCGCCATCGCCAAGCCCCGGCATGAATATTTCCCATACGCCGGTGCGGCCGCGCTGGCGCATCGGGTTGCGTCGCCCATCCCAAGCATTGAAATCCCCGATAACCGATACGCGCCGCGCATTGGGGGCCCAAACCGCAAAATGCGTTCCGGCCACGCCATCATGCACCATCACATGCGCCCCCAGCACCTTCCACAGGTCCAAATGCGCGCCTTCAGCGATCAGATGTTCGTCAAGCTCACCCAATACTGGGCCAAAACGATAGGGGTCTTCAGCCTCCCATTCATGGGGGCCATTGGTGATATGGAGGCGGTAGGCAAACGGGTTTTTGCGCCGTTCGGCCACGCCAACAAATAGCCCCTGCGCACCTGGCACTGCGGCCAAACTTGCCGCCTTGCGGCCAGTTTTGGCGTCCAGCACTTCAATTGCGTCTGCATCGGGGTGGAAAACCCGAAAGGTTAGCTTGCCATCTACGCTATGTTGGCCCAGCACAGAAAACGGATCGCTATGTCCACCCTCAACAATTTGCATTGCATCAATTTGGTCGATCAATTCATTTATCCTTTTTAGTCTGGGCCTTGATTGTAGCGTGGCTTAAGCCACCGATTTTGCACCCCAAATATCATCTGCATAACCACGAATAGTCCGGTCTGCGGAAAACCACCCCATGCCCGCCGTATTGGCGGCCGCCATGCGCGTCCATCGCCGAGCGTCTTGGTAAACAGCATCAACCTTGCGTTGGGTGTCAAAGTAGTCGTCAAAATCACAACTCACAAGGAAGTAGTCATGCTCATAAAGGTTGTGCAAAATATCTGAATAGCGGTGCCGATCACCGCCCGAGAAAATGCCCTCACCAATTTGCCCCAACACCCGGCTTAACCGCGGGCTTGCTTCAATTGCACGGCGCGCATAGCCATGATCGCCGCGCCGTTCTTGCGCTTCGGCCGCGGTTAGCCCGAACAAAAAGAAGTTGTCAGCCCCAACATGATCCCGAATTTCCACATTCGCCCCATCTAGCGTGCCAATCGTTGGGCTACCGTTGAGCGATAGCTTCATATTGCCTGTGCCCGAGGCTTCTTTGCCAGCGGTTGAGATTTGCTCGGACAAATCCGAAGCCGGAATTAGGATTTCAGCCATCGAAACATTGTAGTTTTCAGGGTAGACGACCTGTAATAAACCCTGTGTCACCGGGTCATTGTTGATCGTCGCGGCCACGTCATTGATTAGGTGGATAATCGACTTAGCCAGCGCATAGCCCGGTGCAGCTTTGCCACCAAAAATTTTAACCCTCGGGGCCCAATTACCCGTCGGGTTGTCGCGAATTTCGTTCCAAAGCGCGATGGTTTCCAGAATGTTCATATGCTGGCGCTTGTATTCGTGGATACGCTTGATCTGGATATCAAACATCGCCGATGTATCAATGCTCACATCATGGCGCTTTTTCAGCCAAGTCGCCAACCGCCCCTTATTCACATCTTTGGCCGCCTGAAACGCGTCCAAAAACGCAGCATCATCCAAATGTGCATTCAGGTCGTGCAGGCGTTCTAAATCTTGCTGCCAATCAGTCCCAATCGTATCATTGATCAGGTTGCGCAATTCAGCATTGCACGAATAGAGCCAACGGCGCGGCGTAATACCGTTGGTTTGGTTCAAAATCCGGTTTGGATAGGCCTTGTTCAAGTCGGCAAAAACTGTCTCTTTTACCAATTCTGAATGCAGCGCGGAAACGCCGTTCACGCTATGCGCCATGATGAAGGCCAACTCGCCCATTTTTACGCCGCTATGTTCGATGATACGAATATCACTGCCCGTGGCTTGCAAATGGCGTTCTTGGATAAGTTCGATCAGCCGGTAATGCCGTGGCAAAATACGTGCAAACAAATCTTGGGGCCAGCGTTCAAGCGCTTCTGGCAGCAAAGTATGGTTGGTATAGCCAAGACATTGGCGCGCCATATCAATGGCAGCGTCCAAATCCAATCCATGCTCATCTACCAAAATTCGCACCAGTTCGGGCCCGGCAATGGCTGGGTGCGTGTCATTTAACTGAATGGCCACCTGCTGGTGGAGGTCTTCAATTTTATGCCCTTCGGACAAAAACCGCCGCAACAGGTCTTTGATTGAGGCTGAGGTGAAGAAATATTCCTGCTTCAACCGCAGTTCTTTACCGGCATCTGTCGTATCATCGGGGTAAAGCACCCGCGAAATAACCCGCGCCAAGCGTTCCGGTGTATTCGCGCCAACATAATCACCCCGGTTAAAGCTTTCGAGGTCGAAGAGTTTAATCGGCTTGGCCGCCCAAAGCCGCAGCGTATTGGCCCATTTGCCCTGCCAACCGACAATCGGTGTATCATAAGCCGCAGCCAGCACCGTTTCAGCAGGGTGCCAAACAGTCTTGCCTTCTGTTTCGCTGACATAGCCGCCGAAGTTGATCTCGTATGAAACCTCTGGCCGCTCAAATTCCCAAACATGGCGCTGCGCTAGCCAGCTTTCGGCGCGTTCAACCTGCTGGCCATTTTCGAAACGCTGCTGAAACAACCCATGTTCATAGCGGATACCGTAGCCATAAGCCGGGATTGCCAAGGTTGAAAGGCTGTCCATGAAACACGCCGCCAATCGGCCCAAACCGCCATTGCCCAGCGCTGCATCCGGCTCGTCGGCCACAACGTCATCGTAATTCTGGCCAAGGCTTGCCATCGCTTCGCGGGCAATTTCTTCGACGCCAAGGTTGATCGAGACATCTTCAATAAGCCGCCCAATCAGAAATTCCAGCGACAGGTAATAAACCCGCTTATGCTTACCTTCATAAGTTTTACGGGTTGATGCGAACCAGGGTTCAACCACACGGTCACGCAAGGAAAGTGCCAGCGACATGCGCCAATCATAAAGGCTGGCATGTTTGGGGTCTTTGCCAATCGATAACTTCAAATGCTGCTGGATATTTTCACAAAGCACTGCGGCTGTCAGCGCGATCTCATTTTGGTTATGCATCAGTTTTCTTTACATTCAAACAGGACTTGGGCCGTGTGTTCGTGTTGCCAGCAATTCAGCTGCGTTGCGCTTCAAGGCTAGGCAGTCATGCAATACGGCAACCAGTTGCCGTTAACAATGTTTCTCAATCTCGCTGCGCCAAAAATCTTGCTTTATCGTTAAAACGCAATTCGCAGCGACCTACCACACAGGCTGGCAGATTGTCTTCCTAGCACAGCGCTGCGTTTGCAAACCGCCCAGTTGAGACCACCACCGCGTTGCGCAGGCGATGTTGGGTTTACCACTGGAGCTACTGGACCAAACCCATTTCGCGTGGTTTGCTAGTGTTAAGCCAATTAGGAGACAATGATGGAAGATTACGCCAAATACGACGCCACTGCACTTGCCGCTTTGGTTGCCAAGGGTGATGTTACGCCAGACGAGCTTTTGGATACCGCCTTGGCCCGCGTCGAAGCTGTAAACCCCAAAATCAATGCCGTGGTTTTGATGCGTGAAGATATTGCGCGCCGCAATATCCGCAATGGCCTGCCCGATGGCCCGTTCAAAGGCGTGCCTTTCTTAATCAAAGATTTGGGCGCTGAAGCGGTCGACTTTCCGTCCCATAACGGCTCGCAACTCCTTAAAAATACCACATATACGCAAAATAGCACCATATTTGACCGGATGCAGGCCAGCGGCGCGGTAACCTTCGGGCGCACAACCAGCCCTGAAGGTGGCATTGGGCCGGTTACTGAAGCTGCGGTTTACGGCGCAACAACCCGCAACCCATGGGATTTGGGGCGCACATCGGGGGGTTCCTCTGGGGGGGCGGGTGCTGCGGTTGCCGCTGGAATTGTGCCTATGGCGCATGGGTCTGATGGCGGCGGTTCGGTTCGCATTCCAGCCTCAAGCTGTGGGTTGTTTGGCTTTAAAGCCACCCGCGCACGGTTCCCTGATGGGCCCTATGCAGGCGAAGGTTGGGCGGGGATGGCGATTGATGGTTTCCTAAGCCATAGCGTGCGCGACAATGCCGCGATGATGGACGCCTGCGCCGGCCCTGAGGCTGGCGCGCCTTATGCCGCCCCAGCGATGCAAAAAACCTATATGGACTCTATCGCTCGCCCACCTGCCCGCCTGCGCATTGGGTTTTGTGAAACGACCTTTAGTGGAGAAGCGATTGACCCGGCTTGCCGCGACGCCGTTCTTGAAACCGCCAAGCTGCTAGCTGACCTTGGCCACCATGTTGCACCCCTACTGCCAAAGGCAGACCATAAAGCCATGATGCGGGCTTGGACGCGGATAGTGGCCTGTGGCACTGCGCTGAGCATATCCAAAACGATTGAAGCGCGAGGCCGCCCGCTGGGTGATGGTGAAATACAAGGCGTGTCACGCGACGCGGTGCGCTTTGCTGAGTCCATTAGCGGCGCTGATTATCTGGCTGCCGTCGGTGAAATTCACGCCTATGGCCGCCAAATGGCAAGTGCATTGGCGCCCGTAGATGTGCTGCTATCAGCAACCTTGGCTGAACCCCCGGCAGCCATTGGCGGGTTCCACCATAACCGGGAAGATTATGAAAACTATCGCATTGGTGTGGACGGCGTTTTTGCGTATTCGCCCTTCTGCGCTGCCTTCAACGCCAGTGGCCAGCCCGCAGCTTCCATTCCCCTATGCCACAGCCCATCGGGTCTGCCCATTGGACTGCATCTTGCTGCCGGATTCGGACAAGATGAAGTGTTAATCGCGCTCTGTGCCGAGCTTGAGCAGGCGCAACCATGGGCACAGCACCGCGCCGCGCTCTGATATTAATTCACTTGCAATAAATGCGGCGCGCTTGCAATCTTGCCGCAAATGGGGGCGGAAATTGGACCACGAATTTGCTGTTGAGGCACGCCACACAATCAAAACTTTTGGCCGTGGTGCAAGTGCTGTTAATGCGCTTGATGACGTTTCAATCGGCATTCGCAAGGGCGAATTTTTTACGCTGCTTGGGCCGTCGGGCTGGTAAAACCACGCTTTTGCGCTGTGTAGCCGGGTTTGAAACGCCGACATCTGGCACCATTCTGCTTTCCGGCCAAGATATTACCAGCACCCCACCCAACCAGCGCCGTGTGAACACCGTCTTTCAATCTTATGCGCTCTTTCCGCACCTCACGGTGGCGGGCAATGTGGGCTTTGGCTTGCAGATGCTGGGTAAATCCAAGCTTGAAGTTAACGAAACCGTGGCCCGTGTGCTGGCATTGGTGCAGCTAGAAGATTTGGCCGACAGGCTGCCCGCGCAATTGTCAGGTGGTCAGCAACAGCGCGTGGCGCTTGCCCGCGCATTGGCCCCTGCCCCCGAGGTTTTATTGCTTGATGAGCCGCTTTCAGCATTGGATTTGAAGCTGCGCAAAGCCATGCAAATTGAGCTGAAGCGCTTGCAAACCGAAACCGGAATTACCTTTGTTTTTGTCACCCATGACCAAGAAGAAGCACTAACAATGTCAGACCGGATTGGCGTGATGTCGGGCGGCAAACTGCTGCAAGTCGGCACCCCGCGCGATATTTATGACCGCCCGGTCAACCGCTTTGTGGCTGATTTCATTGGCGAAACGAATTTCCTGCCCGCCAAAGTTGTGCCCGGCGGCGTGTGCCTTAAAACGGGTGATGTTTTATCGGTGCCAACAGGTGATCGCGCCGGCGACGTGGCCGTGGCCGTGCGACCTGAGCAAATTGGCCTTACATCGGCGGGGGGTGGCACATTGGATGCCACGGTTGTCGAGGCGACCTATTTTGGCACCGACACCCATGTTCATTTGCAATTGTCGGACGGATCATTGCTTGTTGCGCGCGTGCCGTCGGCCCAAGCCATCCAACCAGCCAAGGGTGACGTTTTGGGCCTGCGGCTTGATACATCCGCTATGCAGGTTTTAGCACCATGAGTCGGGCACCGCGCTCTCGCGGGGCAAATGGGTGGTTGTTATCCGCCCCTGCATTAATTTTGCTGCTGATCGCGGCAAACGGCCCCTTGCTGATAATCGCCGTCTATTCCTTCCTTGAACCGGGTGATTATTCGGGTGTCCGATGGATATTTTCCGGCGACGCGTGGTTTCGCATCCTGTTTCATCGCGATATTTTTGATGGCACGGTCAGCTTAGCTGATGCCAATCTGTCAATCTTTTGGCGGTCTATTAAACTGTCACTTATCACCACGCTCATCACCTTTGCGTTTGGCCTGCCCACCGCATGGTTCATAGCCACGCGCCCGGCAAAACAACGGGCGATTTGGCTGTTTCTCATTACCATTCCGTTCTGGACAAACCTTCTCATCCGCACCTTTGCGATTATGGAAGTCATCCGCAACCAAGGTCTGTTGAACACCGCGCTTATGAATATGGGCCTGATCACCGAGCCGATCCAAATTTTATACACCGATACCGCCGTGCTCATCGGCATGACCTATGTTTACCTGCCACTGATGGTGCTGCCACTTTTTGCCGCGATTGATCGGTTTGATTTCCGCCTGATTGAGGCTGGCTATGACCTTTATGGCTCGCGCCTAAAAGTGCTGCGCAGCGTGATCCTGCCGATCATCAAACCGGGCATCATTGCGGGCTGCATCCTTGTGTTCACACCCAGCTTGGGGGCCTATGTAACACCGCGCGTGTTGGGTGGTGGCAAAAATATGATGATTGGGAACTTCATCGAATTGCAATTCGGCCAAGGGCAAAATTGGCCATTGGGTGCCGCTTTGTCGCTAATTTTGCTCCTATCGGTGCTTGTCGCGCTGACCATCTATGCGGCCGTTTCTCGCCGGGAGAAGCCCTCATGAAACGCCGCGTGTTTGATGTCACTTCGCTTCCAGGGTTTACCACAACAGCCATTTTGACCTTTGTGTTGCTTTATGCACCCATTTTGACCTTGGTGTTTTACTCATTCAACGGGTCAAACTCGGTCAATATGTGGGGTGGGTTTTCGCTCAAATGGTATAAGATCGCCTGGGAAAATGAGGCCGTGCAAAGCGCTGCTGTGCGCTCGTTTGTCATCGCCGCTTGGGCATCGGCCATTTCAACCGTGGTGGCGACGATGGCCGCGCTTGGCACAACGCGGCGCGGTCAATTCAAGGGTCAAAGCTTTATTTATATCATGATCAATCAGCCCCTTATGGTGCCGGAAATCGTAACTGCCGTTTCACTGCTGATATTCTTTGCCTCTATCAAAATCGCCACCGGCTATTCCGGGCTTGCCTATCTTATTCTTGCGCATGCTGCCTTTTGTGTGCCTTTCGCGTATTTGCCCATTCGCGCTCGGCTTGAAGGCATGGATCTGGCAATGGAAACCGCCGCCGCCGACCTGTATGCCACGCCCTGGCAAACATTTCGATTTATCACCTTTCCGCTGCTATTGCCGGGCATCATTGCCGGCGCAATGTTGGCATTTGTGATTTCGCTGGATGATGTTATCATCACCGAATTCGTGAAATCTGCGGGCCAAGACACATTGCCCACCTATATGCTGGGCCAGTTACGCCGTGCGCTAACACCTGAGGTCAATGCGATCTCAACTGCGCTGCTGGCTGTGACCATCGTCATGCTAACTGCCTTTTTCATAATTACCAGAAAGCGGGATTAATCCGCTCCGTTACCAACCAAGGAGAAAACTATGAAGACATTACTATTAGCCGGGACAGCACTGATTGCTGCGACAGTTGCCCATGCTGAAGGTCAGCTAAACCTTTACAATTGGGGGAACTATACCAGCCCAGAAATGATTGAGGCTTTCACAGCCGAAACCGGGATCACCGTTACAATCACCGATTATGACAGCAATTCAACCGCGCTTGCGAAGGTTGAAGCCGGTGGGTCCGGGTTTGACCTTGTGGTGCCCTCTGCCAATTACGTGCCGATCTTTGTTGAAAAGGGCCTATTGCAGGAACTTGATCATTCACGCTTGGCAAATATCGGCAATATCGCCCCGCAATGGGTTAATGTTGATTGGGACCAAGGCCGTGCCTACACCATTCCATGGCAGTGGGGCACAACCGGCGTTGCCGTAAACACCTCGGTTTATTCCGGCGATGTGAACACGTCTGACATTTTCCTGCGTCCGCCCGCCGAACTGGTTGGCAAGGTCAATGTTGTGCCTGAAATGAACGATGTTATCGCGCTGACGATTTTCAATGTAGGCGGCGAAGCCTGCACCGAAGACTTGACCGTGCTGCGCGAAGTGCGTGATCTGTTGATGGCTGCCAAGGAAAGCTGGATCTCGATGGATTACGGCACCACCGACAAGCTCAGCTCGAATGATCTTGTGGCAACCGTCAACTGGAATGGCTCGACCATGCGCGCGCGGATCAACAACCCCGACGTGGTTTATGGCTACCCTGCTGAAGGCTACCCACTTTGGATGGACTCGGTTGGCTTGTTGGCCGATGCTCAAAACGTCGATGAAGCCTATCTGTTCCTTGATTTCATTATGCAGCCCGAAAACGCTGCGATGATTTCAAACTTCGCTCGTTATGCAAATGGCATCGCCGGGTCCGAGGCATTCATGGATGAAGTCATGCAGACCGCACCTGAAATCGTAATTCCCGAAGAATTTGCAGCAGCCGGGCATTTCCTGCCGACCTGCCCGCAATCGGCAACCGATCTTTACACCGCGATCTGGACCGAATTGGTCAAGTAAACACATAAAACAGGGCCGCATTTTGCGGCCCTGTTAATTCTGTCTAGGCATTGGTTTAAGCGTCCAAAAACCCTTCCAACACATTCACCGTGTTAATACCGACAGCCTCAATCGCATAGCCACCCTCCATACAAAACAGCGTTGGCAAGCCCATGCGCCCAATGCGCCGCCCGGCATCGGTAAAATCGTCGCTCTCAAGTTTGAAAAAACTAATCGGGTCATCTTTATAGGCATCAACCCCATGCGAGACGATCAGGCTTTCGGCCCCCCACGCCTTGATCCGCGCAATTGCATCATCTAACGTTGCCGCCCAAACCGCATAGGGTGTGCCCGGTGGCATTGGGTAGTTGATATTCGCACCCTCGCCCGCGCCCTGCCCCGTCTCATCGGCATAGCCGATGAAATAAGGGTAAGTGTCTTCTGGCGCACCATGCAGTGAGGCGAAATACACATCACCCCTATCGTAGAAAATATCCTGCGTGCCGTTGCCATGGTGAAAATCAATATCCAGTATCGCCACGCGTTCGGCCCCTGCATCGCGCATCATCTGCGCAGCAATGGCTGCGTTGTTCAAAAAGCAATACCCGCCATATTGGTCCCGCGTGGCATGGTGCCCGGGCGGGCGACATAGCGCAAAGGCCGCCCGCTCACCCCCTGCAACAAGCCGCTGTGCCGTTTGCATACAGGCCGCCGAGCCTAGCGCCGCAGCCCATGTGCCCGCCGTGATTGCCGTTTCAGACGCATGGCAATAATAACCGACCTTGCCATCAATATTACGTGGGACCCGGTCTTGGTGCATGCCGCGGGTTGGCACATTGGCAGCGATAATCTCGCCCGCCATGCCCGCTTCTTTCCAATCATCCCAAGCGGTTTGCAAAAACTGTAAATACCCCGGATCAAGCAGCTTGTTGATTGGGCCCATATCAACTGGCTCCGGGGCTAAAATTTCACCCAAGCTGCGTTCTTTCAAACGATTAAGCACATATTCAACACGGCTTGGCCGCTCATAAGGCGTTACAAACTGCCCCCCAGAAAGCTCTGCCTGTGGAAAATGGAGCCGATGAGTCTCGCTGTGGATTGTCTTCATGGGGGAACCTTTCTTGCACCAATTGCGCAGGGACTATCCAATAGATCTAGCAAGCGGCATGGCCATAATTCAAGTGCGAAGACAGGGTCGAAATGGAGGCGAATTAAAGCGGGTCGCCGCTCTGCCTTGGCGTGAATGGTAACGAACTTCGGCAGGCGGCATCGGCACTAATGTATATTTGGGCTATTGCCACAGGTTTTCGGCAGCTAAGGCGCGTGCTTTTTGCGCAAAGCCATCATAATATTGCTCTTTGGATGTCTGTGTGAACGCTTCCAAATCATCGAGCACAGTCAACGCTTGTGCGTAGGCGCCTTTGCGAATCATGGCTTCGGCGATCCAAACTTGCGCATAGGGCCGCGCCAATACCATGCCGGTCTCTAGGTATTTAGCTGTTGCGTCTTGTAACGCGGCTAGGGCGGCTGGGTCTCCTATCAGGTCTGCGTTCCGCGCTAATTGTAGATTGGCCTGCGCAATCCACTGCGGAAATTTCATTTTTTCTGCACCCTTCAACGCGGCTTTGGCATGGTCGCGTGCAGCATCGTGCTGCTCTAAAAATAGGCACTTCATTACAGAAAAAATGTTTGCAAAGACTAGTCCTAGCTCTGTCTTGGTACTGGTGGCCTCTGCCAAAGCACGGCGCGACGCGGCATCAGCTTTTCCACTGTCCCCTAACAAAGCATACGCTCATGCGAGAAAACTGTCATCCGTCAGCCCGATGTCCATACCGAAGCGTATGTGAAGCTCTTCTTTCATTGCCGGTTTGTTGAGGCGGCCGACGGCTTCCAGATGCTCCACCGCATTTTGCAACGTCCCACGATAAGCATGGGTGACGCCCTGCATGTATTCGACGATCAGTTGTGCTTCTGGCGACGCATCGGCGTTAAGGCCACGCCGCAATGTTTCAGCGGTATCAAGGCAGGCAGCCAGTTCGGCGACCATCAACTGGATACTCCAAAGCCCCCAGGATGCATTCACCGCCTCTTCTTGGTCATCCAGCTCCGCACTCAGCGATTGCGCTGCGGCGAAAAACGGCTTTGCTTCGTCGGTCGGGATACCTCGTAAACCGATAAACTGCGCGGCGATTTTCCGATTGAGTGACAGTTCACAGCGCAATAGGGCTTGGGAATAGGGCAGTTGTCGGACCATGTTGAGAGCTTGAGAATACTGCGAGATTGGCTCAGCATTCGCGACACCCCAAGGACGCACAAGCGTGATCGTCAAATCCTCTAAATCA
>Ga0105053_10004696_pt1 | contig 19905 bp, 12 predicted proteins | sample BON01_FD_78093 | JGI IMG/M metagenome (GOLD analysis project Ga0105053, IMG submission 78093) | Freshwater microbial communities from Lake Bonney liftoff mats and glacier meltwater in Antarctica - BON-01 | ecosystem: Environmental > Aquatic > Freshwater > Ice > Glacier meltwater | place: Lake...
TGAATTTGTTCCGAATGTTTTTAAGGCAGAAGAAAGCAAAAATGGCGCTATGTGCCTGTGCAAACAGACAAAGAATCCTCCATTTTGTGATGGCTCGCACATGCGTTTGTAAAAAATCAATAAAAATGAAATAACTTTGGAATAAAAGATATGGAGTTACAGCATATTCCCCATAGCCACCCTAACTCCCAGCACCCCTTCAATTCATTGAAGTTTACCCTGAGTCTGCCGAAGGTTTCAATAAGGAATTAAATATCTTCAGTTCAGGAAAAGTCGGGTCAATTTTAATAGTGCTTTTAACCAATTTATTAAGAATTGATTTTCTAAGTATAAATGATTCAGCATTCTTAATTCCTGAAATTATTTCTAACAGCGAAAGTATAGAAGTATACAGGTCTTTGCTAAAGCTCTTTTCGGAAAGTCAAGATGCAAATTTTCGTAGTGAATTTGTTTCTAGATAATTCATTTTGAGTATAATCATTCAACTCAAAATTACGAACAACACCTGGATATAGGCAATTATTTCGCATAGCTACCATATATTCTTTCTACCCCTCTGCCAGCTCCACACACGCACCCACCAGCACATCCAGCTCATTGAGAGTGGTATAGACATTAGGACTTATCCGACACCCATGGACATTTGAACCGTCGATAGCTACGGTAAAAATCTTATATTTTGCCATCAGGGTTTTTGCGAAATCACGCGGTTTCATGCCTTCAATTCCTACATTTCCGATCCCACAATGTCGCGTAGGGTCTTTGGGCGTATTCACAATTACACCAGGTATATCCCTGACTTTGCTCGTCCAGTATGTTTGCAAGTACCTGAGACGTTCTTCTTTTCTTTTTCCGCCGATGGCATTTTGGTAATCAATGGCATTGTTGATGGCCAGATCAGTATGCACGGGGTGAGTACCAATATGGTTAAGGCTGTGAATGTCGTTGGGCTCTTTCTTCCCCTCAGCAAGTAAAGGCCAGATATTTTCAACATTCCCTTTCTTTACATACAAAAGTCCGGCACCAAGCGGCGTACTCAACCATTTGTGAAGGCTCGATCCGTAATAGTCGCAATCCAGATCTGGTATATTAAACTGGAAATGCCCAAATGCATGGGCTCCATCGACCAACACTGACACACCTTTGCCATGGGCCATGTCACAAATTTTACGCACTGGCAAGATCTGGCCAGTTATATTGATGATGTGGCTAACCATCAGCAGCCTTGTCTTTGGTGTGATGGCTTTGGCATAGATCTTGACAATTTCTTCGTCAGATTTTGGGTGGTTAGGAACAGAAACGATATTGTTCACCACACCGTACCTTTTTTCGGCCAGTTTGAATTGATTCAACATGGCACCATAATCTTGCTCTGCCATTACGGCCTCATCTCCTTCCTTCCAATGGATACCTGTGATGACCAGACCAAGCGATTCAGTTGTGTTACGCGTAATTACTACCTCCTCAGGGCTGCATCCTGCTAATGCTGCAAGTCGGGCTGCAGTGGCATCCTTGTTTTTCTTTCGTAAGGTCCGCATATACCAAGACCCCTGATAATTGACATCTCGCACGTGTCCGATAAAATTTTCAAGGGTTTCTTGTGGCGCAAAGCAGTAGTAGCCATTTTCCAGATTAATATAATCAGGTTTGAGCCTGTATCCTGCTCGTATTCCTGCCCAGAAATCTTCATCTGAGGCAAGTTGTGAGGCGGGTACATGCTCAACGCTGGACAATAGTTGTCCAAAGGAATTGGTGCCAGGAGTGGCGGTGACACCCAGTGCCAAAAGGTTTTTCAGAAAGGTTCTTTTTCTCATCGTGTGAAAAGTTTGTATAAATGTATGAAAAAACTACAGGGTTTAAAAGGAGAATTCCACCTCAGGGAAGTTACTACATCACCTGAAATTGATTCGGAAATCGCACAATGAAATTAACAAACCGCCAATTTTATAGCAAACTAACCAAAAAATTGACGGAACGATAACAGATAAGAAAATTACCCTATTTGGAACTGGATTTATTAGCGATTTCTGTATCAGCTAACACTTTAAAAGGGATTATGCATTAGGAAATAAAAAATAGTCGAAAGTATCCGAAAATAGCTTAAAAAGTTCAATTACAATTCCAACAAATGCTCCTGCTGTGGCAAAGATACTTTGCATAATTGTAGCTTAATTATTAGCGGTTGATTTTTATGTCTATCTTCTCGAAATAGTGCTCGATTGCTTCCATAACAGCTTGTGGCGAACTGTATTATAGTTGGTAATATAATTTCTTCTCCTTTGGCCAAGCGTGCAAATATCTCGGGATTGAGATTTCCAACTGGATTAATGTAAGGGTTGGTTTACCGTGAGAGGACTGAAATTATAAAAAAATTCGCCATAGCGAACCATTTTAGCGAAGAGTTGGAATGCAGGCAGGTACGAGGCCCAACTGGTGTCCCCTGAGCTTGTCGAAGGGAACTGGGTGAGGCGCTCTTTGTCATAGGAATCTGGCGAGGCCGTCTACACCACTCTGCGTTCGTTTTTTATTTATCAGTCGGTCGATTACGAAAATCTATGTCCGAGTCTCAATAGCTTATTTCTTTGAGTCAAATAGAAAATTGTTGCGATTGTCGGCATAATGAACATAGTCAGAATCCAAAATGTCTTATTATAAATTTTATTCTTTACCATATCGCTTAAAATAATTATCCAAGTCGAGAAGAAAAGCATTAATCCACCTGTCAGCAAGATTTGTGAAAATTCCCATTGTTGAATTTTAGCTAAAAAACCAATGATTGTCATTAAAAAGTTTCCAATTACTAAAACCCAAACGGTCTTGATGCCAATTTTAAAATCTTGATTCTCCATTGTAATTAATTTTAATTGTTCTTATTGTTGGTCAGTTTCGTTTCTTTAAATGCCGCACAAGGCCTATGTATGGTGAATATAGTTCAAAAAGTTGACCGTTACAACGGATGAAAAGCCTTTGCCGTCTTTAAGTAGTTCATGGTAGTTGTCGGAAACGAGCTATATAATCTACAGAGGCCTGACCACGCATCCTGAACTTTCCTTAAAATCCAGCTCCGCAAAAGGTCGCTTAGTAAAACCAGTATTTAGCGTCAGTGTTGGAATTTGCCAGGTATCATTTGCTGCTAGAACATTTAGCACCTCTAGGGCTTTTATGTCATCGAAATTATCAATAGCAATTTTCCTTTGGTTCTGATGAATTTTAGATCGCAAAGCCGCTCCTTTTATATCTTTTCCTGGTGCTAGAAGTTCTTGACGCTGTTGTAATAATTCTTCCGCGTTTGAAGCACATGACAATTCTAGATTACGTAAATGCTCCATACTATTTAGTCCTGCATTGGAAGCACTAATCACATCCATCCCGAAAAGACGAAAATTGTGTATTGTAAGAAACATGGCAGAAATCTGGAAGGCTAACCTGTACAGTTTGATTTTCTCGGCTTTAGTTTTCAGCCGATGAGAAACAAATTGAGAAACGGGGGAAGTTTTCTGCAATTTGATTGTAAGATGAGCCGAAAGTCCAAAGCGCGTATCAATGGAGAACTTCGAAAGCTTAATTTCCACAACAAAACCTAACGAGGGATTCAGGATTTAGCTACAATGCTCAATCCGAAAATCCATGGGTGGATCCAATATTACGGGAAAATAAGCCGTAGAAGTCTAAAACCAGTGTATTATTACCTGCCCCATCGTTTGATCAGGTGGATTCTGAACAAATACAAGCGTTTCAAAGGAAGCAAGGTCAAAGCGGCAAAATGGCTGAGACATGTAACGGTTTCATATCCTAACCTATTTTATCATTGGGGATTGGGCTACAAATTGGTCTGATCAATAGGGAAATACCGACTGTATAATAAGAGCCGTATGAATTGAGCCGTTCACAGCCTCTCTTATGTTTTCATAGGGTACGCCGGTGCACTGAGCTTGTCGAAGTATTCTGAGCGAGGTTTAGGGGTGAAATCCCCCTTTACCTACTCGACTTCATGCTCTACTCTTCTTCTAGTTCTCCGTAATAAAACATTTTGCTATTCAATGACCATCCTGCTTGAGTTCTCTCGTAATAACCAGCATCGAATTCATACAAAAGGTTATTAAAGCTGAATATTATTACAATGTATAATCCTTTAGCTTCTTTTTTAAGCTTTTCAGCAAGTTCTAAATCATATTTAGTAGGATTGGCTCACATAGTTATTCCATAATCCTTTTCAATTTTGACGAGCGCTATTTTTTTCCAAATGATGCCTTCAGATTCACCTTCTTTTAGAGCTTCTTAAAAGCTGTTTTTGCTTTGCTTACTAACGGGTTCGTTGGATTTAGCATTTAACTTTGAAATATTAGTCCATGATTTATTTTTTAGATCTTTAAAAACAAGTTCCTCTATTCAATCAATTGTTAGTTCCTGAGCAAAAGCACTTAAGGTTAACAGGAAAAGGAGATTAATAGTAGCAGATATGATTTTCATGTTGCAGTGAGGTATTGCATATAACGCTGGGCTAGAAACAGAGGGGAGCTTGAAACGCTGCCCTTTCAGTTTACCACTTAGCCAAGCCAAATATTTTTATAATTATTTTACTTTTTTCATTATCAAAATTTTGGTTTGGCGGACTTTATTCAAAAGCTCTGAACTTTCAATTTACCGTCAAAACCCCTATGTTTTTTTAGCCATTGTTACCCACCGTTTTCATTGTTTTCAGCGTTGGCAAAGGCATACTCTTTGACAAGTTTTGGCTCGTGCTGTTGGCTTTTTGAGGGACTTGGCAATGTGTATGACTTTTTACGTTGGCATTTTGTTATATCTATTCATTTGTAATCCACTAAGGTGTCCCTGAGTTTGGCTCATTGTTGTTGTCAGAAGAATCGTTCTCTTCTTCCTGATGGTTTTTTAAAAGGCTGTCTTTTGTTTTGCCATAGTTTTAAACTTCCTAATCACCTCCATAAACTCCTCTCCGTACTGTTCCATTTTGTTCATTCCCACTCCAGAAATTGCCAAAAACTGATTTTCTGTAACAGGCAAATCACTCGCCATTGCTTTTAATGATTTATCATTAAAAATAATGTAAGCCGGTACATTTTCTGCCCGAGAAATGGAATACCTCAACTTCTTTAATTCAGAAAATAAATCTATATTCACTTCTCCTTCGTCTGTCATTTTCATGAGCTTTGGCTTTCTCTTGTTTTTCTCTTCAGCAATTATTGGTAAAGTTAATTTTATGGACTGTTCGCCTTTTAGTACTTTCCATCCAATTGGTGAAATCTTTAATGCCGAACCTTCGCTATACATAATCTCAATCAACCCTTGATTGGCCAATTGAATGATGTAATCGCGCCAACCAGAAAAACTGACGTCTTTTCCCACTCCGTAAGTTTTGAGTTGAAAATAACCTGCCGCATGTACCTCCGCATTATTGGAACCTCTCAACACATTAATTAACATCGTAAACCCTTCCTTTTCTTTCATTCTGGCAATTCCAGAAAGGGCTTTTTGAGCTAATAATGTGCCGTCAAAGTCTTTGGGCGGATTGTCACAAACATCACAATTTCTACAATCTTTGGTTAAATGTTCTCCAAAATAAGAAAGCAGTATTTTTCTCCTGCACGACTTTGCCTCAGCAAATTGCAACATGCGGCTCAATTTGTCTTTTTGCATCCCTGGATTTGCCCCATCATCTGCAAACTGACTGTATAAAACGAAATCCCTCATGTTGTAATACAATCGTGTTTCAGAAGGCAAACCGTCACGACCGGCTCTTCCAATTTCTTGGTAATACCCCTCTAAGTTCTTTGGTAAGTTATAATGAATCACCCAGCGCACATTCGATTTGTCAATGCCCATTCCAAAAGCAATCGTAGCCACAATTATTTTGGTGTCGTCATGTATAAATTCTGTTTGCACGCGTTCTCTTTCCTCAGCGTCCATTCCTGCATGATAAAATGCCACCGAATGTCCATTGGCCTCTAAATAATCGGCTACTTCTTCTGTATTCTTCCTGCTTAAGCAATAAATGATTCCACTTTCGTTCTTCTTCTGTTCTACAAATCGTTCGATCTCTTGTAATTTCTGCTTCTTAGGAACCTGTCCTCTGACCTCAATACTTAGGTTTTTTCTATCAAAAGAAGAGATGAATAACTTGGAGTTTTTCAATCCCAACTGTTCTTCAATATCTTTCCTTGCCGACTTATCTGCTGTGGCAGTCAACGCCATAAACGGGACCTCTGGCAAGGAATTTCTAAAAACTTTTAGCTGCGTATATTCTGGTCTAAAATCGTGTCCCCACATGCTTACACAATGTGCTTCGTCAATGGCTACTAATTTTATATTCAAATTTTTCAACCAAGTGTTACTCACTGAAATCAATTTTTCTGGCGATAAATAAAGCAACTGAATTTCGCCTTTCGTAGCTCGATCAATTACGTCATTTTCGGCTTGTGGAGAAATAGAACTGTTAAAAAAATCTGCTTTTACTCCGTTTGCTTGCAATGCCTGAACTTGGTCTTTCATCAACGAAATAAGGGGCGAAACCACAATGGTAATTCCATCAAAAAACAAGGCAGGAATCTGAAAACACATCGATTTTCCTCCGCCCGTTGGCATGAGTACAAAGCTGTCTTTTCCGGCTAAAGTTCGGTCAATGATTTCTTGTTGTAAAGGACGAAATTCATCGTACCCAAATACATTCTTTAGTAGCGTTTGTGGATTCTTTTCCATACTCAGCTTTTATTTTATCTTTTTGTTCGTTAGCATTTGGAAGACATACTCTTTGACAAGTTTTGGCTCGTGCTGTTGGCTTTTGAGCGACTTGGCAATGTGTATGCCTTTTAGTGATGGCATTTAAACTCGGCTTAATTCGTCCATTAAAGCTTTTCGCTGCGGATATTGTTTTCTGAATAATTCTATGACATTATTTACTTGGTCATTCCCGCCTAACTTTTTCATCCTGCGTAAATATTTGCAAGCAGTTTGATAATGGTTTCTCCCTGTATATTTTTCAACATAATTTGTAATCCTTTCACTATAAAGTTCAATCAATTCAAAAGAAAAATCTTTTGCTAAATACTGTTCATCCTGCTGAATATTCTCCATAGAGAGATTTTGTTTAAGCATAATAAATAATCTATCCCACCATTCTTCTTTTATATAAATTTTTCGGATTAACCCAGTATAAGTCCATCTGTTTTTAGGCGTAATTTCTTTTATTATTTCTTCTAAGAATGAATGCCATTTTTCATCCTCAATATTTTCTTTGAGAATTTTATAATAATCCTGTTCTGGATGAAAGTTATCAATAAATAGAAACCTTGAATATTCAATAATTTTTGACGTGTTATTTTGAGCTTGGGTAACTTTCAACAACCAGTTGTACCAAATTTTCACTAATCCTGGTTTGTCTTTTTCATCACATTTAATTCCGTCCTCTGAAAGCTGTATTACCTTTTTAAAGTCTTTGTTTTTAAATGCTTTTTCAATCTCTTTTGTTCTGATTGATGAGTTTGAAATGTGTTTATTAGTGTATTTTTTAACTTCTTTTTCATCTTTAAATTTTCTCAATAAATCTAATTTAAAAGACTGAGCATATTCACGCTCATATTTCCCATTGATGCTGTCCAAACAGCCAAGAATGGTATCTACGTCATTTTCTTCATCAATTAATTCTGCTGCTATTCGAAGTATTCCAAGATGCCAATCCCACCCTTCAAATAATTTTTGTTTAAAGGATGAAATGCAATACTCAAAGATTTCTTGTTTGAGCGTTTCTGAAATTTTTTCCTGTGCTAATTTTGAAAGCAGTTCCATTGCTGATTCTACAAAATAGCCTAAATCTCCATTGCTATCATCTCCATATTGAAACGCTTTTGTCATTTCTTCCAATAACGCTGTGCTTATGAAGAATACATTTTCAAAATTATTACTTACTAAATACTTGTCAGCATTTCCTAAAAACGGTTGGGTAGTATTTACAACATATTTCATATCACTCCACCCAATCCACCCGTCTCTTCCTGCGGCAGTTTGCAAAATAGAATGAATCTGTTTTTGATAAAACTCTTTCGATTGGTTTCTACTTAAATGTTCAAATGATGCTAAAAAGTAATTTCTGAATTTCTTGTCTTTTTTGCTGTTTTCCTGTACAAAATCAATTAGTTCATTGTGTGAAATTGCTTTTAACAATTCTTGTACCTGTTGAGAAACAGATTTTGTCTTGTTCTTTTTAGGGCTAGTGATACTTGATTGATTTAATTCTAACTCATCCTGTTGTAAATAGATTATTGCAGCAACTACATGCTTGCATACTGCACCCATATCGTAAGGGCAATCACAATTATGTTCGGTAATAATGTTGTTCCTGATTTTTATCTGAACGGTGTATTCCTCCGTTCCAGAAACAATAGCTTCATATTCTCCACTTGAAATTTCTAAAAAATCAGTTATTGCACCACCTTTAAAGTAGGACAACCCTCTTTTAAGAATTTTTTCATCAATGAGTTGCTCAAATTCGTTTAAAGGGATGTTCATTTTTTTATTCTGATTTTAGGACAGGGATTTTTTCTAAATCGTATATCATTGTTGACACATCAACTTGAAACCACTGTTTAAACATTTTGTAATTACGTTTTTGAGGCCAATCTTTTTTATCTGCACACCATTCATCTAATTCCATCGTAAAGAATTTATCGAATTTCTTTTTTAACCATTTTTCGACATCATCAATTTTGTCGTCAACTAAATAAATATTGGTTTCTTTAATGTCTTCTTCAAAAGACAATTCATCCTCAGGGTTTAAATTAAAATACCAATCTATAAATGGTTGTTGTGGTTTAAGAATAACTGCACTACGGTTAATGTAGTTTTCTCTAAAATCATCTTCAGTAGCTTCATTGTCTGATGAATCCATCATATTAGCTAAATACGCCTCTTTTTCTTGGGTTATAATACTTAGTACGGGATCTTCTCCTGGTTTAACTTCCTTTAATTCATAATCATCAATAAAATTTTCATACTCCTTGAAGTTAGAAACCTTATAATCAATCATTTTACGCAACAAAACAATATTAATTTCCTTTTCTTTAATTAAATCAGTTGCTTTTTCAAACGCTCCTTTTGGTAGAATAATTTCCATATTTCCAAAATTCCAAGCATTTATTGCAAATTCAAATATATCTTCAATATATTCTGTATCTCTAAATTCATTTACAAATGGTGCTATAAACTGTTCTAGTAATTCAGAATATTTTACACCTTTATTTTGTACAATTTTGTTGTTTCCAAATAAACTAATTGCTTTGTTTTTCATATTCTGTTTTTCTTAAAAAGCATTAAACTTATCGCCCATAGCGTGTTTCAAATTCCATTTTTTGGTAGTATCTAAAGCACGTTCCAAAACAATCAGTTTCTGGCCGGTGTGGGTTTTGAAGTATTCTACCAATTCATCTGAAATGGGGGCATCTAAACAAATCAACGTTTCTTTGTCTCCGTCTGTTGCCAGGAATACTTCATCTTTTTTAAATTCCTCTTGTTTAGTTAAGGTGTAATTGAGTTTGAAACCGTTTTTGATTAAAATCTCGGTTATCAATTCATCTCTGTTGAAAGCAGTAACCAATTGAGCTTCTTTGTCTCGAATGTATTTTTTGAGCAACTCAATGTTTTCTTCTTCCGATTTTTCAGGATCAGGTGCGTATTCCACTCTTGGGAAATTGGATTTTTTTAGTTTAAATACTTTGAACCCAAGTCCTTTCAGTTGAGTTTCTTCGTCCTCTTTTTTGCTAAATAAATCTGGTTGACCTTCCTTCTTTTCTTTAATGATTTTTTCAATTACCCGCTTGTTGCGTTCAATCGTGATATCGCTTATTTTTTTGTAACCCGCTTTGTAGGCTTCACTTTTTTCATCTGTTTGTTCGGGTAATTGTACTAAAATGAACTTTCGTTTACCGCTATCTTTTGAGTTTAAATCCAAAATAGTATGGCCGGTAGAACCTGCACCCGAAAAGAAATCTAATACTATATCATTTTCCTTCAAAACAAATGGGAACAAACTATCTAAAAAACGTATTGGTTTAGGATTATTAAATATCCTTTTTGAATCTTTAAATAAATCTTTCAAATCGTATGCACCTAGCCTACCATCAAGCTCTATAACACTTGAGAGTTTTTGTGAAAAATCCTTTGCATAAACTTTTAGTTCTACTATTTTGCTTTCGTCATCTCCAAATATTATTTTGTCTTTTTCAATTAAATCCATCATGGTTTCCTCTGGAAAGCGATAACCCATTAGTGGCTCTTTGCATGGTTCTTGAGTTTCAGGATGGAATATGTCATACCTATAGCCTTCCTTACCTGGGTTATGTACACTTTGACTACCTGTATATACTCCTCCTAAATCGATATATTTATACCTATCAAGTGGCCATAAATAAGCTTTATTCTCTTTATGCCAAATGGTGTATTTAGCTTGAAGTTGTAAAATGTTTTCATTCTCTGAAATAAGCTCGTTTCCAATTTCAATTAATCTATTTTTAACATCCGATAAACTATTTTTCCATTCGCTTTCAAGTGATTCTTTAGTTTTGCAAAATACGTGAACGTATTCGTGTTCAATTGCAACTTGTGTTGGATTATTATCAGTAGCATTTTTCCAAATAAGTGTGCCAAGCCAATTTTCCTCTCCAAAAACTTCATCACATAATTTTCTTAAATGATGTACTTCATTATCATCAATGGAAATAAAAATCACACCATCTGCTCGAAGTAATTGCCTTGCAATCAATAATCGGCTGTACATCATATTGAGCCAATTACTATGAAAGCGTCCATCTGTTTCGGTATTGGTATCTATTTTAAAGCCGTTTTGGGTTATCTCAGCATCTTCCCAGTATTCCTTTTTATCTTGGTTAAATTTGTCAGAATACACAAAGTCTTTTCCTGTATTGTAAGGCGGGTCTACGTAAATACACTTTACTTGCTCACGGTAGTTATTGCTTAGTAATTTCAGTACCGCTAAATTTTCGCCTTCAATAATCAGGTTTTCACTTTCGGCAGGGTTTACACTTCTTTCTTCATCATAGACTAAAGTAGCATCCGTAGGCGTAAAGGCTTCTCTTTTTGCATTGCTTTTTCCAAACCATCTAAACTCGTAGCGTTCGGTTTCGTTTACGCTTTTAGGGTCAACTACTTTTTTAAGTTCGTTAATGTTTAGCTTACCATCATTAGTAAAGAGGTCAGGCATTAATTGCTTTAGTTGCTCCAATCTTTCTTTGTTCCAATCGTGCGATTGGACACTTTCCATTGGATTCTTATTATTTTGTTTATCGCTGCTCATAAATTAGTTACTGAGTTTTTTATTGTCTGGTGGACTAGCTATTGACTTAGCATTTTTATTTGTTACTACTTTTTTACCTGTAGTACTTTCGAGTTTAAGTCGTGCAGCTTTGGCCACATCACCACCTTTTTTGGCAACAACTTTATTCTCTTCAAAGTTTTTAGGACTTTTTTGTTTTGATATTTCGGAGGTAGAGGCTTCCGCTAACATATTAAGCACCAATTCTAAGTTGCTCATATTGTCTCTGAGGTTTTCTTTTTTAAGTCCTTTTAGATTTTTGTAGTCTTTAATTTCCAATCCAGCCCAAGCTTTGGTTATTTCATTGGTAAGTATGGCGTATTCTAAGCCTTTTTTTACGCCTTTGCTATCCCACTCATCTGTCAATTCTTTTCTTACCTCTATACTTTTTAGGCGTTGGTTTATCCACTCTTTACTATATCCTTTTTTAAGGTAAGTTTCCATTGCACGGTCAAAGGCAAGTTCTGGGTTTTCGGTTTCTTCTATTCTGTCTGCCCCTACTTTAGCTAGCCACCTTTTAAAGGGTTCTGCTTTAGGTGATGGAATAGATTGAATAATCCTAAAAATACTTTCAGTATCAGCTGCCTGTATTTTACGCATTTTACCATCTGCGGCTTGCATTTGAACTAGGGGACAAAGTGTCCCCCAGTTGGAATTTAATTCCGAATCACGTTTTTTTATTTTTTTAATGTAATCTTTTACATTAGGTGTTTCGGTTAAAATTTGAACAACATCTTGAACAGAAAAAAACCATTTTTCTTGCTCATCATCCCAATGCGTTCGCACAGTTTTTTCTTGAAATATTTTTAAAGCGGTTTCTTTCTTATTTGATTTCATTTTTATGCCTTTTTAAACCCCTCGAATTCGAGGGATTTAATGCTTCTTCAATTAATGCGTTAAATCTTTTTGGGCTTCCGTTTTAAAATACTGGTAGTCTTTTACAGGAGCTTTGTACTGCACTTCTACACCAAGTTTGGCAAAATGCTTCACCGCACATTTTATTTTATAAACCTCACTTTCTTTCAGTGCCTTTTTATTATTGATGTCGTTTGTTCCTTTGGTTTCAATCACAAAATAAAACTCGCTTTCTTTTTCATTTCTGAGGCTTTTACGCTTCATCACGATTCCAAAATCGGGTTCATATTCGCCAATAGGCGTTTGAATTTTGTAGTAGGATGGAAGTTTAAGAAAGCAAACCACTTCATCATCTAAATCGGTGGCCAAGGCAAACTGATGTTCAACATGGCTATCCACCAGCATTTTGTCCCAAATCCCTCTTTTTGGCGTTTCGGTATATCCAGAATGATCAACTTGTTTAACAAATTCATTAAACTCAAAAGGAAATGTTTCATCTGTCAAATGATAATCCAAACCTCTTAGCATTTCTTCTAATTCAATGTTTTTGATTAGGGCAGCTGCTTGATGAATGTATTGCGGTGGATTTTTAGCAAAATGAGCGTGATTAGTAATCCCATCAATGATTCTAAAAAGAGTGGTGTAACTCAATCCAGTATTTTCGCTTATTTCCTCAACCAAATCAAGAGACGAGAAGTAAGCTTTCAGTTTGTAACTTTCCTTTCCGCCAAATTCATCTTCAATACCATCTTCCGTTATTGTTCCAATAGAACGACTACTCACTTCTGCTTCACAGTCGGCAATGTTAATGTTGCTCAATGCTTCTTTACTTCTTTCAATCAGCGCTTCTTCATTAAAACTTACGGTATAGTTTGTTTTCTTGGCCAACGCAGCCCAAAACCTTTTAAATGCTTTATTAAGTTCTTCATTCTTGTTACGTTTGAAATGAACTTCATTTTGTGGTTTACCCTTGTGGGTATGTGTCATTCCAGCACCAGCCTTGGAAGTTCCATAAACTTCTTTTATCTCTTCCTGATATTGCGTTACAAAGGTTTCGTAAGTTTCGTTTGGTATAACAGTCAATTGATTGATCCGCTCATCATCCGCTACACCTGCCTGTCCGGCAGGCAGGTTGAGTTTGTCATACACTCTATGTCCTTCATTGTTTACACAAATCCGTAAACCTCTACCTATTTCTTGTCTCTTTTTAATTTCAGAGTAGGAATTACTAAGCGTAGCAATATTGAAAATGTTTGGATTATCCCAACCAACGCCCAAAGCCGAATGCGAGAAGATGAACTCAATTCTGTTAGCAACTGTATCGCCATAGCTTAGCAATTCCTTTTTATCTCTCAAAATAGCGTCAAACACTTCCGAGTTTTTACGCATAGCGTTTTCATTGTCGGTAAACTCGCCTTTTCCTGTTTGAGCAAAATAGAATCCTTGAATGGCATCAATATGTTCTGCCGTTGGTTCTTGGTTATCGTGAAATTCGGGATACAGCGCTTTGTATTTTTCAATAAAGAGTTTCTTGATAGTTGGATCTTCGCTTACATAGTTTGAGACTCTATCAATAAAAATCAGGGAAAGGCATTTTATGCCTTTTTCTTTTAATTTTTGTTTTTTGGTAAAATGACGAAGAATGAGCCATTCCAATTGCAACCCCCAAACGCTTTGAATATTTCCGGATGTTTGTTTTTCAAGAATTTCAGTACCGTTTGTAAATGAAACAGACCATTTTCCAGTTCTCAAACTCTTATTAATGCGTTCAATTTTATATTTTAGATAGCTTGGGTTATTGGTAACTTCTCCAAGGTTATCACCATCCTTTAGCCATTTGGTGTTCTTAAATTCGATTGTTCCACTTGCCATTTGGTGCCAGGCTTTAATCTTAGCTTGAATTGGGCTTTTCCCGTTTTTAGTTTCAGAAAGTTCAAGCTTTAAAGTGGCTTCATCATTTTTCTCCATAACGGTTAATACTTCAATCTTTTTAACCAATCCATCTTTGTAACTGTCGTATGGAGTTAAACGGTAGATTTTGTTTACTGGAACTTTGTGCGTAGCGGAATATCTTAATTTGAAAAGTGGATTGAGTTTAGCAATTTGATTGACCGAATTTTCCGTGTCCATACCTTCCTGCGGTTCATCCATTATTATAATTGGATTTGTTCGTCCAATTGCTTCAATAAAAGGGATGTTTGCAAAAAGGTCTTCTCGTTTTGCTTGGTTCAGAATTTTATCTTCCGAATTGAATGATGCCAAAGTCATCACCATTATTTGAGGATGCTGTTCCTCAATGAAATTGGTTACTTTATTCAGTTTTTTGCTGTTGTATTCGAAAAATTTAGGCGTAAAACCATAAATCTCTTCCAACTGTTTTTCAAAGGTTGAAATTGCACTTAGTACACCTTGTCTTATTGCTACTGAAGGAACTAGAATGATAAACTTGGTAAAGCCATACTGTTTAAATAATTCGTAAACGGTTTTAATGTAAACAAGCGTTTTACCTGTTCCAGTCTCCATTTCGATAGTCAACTCTTGTAAATCGCTAAGTTTTGCAGTCTCTTCATCAATTCCATTTTCTGCAACGATGGATTTAATGTTTTCCGATAATTGTTCATTAGTAAGTGAACAAACGTTTGAGCGAATACCTTCAAAACAAGCATTGTCAAATGTGTTTTTATTATTCCCATCAAAAACCTTAACCACAGATTTAATTGCTGTTTGTTGGTATTCTAATTCTTCTAATCTTATTTCCATCAATCTCAGCTATTGTTTTTGCTATTGCCTGCCTGCCCGGTATGCAGGTATTTCATCTTTTGCTCAGCTGCTTTAAGTGCTTTGCCTCCCAATTCTTCATCTTTTATTTCGTAAAGAATTTTTTCGCTTAGGTATTGAACAATGAGTGCTTCTTCGGCTAATTCGAGAATTTCAGCAAGTTTTACAATCTGTTCTTTACTTGCTTTTCTTTCACCCCTTTCAATTTTGCTAAGTATGGCAGTGTCTATATCAAGCATAGCCGCTACTTGCCTTAGAAGAAGTCCTTTTTTCTCTCTTTTTTCCCGAAGTATTTCTCCTGTTGTCTTGCTTTCTTTCATTTGTGAAATATCACTTGATTATTTTATCTTGACAGTAATTGTCAAATATAATTAGTCTTTTTGGTAATTCCTTGAATTTGCTCTCCGAACTTATTAACAGTCTGGGAGCGATGCGAAGATTTATACTCTTTTGGTTTTTTGGGGAGGGCTTGTGTGTCGGCAACAACCAAATGTGTATAAATGTGCGGTTGGCTTTTTTCTAATTGTGGGTAACGTACAATAAAGTACACCCTTCACATTGTTTCCTATACAACAACACATCAATATAACTAAGTTTTTATCTTTTTAAAAGAATTAATTCCTGCCTCTATATAATTTTTTGTTATTATAATGGAATTGTGCGCCAGTAGCATTTGAATGTGTCGCAAATCTATTCCAAACTCAGGTATATTGGTGGCAAAGCCATGCTGAAGCGAATGTGGCGTAATCCTTTACTATATACTTGCTTTCTTCACTGATTAATAGCCTTTTTATATTAGCCCAAAACAGTTCCGATTAGCGGACTTCAAATCCGCTCAGCCACCCATAACGCGCAAGAGAGGTAGGCAAATCCCATATACCCTCCAGCTAAAGCAGGAGGCCATTGAATGGGAATTTTTAGTCCATTTACTATTCCCTTATTTTGACAATATATCAAAACTAAAATCTCAATAGGAATGGGCTTAAGCCCATTTATTTATCCAATGCCGAAAAATCGGCTTTAGCCAAAATTGAGAAATGTAAAACGGTTATATATAGAAACCACATTTTGGAAAATTGCAACCCAACCAACCTGTTCTGTTACGTTTGAGATTTTGTCAGCATTGTTGCAGAAAAAAGGCAACAATACCGCCAAAATCGTTTCGTTAATATTTGGCTGCCACGGGTTGCCACCCGTGGTTATTATTATTGAAGCCCCTCAGGCTTCCTCGATTTTCTTTATAAATTCTTTTACCATCTTCTTTCTGCAAAAGCCTGATAATACTAGTACTAAAGTGTAAATGAGCTCTATTCCCTAAGCTTTAAACATCATTTGAAATAAGATTTGACAGCCTTGATTTTTTTGGTTCGTTTTTGTATCAAAGCCTGCCCTAAGTAGACAAGCGAATCAGGGCCTGTCCCGCTTTACTCGATAAATGCTGTAATCACTAGAAGATGAGACTAATGAATAATTCAACCTTTACCTTTATTCTTGAAAATTCTGATTGGCCAGTGCTTCCGTAATCATTAAAGCGCGGTCGAAGTACCGTATGTAACTGACCTTTCCTTTAAGGCTCTCCCCTACTAATAACGTTGGTGAACCAGTAGCTGATTGGAAAAATGGACTGAACCTTCCCCAGCCAAATTGCCTGTCCTCTCCCCCATCATTTAAGCGCCCATCTATTACAAAGGCTATAATATTTGGACCTCCATCTACTGAGATGCTTACCTGATGGTTTGTGTTTGGCTTTATTGAACCCGGATCACTGCTCCAAATGGCATGGGTTTGCCCATCATTCATTTGGAAGTCCAGGTTATTTTTATCGGAAACACTTATCCACCAACCCTTGCCTGAAGCATCCCTGGTGTCCGCCAACACCTGCCCTTCTTTTACCTCATAAAGCAAAAATCCCAGTTCGATGGTAAAGCCTGCATTGGTACTTTTTCCTCTGTAATCAGCGGTTTTGGTATCTCTTACCCGAAAGGTTGGCACAGCAGGAGCCGGAAGTTTTTGCGGTAAACTTTTACCCACTCCCGACCAATTGATTAGCATGCCATCCTTAACCCGTATAGGATCCTCAAATTGCCCCCAAAGGCACTCCAAAAAGGCATTGTCAATCTTGTGGACACGTGCAATGTCCTTCTGTGTCTCCGTAATAAAATAGTTGCCGTCCTCTTCCATCAAATCAGGATAACTCATTCGAATCATAGGGTCATCATCGTATAGTAAAATCTCAGGTTGACTCCATTTAATAATTCTGCCACCGGCACCATCCACTTCTACCCCTCCTGCCATCCATACCGGGTTCCTGTCATTGTAACCAATAGCCCCTGGATTGGGATGCGCTCTGATGAATCTGCCCCCATGATTGTGAAACCAATACAGGAACTTTCCATTTTCACATTTCCAGGCAAAATTGGCTGCTCGTGGATTTTTCATCAATCGACCATCTGAATACCTCATGTATTGCGGTTTGTCCCAGGTTTTACCTTGATCCCGACTATAACTGTACACCGGATGCCCATCCAATGACCGGTAAACCACAAAAAAAGAACCATCGCTTAGCACTGAATAGCTATGCTCTGCAGCAATTGGACCTCCATTTTCAGGCGTTCTCAAGCCTATATCACCTTCAGGTAGTGTGTTCCATGAAGCCTTTGCAGGATCAGACACTGTTAAGAGGTTGTCACTTTTAAGCAGTACCCCTTCATTTGAGGTAAAAAAGCCATTGCCAAATCCACCCACCTTGGTCAGGGGAACAAATGCTGTTCCCTCATTAGAAAAAGCCTTGCCTACATTCCAAAAATAGCGGACTTCCCCCTTATAAGGATTGTTTCTGTCAATTTCAAACTCCCTAACAGGTATCGTATACCTCTCTTTTGACCAGGATTGACCATTGTCATCAGAGTATTTGAACACATAATAACCCTGGCTATCTACCCTTCTCACGAGGCCATCTTTATACGGAGGATCATCCCCTTTCACTTCTCTGAGATTGTCGGTATTGTGATTGTAAAATACAAAAATCCTGCCCGAAGGGGCTTTTAAAAGCACTGCATAAGAGGCTTCGGGACCGTCGACAGGCTCTATTTCCACTATTTTCTCCCAAGTTTTGCCCTGATCAAAACTTCTCTGGCTGATAATGTGCTGCCCCGCTGCCCCTTCATGCCCTTCCCCTGTGGTCATCACACACAACCAAGCGTTGTCATTGGTTTTGAGCAAATAGGGTTGATCACTGTAGGTTTTGTCTGGTATACTGGTACCGCTTCGGATATTTCTCCAATCTTCACTTTGTGCATTGGCTGTTACCAGACTTCCAGTCAAAGACCAAAATACAACAATGGTTAACCAAGCGAGATTAATGTGTTTAAGGGGGAATTTTGGAGTTGATGGGCTGAAAAAATCGATTAACCTCTGCATAAGTTCTGAGCTATTTGTTAGGGTTTGAAAAGGACTACTTTTCCGTTTTTGAGTTTATTGTTCAAATCGGATGATGATTCACTAGCCACTATTGACCTGATTTCGAGATAAGATCGTCTTAAATCACCTACTAAATCGTCACTGCGAACCCTTTTTGGGGGTTGCTATGGTGGGAAAGGGTGTGGCAGTTTGACTCGTCCCCTGAGCTTGCCGAAGTGCCCCCTGCGCTTGTCGAAGGGGTCCCACGGTTTTCTCCACTTAAAACCTAGGATAAAATGTCTTTGATCACATGGCCAGAAACATCCGTAAGTCTGAACCTTCTGCCCAGGTGTTTATAGACCAACTTTTCATGATCAAGGCCCAATTGATGTAAAAGCGTCGCTTGAAAGTCATGGACATGAACAGGGTTTTTCGTGATATTGTACCCAAACTCATCCGTTTCTCCATAAACTATTCCAGGTTTAACGCCGCCGCCTGCCATCCAAATACTAAAACACCTTGGATGGTGGTCTCTGCCGTAATTGTCTTTAGTCAATTCACCTTGGCTAAAGTTGGTTCGCCCAAATTCCCCTCCCCAAACGACAAGTGTTTCGTCAAGTAAGCCTCTTTGTTTGAGGTCTTTTACCAAGGCAGCAGAGGCCTGATCCACATCCATCGCCTGCCCAGTGATTTCTTTAGGTAAATTCACATGCTGGTCCCAACCCTGATGATAGAGCTGTACAAAGCGAACCCCTTCTTCAGATAGCTTCCTTGCCAATAGGCAATTGGCGGCAAAAGTACCTGGCTTTTTACAGTCTTCCCCATACATGTCTATGATGCTTTGGGGTTCCTTAGAAATATCCAAGGTCTGCGGCACGGTAGTTTGCATCCGGTAAGCCATTTCATATTGCTGAATTTTGGCATTGATCTCTGGATCATGAATGTCTTCATAGGACCACTGGTTCAATTGGGCCAGCTTATCCAACATTTGTCGCCTGTCAGTCCTGTTTAGTCCTTTAGGATCTTTGAGGTATAAAACCGGATCTTCTCCGCTACTGAACTGTACCCCTTGGTGTATGGAATCCAAAAAACCATTGGACCATAGTTTGGAATAGACTCCCTGGCTATTTCCTTTCCCTCTGGATATCAGTACGGTGAATGAAGGCAGGTTTTGATTCTCACTTCCAAGACCATAACTAAGCCATGAACCAATACTTGGTCTGTTTCCTTGCTGCGCTCCTGTTTGAAAAAAGGTCAAGGCGGGGTCATGATTGATGGCTTCCGTGTGCATGGATTTGATGATGCAAATGTCATCTACGATCTCTGCTGTTTTGGGAAAGAGGTCGCTTACCCAAGCCCTGGACTCCCCATATTGCTTGAAATCAACAAAAGAGCCTACCAGTGGTAGAGATGCTTGGTTAGCCGTAAATCCAGTTAGCCTTTGGTCCCCTCTGATGGACTCAGGTAAATCCTGGCCTTGCATTTCTCTAAGTTTGGGTTTGTAATCAAAAGATTCCAATTGCGAAGGTGCACCA
>Ga0105053_10004700_pt1 | contig 19894 bp, 13 predicted proteins | sample BON01_FD_78093 | JGI IMG/M metagenome (GOLD analysis project Ga0105053, IMG submission 78093) | Freshwater microbial communities from Lake Bonney liftoff mats and glacier meltwater in Antarctica - BON-01 | ecosystem: Environmental > Aquatic > Freshwater > Ice > Glacier meltwater | place: Lake...
CAGGTGCGTCAAACTCTACAACCTTTCCTTGGTCCATCACCAACACCTTATCACTTTCAATGATGCTGGACAGTCTATGTGCGATGGTGATGACAGTCGAATGGCGAAACTCTTCTCTGACAATTTTCTGGATTGCATCATCTGATTCCATATCAATATTTGCTGTGGGTTCATCCATAACAACAATTCTTAAAGAGTTTCGTAGCAGCGCTCTAGCTAAAGAGAGTAATTGCCTCTCTCCAACGCTAAGGGCATGTGCACTTTGGGGCATCTGCAGCATTGCAGGATCCAATCCCACTTTTTTCATAGCATTAAAGTGATCGTCGTCTGAGTAGGTTTGAAACGGGTCTAAGTTATCCTTAACATCACCCTCTAAAAGTAGTGGAGTCTGAGGGATGATGGTCAATGATTTTCGAAGTGTCTGCAACCCTATTGTTGATATATCAGCACCATCAATAAGCACTCTTCCAGTCGCAGGATCATGTATTCGAAATAGAAGAAGAGTTAAACTTGATTTTCCAGCACCTGTTCTTCCGACAATTCCAATCTTCTCGCCTCCTTGAAAGCATAATGAAACATTGTGGAGAGCGGGTGGTAGACCTGGACGGTATACTAAAGAAGCGTCTTCAAATTCTATTTTCCCCAGAGATGGCCATTCAACAAGAGTATCATCAATAGATGTATGCCAAAGAGGCTCTTGGGGTAAATCCGAATATTCAAGAATTCTTTCTAAACTGGTAAGGGCGGCAAATCCCATAGGTAGGACAACTGATAGAATGGAGAGAAAATAAGGAACGAGAAAGGAATATGTCAAGGCCAATCCTACAAGCGCTGCTGAGTATTCTTCACGCTTAACAACCACCACTACAGCCGCAGAAGACGAAAGTACGAAGGACAAAATGCCACTAAACATTGTGCTCATGTTGACAAATGAATGACTCATGTAAATAAACGAAACATATGTATCAGTGTGAGTATAGTGCCTCTCGCTGAAGAACCCCCCGAGTTTCATCGAACGAATCATATCACGGGCATGCACCGTCTCGGATAGATTCGTGATTATTGGCGACAACGCCTGATTACTGTATCGTTTTACTTCCCTATTGCTTTTATCAATGGCGACAGTCTGCCACGCGAATAGACACAAACCCAAAACCACGACACCAATCACTTGAGGAACGATAACACAAATAACAACACACAAAGCACTAAGTAAAAAGAAAAACTGGAAAACATCGTCAAAGATAAACGATAATTGGCGATCAACCATCGATAGATCACCACCAAAACGACCTAACACTCTTCCAGATGGGGTTTCTTCGTACCAAGATATAGGAGCATGCATCATAGTATCGATTGACTCATCATGAACACTTTTAGATGCATGAATGGAAGAAAAAGTATTGTGGATAGAAAGAACTTCAACTCCAATCACATTCAGGAATGCAAACATAATGTAAATCCCTGCATTTCGAATGTGCTCAGATTGCTCAGTGGTGGTTGAACTATTGCTAATCCAATTTGCAAGATATAGATCAGCTGCAGCCATGAACGAATATGCACAAATAGCAAATAGAAAAGAAAACGGGACTCGTTTCCACCCCATGGCCCTAAAATATGCGCCCATGACGGATGACCCCACCGCTCCTTGTTTACCAGTTTCTTTAGTTACCAAAACGTGAACATTCAATTCGTCCGCTTCCTCCTTGGCATTCATCGAAGACATCATACGAGGTTCCTCCTCTATTTCTTCCTGTGGCTGAGTCTCTTCCATATTGCTCTCAATCCCTTTCATCATACTATTCAATAAACTATCTGCATTGTTTGAGAGGCTTTCAAAACTGCCTTGCTCCGCAATACCTCCTTCTTTGAGGACTATAATGTGATCAAAATAGTGCAGCAAATGAAGTTGATTCAACGTCATGAGCACCGATTTATCCTCCGATACTAAATCAAGAATTGAGCGTTTGAAAATGGAGGTTGCAACCTCAGGATCGACCGCAGACAGTGGATCATCCAGGATAAGTAATTGCGGTTGGTGGTATAGCGCCCTCGCAATCGACAATCTCTGCTGCTGTCCTCCACTCAGAGTTTGCCCTCTTTCACCTATCTCAGTATATCGACCATCTGGAAGGTTTTTTAAATCCTGATCTAGAGCAGAAGCTTTCACAACTTTGTTAAACAGGTCTTTGTCCTTGAGTTTCCCCATTAAAATATTATCTTGGAGTGTTCCGCTCATTACAAAGGGCTTTTGAGGTACGTATCCTACGCGGTGGCACAATTTCAAAATTCCTTGTGTCTTAAAAGTTGAACCTAACACAGACGATAACAATGTGGTTTTTCCTGACCCAACGCGACCAACTACCGCACATAGAAATCCATTCTTCTTCACAGCAAAAGACATATCGTTTAAAGTGAAACTAGCACTATCGGGATTTGAATTCCCATCGTAAGTAAAACTTGCATTTTCAAGAACCAGCACATTTTCATCCAAAGAATTAATGACATCTGGAAGAGGAGCATCATCCAACAAAAGAAATTTTCGAATTCGAGCAAAAGACACAAACGTATTAGTGAACATGGCAGCATGTTGTGGCAACGAAATCAAAGGCAAGCGTAAACCTTGAAAGGAAGATATTGCAACAAAGATGTTAGCAGGGATTAAATCTTCGGGAGCAATAATGGCCACAGTCATGATAGAAAGAGCAGATGCTAGAATGGGACTGGCTCGTCCCCCATTGATAGATGTAACCACTAATGTCCGGAACTGTCGAATATATCCGGTTTCCTCATGCCGGACCTCTGTTACCATCTTTTGAAAAGGCTTTTCCCAGCCCATCATTTTGATGGCTTTGATACCTGATAAAATCTCTTGCATGATCCCCATTCGTTTATCTCCCAGCGCGAAATCCTTTTCTTCGACCTTCTTAATTACTTTGGTTATACGCCAGTTCATAAACGCGATCGAAAACATTATACCGCATCCAACAAGACTGCTTACTCCTAACACAAGTATAAGAATTGTAACGCCTCCAATCAAGGCAGTAACAATATAGGGGAACAGACAGAGCCATCTCCAATCTTCTATCATGCGAGTAATGTCACTGGAGACGATCGCACTTTCGCGCAACTGAGCATCGTGAACTGATATCGAAGATACTGTGCCTGCTTTTTTTTGGATTAAACTAGTTGACCATGAAAAAAAGCGAGTTCCAAGTTTGGCCGACAACAATTGTTTGGTTTGTGCCTGAAGAACACCTTCTAACAATATAACTACTCCGAAAGACATCGCAATTAAAATCCCTTCTTCCGTTGAACTTTCTGTATCAGAAACAACTTTAATGATTTTCCCCAACAACAATGGACGAGCAACGGAGGCTAAAATGCCTTGAAATATCGACAGGACCACGCCAAGTATAATCTCTTTCTTTTGAATCCGAAGCAGAACTTTTGAAATAGACGCTTGGTCACCATGCTGGCGCACTTGATCCGTCCACAGCTTTTCTGCTTCGTCGGCCAGCGCCTGACAACCATCTCGGGAATTCACTGAAGGTATGTCTCTCTCTTGTAGGGGATTTCTATAACCTTGGAGTAAAAACGGGTATAACCAACAGAAAAATGAATTGCTGAAGAAGCTGTGGTTGAAATGTTTAGAATGTTCATTTCCTGTTTCCACATCTTTTACACTGATCCCGGGACTTAGACTCATTTCAAAGTTTGCGTTATGAAATCACAGATTCTTTGTTCGTTTCTCTCATTTTGTCATTCCGATCCTTCATGAAGATGTTTTTCCTGTTTTTAATTTTATTGTGCCAGTAAAACGAATAGTATCCATTATCAAAACAAATATCCAGTTGTACAAATATGAAGAATCAAGGCAACACAAGCGGTATGCTGGATGCAGAGCGACTGCAATGCTCGTTTGATATTGATGAGATGATGACGTTACTTGGCAGCAAACAAAAAAGAATCGCGACAGAAAATGCGAAGAAGTTGTTTGAAACAGCTCCGTTCAGTGCACAGTTCAATAGAACCGAGGATTATGCTTCATACCAGGAGCATTATTTGCATTCTATCCAACGAACATCTGAAGCTGTTAAGATTACCAGAGAAAACCCAAAGTTCATGATGGAGCATGCTGCAGGCAAGGTTCAAATGGGCGACTTATTTGAAACCAACGGTGTGGCTGCCATTCACTTTACAATGTTCCTGACATTTTTGAAAACAAATGCATCCAAAGAGCAGAAGGCGGTGTGGCTTGACGGAGCCCAGGAAGCTCGTTACTTTGGTGCATATGCACAAACGGAACTGGGGCACGGGTCCAACTTACGAGGGCTGGAAACTGTCGCGACTTTCGACGTCGACAAAGATGAGTTCATTGTTGATTCCCCCACCTTGACCAGCATGAAATTTTGGCCGACAGGAATGTATGCTTGTACGCATTGCGTGTGTTTCGCGAATTTGTACCTTGACGGTAAAAATCATGGGATTCAAGCATTTATGTTGCAATTGAGAGATCAAGACGGAAAGTTAATGCCAGGTGTGGAAGTCGGAGAAACAGGACCCAAAATTATTGGTGGACATACAAATATTGGTTATGCAAGATTTGATAGAGTACGTATTCCAAGGTTCAACATGTTTCAAAAACTTTCAAAAGTCACCCGTGAAGGAAAATTCATTGCGCCTCCTCCGAAGCAAGGAAAGGTAAAGAACATCTCAATGATGATGATGAGAGTGTTTAATGTGGAATGGGCTGCAAGGGATACTTCGAAAGCAGCGACCATTGCCATTCGGTACTCGATGGTACGTCGTCAAGGATTCAAGGATACCACCATTGATGATGGGAAGACCTTGGGCGAGCATGTGGTTATGGATTACTCAATGCAGCAATACAGACTTTTCAAGACATTGGCTATTGCTTACATGTTTGCCTTCAACAGCATGTTTCTAACCGACTATTTGCAAGGCGTTCAGACCAAAATTAACATAGGCGATGAATCTGCTGCTGATGAGTTGCCTGAGTTGCATGCGACTATTTCCGGATTGAAGGTGTTTTCTACAGTGGTAGGCCATGAAAACATTGAGGAATGTCGCAAAGCATGCGGCGGGCAAGGTTTCTTGCGACAAAGTGGAATAGCTGATCTTTCCAACAGTTTTTCAGAGCCCGTCACAGTTGAAGGAGAACAGGTGATCCTATCATTGCAAGTGGCTCGATTTCTTATCAAATCTGTTAAGAGCGTTAAGAAAGGCGAGGCACCGTTGGGAAGTGCAACATATCTTCTCAAAGATTCATTTGATGCACGCGAACTTGATTTGACGAGCAATCAATGCTTGGTGGATCTTTTTGAAGATAGAGCTAGAAGAGTCGCATTCAAATTGGAAGCGAAATTCAGCGCTGCTGTGGATAGTGGACGTTCGTTTGATGAAGCTACCAATTATTGTGCCATTCTTGGTTACAAAAGTGCTCAATGTCATGCTTCCTATACAATGGTAAGGAACTTTTACCATGCCATATCAAAATATGCTCTGAATCCAAAAATCCAACTAGTACTCTGGAGGCTATTCCAACTTCAGGCGTTGGTTCAAATTAGAGAGAATTTTGGGGACTGGATGACTGTATTTCAAGATCAGCATATGGATTTATGTTTGGAGAGAATCGAAATTGTGCTGAAGGAGATAAGACCCGATGCAATTGGCTTAGTTGATGCCTTTGGCCACACCGATGATAGTCTTCGCTCTACCCTGGGAAGATATGATGGAAATGTTTATGAAGCCATATATCAACAAGCGAAGGATTCACCTTTAAATAAAAGTGAAATCATGATAGGTTGGGAGCACCTCAAAGAAATTCTTGATATAGACTTTCTAAAGCGAGGTATTGGACAGCGTCATATTTCAGATTCAAAATTATAACAGGGGATTATTACTTTTTCGCAAAATAACATGTTAATTTATTTGATTTCTTGCTTGGTGGAGAAGACGCACTCGTAGAAGGCCTTTTTTTAATTTCATCTGTGACATCTTCGAAGGATTTTTGATTCTTTGGTGCATCTGAGGCCTTGGGAAACATTTTGTTTATGCAACGCAGTACTTCCAGTTTCGCAGGTTGACTGCAATCTTTTGCTTGGTATTCAGTTTTACTCATTTGCTGGGATACTGGGTGCCACTTTAAACAATTTTTGGGCCTCAGAAAGGTTTCAATAATATCTGAACTCCAGGTGGTAGTTCCAAGCCACGCATCTATCTCCTCATCAGTCTCTAATAATGCAGGCATTCTATTATGTATTTCTTTAAACTCATTCGATGCGTCAACTGTTATAATAGTAAACGTCGTATACACCTTTTCATCCACGGTACATTCATCATATAATCCAGCAATGCAAAGAATGTCTGCTTGCTTGTCACTCACGTAATAAGGCTGCTTCTTTTCCTTAAACAGTTTTTTGGCTTCATTGCGCCATTCGTAAAAACCATTGAAACAAACAATGCAATGTTTTCTGGCAAGCAAACGACTGTGAACATATTCAAGATTGTCACTGCGGGCGTTGAATTTTTTGAAGAAACTGGAGCTTTTAATCGGCTCTTTTCGATAAGCAGGAATCAATCCCCATTGAGCTTTTTTGAGCACTCGATCATCACCGTCCATGATTACTATGTATGCCGACATGCCCGGTCCAAAGTTTTCTCGTTCCAACAAATCGTCGTCGCTTCCACTCACATTTCCACTCGCTTGGCATCGCTTAGATATTTTACCACTTGACAAACAATAGCGACCTCGCCCACACATTAATTGTAACTGCAAGCTATCAAGTGAGCACTCAATCGAGTGGGAGGGAGTTGGAGTTGACAGGGACCAGGAGGATTTTTTATTAACAGTAGAAAGAGGGGGGCTCTATCGTGTGGCCTCCTTCGTAATGCCACCAAGAAGTGATGAATGATAGTCGACTTGGCATTGCAATTGGTAATTCTGAATGATCTCTTTTTGAAAGATGCGAAAAATGATGTATTTATACAAGACCTGCAAATGATCGACAGTACTTGTATTATTAGAATATTATTATGGAAACAAGAAATTCTAGTCTAACCTATAGTAGGATAGACAAATGACAATTCACGACAGACCATCTGTTGGGATTTATTCACCAGAATATATCAATATTATTCAATACCAGGTAACGAATAGGTGGTGAGGATATCCAAATAATATTCATTTTACGAATATAATTCTTGTCGGATCATATATATTATTCCTGACATACCTCGCGAACGAGGACTTTAAAATGCACAGGGCCATATTCACCGAAATTCTCTGGATCTTCGTTTTCATCAAATTTATCAGAGTTTGCTCGCCAATCGATAGTATCACTTTCCGTGACTCGAAACCCGTACTCCGAAAGAGCAAGGTTAAAGAATTGCGACGCAATGCCTCTGCCATCATCATGATTCATGAATGTAAATATCGCCTGGACGTTGGGATAAATATTGGATAAATCACGCAAAGATCTTAACAAGTTATGATGTTGACTATCCATCCACAAAGTATCGGCGAGTAAAATAACATCTAGATCAGCGGGTAATACGGTTGTGACCGATTCAATATTTTCACCCCATAGAAAGCCTGCAACTTTGATGGTTGATTGGTTTTCATCAACATTTTCATTGACGTTTCTATTCATGTTGTCTATTATTGCAGCCTCGGGATAATCCGTTACAAGAACAAATTTTGCATCGCATTTTTGACTCACAATGCTAGGGAGAGCTGCTCCAGCCCCCACTTCCAACACAACTTTGTCCTTAACATTGATTCGTCCTTTGCAAATCAACTCGGACATTGTCAAAGATGACTGCCATACAAATTGGGCCATCAGGTGGGTGGATCCGTCGGCCAGATGAAGCTTCACAGGAGTTCTGTCTTCATTTCCGGGCCATTTCCATTCGTAATCCTCATCTGGGTCTCCATGATTCACTCTTTCATCTCCGAATAAAGCACCTAAATCGAACAATGGCTTGTCGTCGTCCATCCAATAATGACCTTTTGAAAAAAAAGGCTGCTGTTCTATAATTCTGATTAATTCATAATGTTGTTGTTTCTGATTACCTCACGGATTGGCATCAGGCTCTTTTCTTTCAACATGATACGCTTGCTTTTTAAACACAACAGGTTTGAACAGGTAATTTAAGAAATTTTCATTCGATGGCTTCTGTCCACTACTCGTAGAGCTTTAAAAAAATCGATTGTTGTTGTTTTAAATTTTTGAATAATATCCATTCAGCTGTCCAAGCGGAAAGGTTCACCTATTTTATACTGAATGAATGTCTGTATGCTGACTCTAGGCCCACCTACAATTGGACCTTTCACTCCGTGTGGTCGTTGTGTGCATAATAAAACCAAGTCTCCTTCATCAATCTTGATAGAAAGCGGAGTTGGCAGCTTATCACGAAGCATTTGCTGGCCATACGGGTCCTGCGATAAAAGCCACGCAAGAGTTGATGCATTTCGATAAAAGCCCCACCGCGAGTTATAAGTCACAGGCCATATGTGCAGTTCGCCGCCGCACTGCGGGTTTTTAAGATATATATTAGCACTAAAAAGACCCTTGTCTTTACTCATAACTGCCAATTCATCAACATGCGCAAATCCTCGAGTCCATCGTTTCGGATCAAACTTTGTTCGAGGTCTCATAATGCGTCCGATTCCAGCTGAATATGGTTTCGACGGATCGTCTTTTTTTCTTGCTAAAGTGCAGCCATAATCCCATACTTCATCCATCTCTAAGCGTAACTTATCTATTGGACTCATTTGAAGCCCCTTTCTCCACCTTCTAATCTGACCCAGCGAATTGTTAAAATACTCGACTTCTCGCCCAGAGCTAGTTGCGACATTAAAAGGCAACCCAACGGCATCAACATCGGAGGACTCCAAGTCACTGTCACCATGAGATACCATCCAATTCATCGCATTTGATTCAAGCAAATCATCAGCTACTTCTTTGCAGTGGGATACAGGGAAAAATCCTTTTACGTGCAACGCCGCTGCTTTGTGAGAGACAAGGTCAAGCAATCCTTGTCGAGTAATAGATGAGCTTGTGGTGACAGATAGAGACGGATCTGTAATTGACTTCATGTCTCCAAATCGTTTTTCGAGTGCATTAAATGCGGCTTGCATGCGTCTTGTACCCATCGTTCAAATGAAACCTGTGGCCCCCCGCAAAATAGAATCGAATACGAATTTTTTTATTGTAGTTTAGCTCGTCGTTCCGCTATTTTCAAACTTCCAAGCTTTCTGCCTTCGTTTTGTATTTCCAATAAAAATATTGAAATCTCTTTTATTTCTACTCTATCTTGGACATAAATGTCAAAGGAGGTGTAAGCAGAAGAAAGAAATCGTGCATTCTTCGCCTTAAAACCAAGTCTTCGCATTGCATTTACGAACCCATATCTAGAAATATACAAACCGTCATCGGAGTCACTTTCAAAGCATTTTAAAAGCGCATCTCTAGAAAAGCGATACATTTCAGGCACTAATAGCAGTCTTGCCGCAACATCCGGTTTGGTCTTCAATCTCTTGTTCTTTTCGTGCTCTGACTCAAAACGACGATATTGAACTTGTTCATCATTCAAAGGGGTTCTAACAAGCACGGAAATCTCCGTAAGCCAATACGCTTTATTTTGAGGGGCTTCTTTTGCCACTCCACCTCCCCCAAAATAAACTGATCGTTCGTGCTCATGTTTTGTATCCCGAAGCTTTCGATTACCTCTTAAATGCAAGGGAATATGATTAGCTTCAACTTTACTCCTAATGAATCGTACATGAGCAGATTGGGGACGCTTTCTTAAATCACTATTTGCTTCTTTCGCTTCGTCAATGATATCTTTGTAAGCAGTAGAGGTATGTCCTAGCCGCCAGGCTGAAGAAGGGCGAGTCTTCTCTTGCAACTTTTCAGGTTTGGTCCGTTTACATAATTTTGACAATGAGGCGAGGTCTTTATTGCTTGGATTCATATTATAAAGGTTGCCTCTTCTGTTGATAGTCTCTATTGATTTCATTTTGGAATGTAAATGTCTTTCATGCTGTCGTTTTCGTTCTCGTTGGCTTGTATCCTCTACTTGAGATATAAATTTTAAAGTATCGCGCGAGGAAAAGTAGATTGTATTCTTCTTCTCCGTCACTTCATCCTTGAGAATATACATGCAGAAATGAAAAAGATCCGTTAATCATAATAATTTGGAAAATGATATGGAGTAGCTCTGCGGCGCCAAAGAAGAAAAATCGATTTGTGAAAAAGGGCGTAAGTCAACCAAAATTTATCCTTGTAAATGCACATGCTCCAATGGTGAATGAGGAGTCAAGCTTCTCTGTTTCGTACGCCAATGTCACGATGGGTACCGATGGTTCGACGATAGAACGTCATCCAATAAAGGTAGGTATTCCCAAGAAGATCCACGCTAGACAGCCTTTTAATAACTTCAAACTCGATGAGAGCATCATCCCTACGCAATTTCAAAATTTTGATATCACGCCACGAGAAATGAAACTGAATTCTCCCGTGTTGCTTCAGGCACCATGCATGGAAGATTCTAAGATCAAGGTAAAGCCAAATATTAATTTAAAAAGAACTCAATACGTTTCTTCTGAGCGTATGGCAGATTCCATCAAGAAAGACGTGTTGAGAAGAAGATCGCGTCATATGTCGTCTTTTAGTGTAAAGGACATTTCGCACAACGCAGAGCAAAAAGCAATCCAAACAATTCGAATGCAAAATTCAAAGCAGGTCAATATAGGGAAGATCCTACCCAAAGATATAGAGTTGAAAAGGGTTCAGCTTGTGGAAATGGGCAACGCTGCCAATACTAGGCCAATTTTCGTCAATGATAGCGATGACTACTATTCCCAAATCGACAATGTATACATGCAGTATTTAAACAAAAAGTATCAATATTAATAAAATAGATGTATATTTTGAAAAGATACTAACTACAACTTTTATAATGTGGAAAAAGAGTATGTTGACCATGAATATATATGCAGAGTGTGTTTGGAACCAAGAATGTACATCAGAATGAATGCCATAACTTATCCCTCACTAATAGAAAACTGCTAAATCTTGATTTGGTACAAATGAATCAGGAGAAAACTCCTAGAATATTCCTGCAATATGAGGAATGGAAAGAACTCAAAGATATAAAGGAACCGTAATTGGACTATAGAATACTATGTGAGTCATATTGAACTAGCATTGCCCGGATGCAGTGCAAGCGAAAAAATATAGGAAACAAAAACAAGAGAATGGCATCAAAGTGACTCTTTCCTTCTTAGACTGTGTCGATTATTGAATTATGCATAGTCAAAATAATCATACAGCTCCTGGTCAATACGTTCATCTTCAGTTCGAGGTTCTTTTGTTAAAGATAATGTACCTGTTCCCGAGAAGCGACACACATAAATGTCGGACTCATTTACCGATGAGTCTACAGATTCAACATTCTCATCAACCCAGCAGAGGACACGATCAAGAAACTGCAAGCAAACTTTAGAATCCCATAATGATGTTTCTCTGCCTCGAATAAGTTGAGGAATTTTAGTAGTTTCAAATATCTGGGTTTTCATAATCACGCCTTCGTCATCACGGAAGCCTACAAGAATGTTCGGGACGCCCGCCAAGTAAGATTGACAATAAAATTTCAGTAATTTGAATTTTTCAAAAGACCTAATATGACCATTGTGTTCCAACATCCTAGTTACCTTCAACTCAATGTCTTTTTTGTTTTCATCGAAACAGTCCATTTCCCCTGCTGCAATAATGGAAGTTCGGCCTAATTTAGTTTTGTAAACGCGACAATAACATTCTCGAGAGTCTACATCTCGGGCATCTTCGTCACCGCGTGTACATATCTCTTCGAACTTGTATCCGTAATACATAAAACGCTTTGAATCTCGGCTCAACGAATTCTCCTGGTCTATTTTTTCTTGGGTTTCTCTATTGGAAAAAAACATTGTACCTTTATATTTCCAAACTACAAATTCAAATGAATCTCGTTGGGAGTAAGGCAAGCACATTATTTTGCTCAGTATTCCTCGCCAAGTGACCACCCCTTGAAGCTTCTCATGATTGGCATGCTTCAGACAACTCAGTACGTGGAGAAGCGAATCCGGTTTAGCTGGCGTGTACGTAGTTTCAAAAATTTCAAAGCCCTCTTTCAAATCAAACGGCCATAAACCTGGCTTTAATTTCAGCTTTGAATATCCAACTTCTGTTCCATATTCCCAACTCATATCTTTTCTTCTACTCATCCCACAAAGCGCAGCTGGCAGAGATATGGATGCGCTCTTTGGATTCGATCTTATGGCATCTATTTCATTGCGCAGGTGCAATTTCATTCTGCTACCATCAATCCTTGCTCGCTTATTAACCACATGTGACATCGAAAAACTATCCACTACTAGTAGTTTAAAAAAAAAATCGATTTTTGTTGTTGATTAAAAAAAAAACTTGAAAAAAATCAAGATTAACGCTTTAAATAAAAAAATACTTTCATTCTTGGAGGTGAGAATATTTGCTATGATTTTCCGTAAGACTAGGCTTAGCATAAGACTCAGCGTCATTTTCGTAGCGAAAACTCTAGTACGAACTACATATGAACAACGAACGGTTAAACTTGATATGCTTGTACCTGATAGGAGATATGGGATCAAAAGCACGCGTGTATTGACATGCAGGAATGGAGAGGAGGGCTTCTTCCATGCTATTGTTGTTGTACTCAAAAAAGGAATTCAGCATGTATGGATATATGGCGTAGATGATGTGGACAAACTTGTCTCTGATCAGCAACTGAATATCATCGACGAAAGGGATCGCTTTGTGTTACCGGGATTTATGGAAGTGGGTTGCCAAACTACAACTTCACCTGATATTGATTGGCAATGTATCAGCTGCTTGTATGCGATGGAAGGAATCACGACTGTAGTAAACTGTCCGGACGAGCAGTTTCCTTTACCAATGGCTCTAAGTGCTTTGAACAAAATGACTGCTTCGCTGAGAAGTACCAAGTTGGCTATCAATATGGGACAACTTTCCCGAGTTAGCTTGGCAGATTTGTACAATCTTGAAAATCCAGAAAACGTAATCAAACAGTTTATTCAGGCAGGGAGTCTGGGATTCTCTCTGAACGCCAAAATTGCACACCAGGATGAAGGAAATAAATCCCCAAAACGGGAAAATTTGCTCGATGCGTTGGTTACTCATAACGCTCGCTTGGTTTTGGAAGATCATAAATTTTGCAGAAACCTGAATTTACGAGATAAAGAATCCCACGTTGTCAACATGCTAAACAAAATGGGTATAAACGACCACCTGGAACAATGGCGAGCCAGAAGTGATTCGGATTCATCCTCTTCAAAAGGTAGCTGCAAAATAGATTCTGCAGGAATATTATCAACTCCAACAGAAACAATCAAACCGAGAAGATACATCAAATCTTGTGAATCTGCACGATCTTCTTCATCTCGTATTGGGGGTCGTGTACGTAGCGCCTCTTTGAGCTTGAAAGAATGGAGATTAGATTTAGATGAAACATGTATGGAAAAAGATGTAACCTCATGCGGCAACAACCAACAGCGACCCAAATCATTTTCGACTGATGAAACGTATTCTTGTACAATCGACACAAAAACGAACAATCGCAAGAAAGGCGAACGAAGCGCATTTTCTGCATTTAGCAAACTGGGCACCAATTCAAATTTAGAAGCTAGTCGTCGAATCGGCAATCGAGAAAGGAAAAGGGAGTTTGTCTGTGTCGAATCTCCACCGATGGAGTACTACAGCAGAACTGCCCCCGTGAAGAGTGTCAGACAACCGGCTGACGTCAAATCGAATTTGCTGAGTGCTCTTACAATGATGGAGGGGATTCCAAACCCCCCGCCTACTCTAATGGTGGTTCTTGATGAGACTAAAACTATCACGAATCCAGCAATTCACATCCTTAAACGCAACTCTACTGTTGCTGAAAATCCTGTATCCAGAGCTTGGAATTTTGCTCGTTCCACTAAAACTCCATTTGATCAGGTAGTTTCTGACAACTTGCGAATTTTGTCTTCCTTTTTAGGTATTTCTGAGCAGAAAGGAAGAATTTGTGAAGGAATGGATGCCGATATTTGTATTTTCGAAGCGAGTTATGACCAACCCGTTAGTACTGTTACTAGCACGTATTGCAACGGAATGAGGGTATTCCATAGACGAGCAAATGACGGAATAGCATTTGAATCAAAACCTGGAACTTTCCTTGAACACAAGTGATTTATTTAGTAGAATATGTTTTCTTTCGTATTTACAAGATCAGATCTTGAGCTGCCGAGTACATGCCACCGATGGAAATTGCCAAGACCAATGCAAGAGCAGCAGCCAGAAAATATGTGGATTCATTGCGCGGGAGTCGAGCCAGCTTCAAAATTGGATCCGCGATAAACCTTGCGCCACATATGATATAAGTTAGTACTATCAACCACCACATTAATTGCTTCTGCTCGGTATTGGATACAGTTTCAACATAGCATTCATCCTCAATCTGCGTTTCGTCTTCAGGTTCATCTATAGTTTGATCTTTCAGCTCAGCATCGATGTCTAAAATAGTCTCCAACTGAAGAATTGCGGATTCGACTCTCTTACTATTCTCCATTATACTTCCCAATGACGAAGATACATCCTTGATGAATTCAAATTCTTGAGAATGAGCTTTCAACATGCCCAAACACATATTCATAGAAGCCCTTTTTTCATCTTCTACCACTGAAATTTTCCTCGAGAAATCTGCATCTGTCTCTTGCTTAAGCGCTTGCAGCCTTGCAGCCATATCTTTCTCTTGGTGAGAAATAACAGACTTGAGGCGACATATTTGCTGGTTGTTTGATTCAAATTTCGCTTCCAGGTGGGCCATTGCCTTATCTCTGGTCTTCAACTCCTCCTGTATTTGCGTTTGTACCGAGCCATTGATTTTCCTGAGGTGATCCAATTCCGTCTCCATAGCTTCCTTTTCTTTTGCAAGTTGACACGCACGAGTTTTTGAGTCATGAAGTTCTTCGCGGACCTGATTATAACTTTCAAGAAGATCTGTTGCCTTGGAATGCCCTTCGAGGACCATACTATGCAGTGAAGCCACTTGTTCTTGTGCCTTATTGAGTGTTGCACTATCGAGCTTGTCTTTTTCTTCCTTGGCTTTGGCCATATCAACAAGTGCCCTTTGCATGATGGTCAGTTCACCCTTCATTTGATCAGCAGCGATCCCAATCCTTGAGTTCTCCAGGGTCGATTTTTCTATCGTTTCGTTGAACTGTGATATACATGTCGCATGGGTTGCACGTTGGTTTTCAGCCTCCATAATCTGGGCTTCCAACTGCTGCCGAAGCTTCAATAGTGCCTGTTCGTGTACCCCTCGAATAACTGCATTCGCTTTGGAATACTCTTCTTCCTTTTTCACAAGAGCCTCCTCCAAAGTTCGGATGGTCTTGTTCAGCATTTCTGTGGCAATTCTATGTGATTCCTCATGCGATACGAGCTCTTCGTCACGGATTAAATCATGCGTTTTTGCAATATTCAATTCGTTCGCGAGATGCGTTAGTTTAGTTTGCTGCTCTTCGTTTTGCATTTGTAACAGCGAAATATTTTGGGAATACTCTTCGTCATTCTTAGCCTGAAGGGATTTTAAGCAATTAACAGTATCTTGAAGTTCTTTTATCATAGACTGTGCATCTTGCAAGTTTGTCTCCAACTCTTTAATCTTTTTATCTCGCGCATGAATGTCTCCTTCAAGCTTGTTCATTCGGACCTGCAGTCTATCAATACTTTGAGTTCTATCTCTTGAGCTAGGTGACGCTCCTAATATTTCCCGAAGAATTCGCATGTCGTCCTCGCAATTGTCTAAAAGGTTAAGAAGCTCCCCCATGCGAGAGTTGAGCGTTTTTCCTGGCACATCTTCTGCAGGTTCAACCAGCAGAGACTTTCGAAAATCAAGGAATTTTTCACTGGATTCATCAATTGAAACCTCGTCAATTGAAACACCGCTGTTTCGATTATATTCGCAGATTTTAGCGTTCTCTGTTACATCTTCATCCTTGTCGAGCAAGTCTTCGAACTCTTTCATAGCTCCATCGAAATCTCCCAACTCCGCCAGACAAGAAGCAATATTATTGCGGGCGTCTATAACATATTCGTGATCCTTGTCTAGAGTATTGATCATCATGTTCAAAGCTTCTCGATAGGCAGCCATTGCGCCGGTTCTGTTCTTCATCTTTATTAGAATATTACCAATGTTGATAAGTATCTTGGCAGATTCAGTGTCGTCATTGCAACGGAGGGAAAGGGCCCTTCGCGCATTGTAAATGGCCTCGTCAAATTGGTTTAACGCAGCGTTCGCAAGGGCCAAATTGTTAAAGATGTCAGCCAGCAAAGGATGGTTCATCTGATCCGCAACAGAAAGCGCCTCCTGGTATTTCACAATGGCACTTCGAGAATCTCCGTGGGAGTAAAACACAGCACCAATATTCAAACACATTTTTGCCATATCGGTTTCCTCATCTGCAATTAAGCAATCAAATTTTTTCTCAACGAGAGCCGCAGGGTCCTCTTCGCTTGTATTGGCCTGAGCGACGCTGGCATCATTAGGCATTGCGGTTGAAAACATGTTTGCAAGTCTGCTTATCATAATGATTTGATACGGTTTCTTATATTCTGTTCACACGTGCCGAAATGTAGCAAATGCACATCATGCGTTGACTCTTATATGATAGCTATTCTAAACATTAATACTCTTTCATTCTTCCATTTTCAAACTTTTCGTTCGATGGACAATTTTTTTCTTTCATCCATTACATGGTTTGAATTTTTAAAGGTCGTACAATGTGACGAAGAAGCTTTTTCACATCGACACCTTGCTCGAGAGTTAAAACATCCATTATCTTGTAGAAAAACATTAATAATCGTATTGGCAAACTTATGCTACATTTTAAAGAAATAAGGGTTTACAGTTGAACCTTTCGGTGACTCAATGAGAGATTGCAATATATCGGCCCCTCTAGGAGAGTCAACCACTGCTGTGAAGAAATTAGTTGGCGTGTAGGCACCTTGAGGTGTGAATCCCGGAAAGGGTCTTTGAAGAATGTAATTCTCCATTGAGCTTCGCGGTGAGAACCCATGAGCTGGTGAAAAAAGGATTCCTAAATCTACTTCATTTCCATCATTTAAATCCAGGGACAGCCTTCGACCTATTCTGTCGTTTATTAAGGAGGTGTTATGGGAACCTACTCTGTCATAGTTGATGCGAGGACTTGAACAAGACCCGTGCGAGTTCATTTGAGAAGAATTCTTCCACGTACTGGAGGGAATACAAGAACGCTTTTTCTTCCTTAAGTATTCAATAGCGGCATCTAATATATTTATCAGATCGAGTCCTTTTGGATCTTCTTTGATTCCAAGTGCATTGGATATTTTCTTATATAAATCCCTTCCTTCTCGACGCCTGTTTTGCTCTTTAATGCACTTAAGCCGCTTCTTCTCTGCTGCTGATATTTCTTTTCCTTTTGTTTCAGATTCAACGATTTCTGTTGCCTCAGATTCAATGCTATCTGCTTTCTTTCGAGGTTGATCGTTGGATTTGCTCAAAGTGCGGCCTCGTTGAACTACTGTTTTCTCGCCACTCGATGAACTTGCTTGACGACGTTTCAGCCCTGAGTCGTCTATTCCTTGTTCTATTTCTTTTTCATCCATTTCCTTTTCTTCGTAGTCCTCAGTCTCTTCAGTGTCCTTGCTGAAACTGAACCCTTTCGAAGACAGTGAATCAATGACCATGGATATATTTTCCATCAACTGCGGAACGGAGGATGGCTAGTTCGTTCGCAAGTACTCTCGGTGTCGATCGAAAATGGATTCACTCTTACAGACCAGCTATACGAATTTACTAGGACTGTAGCGCAATTGCACTTCAAAAAAGTTAACGGATCTGATGCACATGTTTGTTAAATTAGTTTGATTTGGTTTAAAATAGTTTGATTTGGTTTGAAAATATCGAAGTATAGTAAACGAAATTGCAAAGCACCTCTGAAATGATGACAGTAACAAATGCTGAATCCGGAAGGTTGCATAATGTTAAGTAACAAAACCTGTTATTGAATTAATTAATTGGCTAGTGTGACAATTAGTATGATGAGTATGATAAGAATTATCGAACCAATTATCAAACTCAGCTTCCAGTTTTTCCATTGCTCTCTGCGTTTTAACGTGGATGCTTGCTTATCAAATAATCTCGCCTGGTCTTGTAGGCGCTGAGTGTCAGTCTCAATGTTCTCCGTCTTCTCCATGTTAGCAAGCATGCCATCAATATTCTTCGACATAGCAATCTTGACATCGTCGACCTTTGCTTGAACTGATGCGATCTTGTCTTTGCTTGCTGGGTCATCATATTCATCCACCAACTTGGAAAAAAGACTCTCGACTTTTCTATTAAGATGCCCTTGTTGACACGTGAGAGCTTTTTCCCCAAATTCCTGCCTGAATTTTGGTATCAAATCGTTAATCATTGGGAAAACTAGTCGTTCAGGATAGTCAGCCATGGTAATTACAATGTACACTCTTTGCTGGACATCAGTGGTGAAGTTGAAGGCATTCACATCTCCTACCAAACGATATCTCGAGCCAGGAGTTACTTTGTATTGGAAATCAGGAGCTGAAAGTACTTCTTGAACAGCGTTGTGATACTTGTCCACGTTATAGTCTCCTTTTTGTGGAAGGTAAGAAGCTACCAGCACACCATCAGATGCTCTTGCCACAGCAACGAAAAGAATGTTTCCGCGCTTCCTGCAAACTTGGTTAGAATACTTTTTAATGATAAACGAAATGGAACTCACCCAGCTCCTATCATGACTCTCTGCTGTCGTGACGATATAAAGTTTACTATGAATCTACTAGTCAATACCATAGAAGTACTGGTTGTAACAGTAAACCTAAAGAGGGATATCTAACGTTGAACTATTGATACCTGATGGGAAACCGACCGACTTCCAGTCCAGGAGGGCTTAAGCGCAAGCAAGTGAAAGAACTGATGGTTCAAACACACTGTAAGTGCTTTGAAAGCATCCGAAATTGTTACAAAATACAAGGTGATGTCGTTGTTTTTTAATAATTGCTTTTGACACGACGTTATTGTTTAGTTGGGATGGAAGAAATCGATGCATTGTACACCCATTTTAAATCTATTGCGAGTTCACACGTGGAAGACGGTGTAATCGACAGAGAGGAATTCAGGGAGGCAATGGGGTTGTCGGAATCCTTGTTTGTTGACAGGCTTTTCCAGCTATTTGATGAAAATGACGACGGAAATATCAACTTTGAAGAATTCCTCTGTGGACTGTCGATTTTGTGTGTACGTGGGACCTTGGAGGAAAAAATGATGTTTTCCTTTCGCATTTACGATTTTGATGGGGACACTAAGATATCTAATGAAGAACTGACTTCGATGTTGAAAACAAGTTTGAGGGAAAATGGAGTTGGTCTCACACCTGCACAAATAGACCAAGTGATTCGTGCGACATTTTCAGAAGCCGACATAAATGGAGACGGCTTCATTGATTTTGACGAGTATAAAAAACTTGTAGCGAAGCATCCATCTATTCTTAGTAATATGACATTGGATTTCAAGAAGATCATAGAGCAGCGAAGTTTGGTTGCTGGTTCTGCATAAAGAACTGAATTTCCAGTAGTATTTTCGAACGCATTTTAAAAAGAATTAAAAAACAAATTATTTGGCAGTTGGGAGACGTTGAGTCATAAGATGCTGGTGAATGATAGTGGTTCATATTACGAAGAGTATCGGCGCTCAAAGAAAAAGGGAGATAAAAATAAATTAGAAG